>JACCDO011633585.1_pt1 | contig 10586 bp, 10 predicted proteins | sample 7446101 | NCBI WGS metagenome assembly JACCDO01 (sample SAMN15323440, study PRJNA562643) | freshwater metagenome | isolation source: river surface water | place: USA:Blue River Watershed | collected 2017-08-16
AAACATGATGTCAAATATGACTTCAAACATGATGTCTAATAATATGGCTCAAAATCCATTATTAAATGCATTACCAATGCAACAAAAACAATTTATTCAACAAATGCAACAATTTATAAATCCATCAAATTCACAATTATTCAATAGTGTTGTAACAAGTGTTTTAACTAATGTCAATAATCCAGCATATTTTGCTATTTTAACAAATATAATAACAAATTTATCCTATTTAATATCATCTAATCCATCTGTAAATCCAATTCAAATTTTACAAAATCTAAATCAATTATTTGGTCAATTTAAAACACAATTTCCAAATGATTTTAATTTAATTAAACAATTTTTTTCATCCAACAGATATAATTTGGTCCCAATGATTAATTCAGTTGCTCCAGGAATGTTATCTGATGCAAATTTTAGAGTATTAATTGAATTTTTTACTCAATAATTTTTTAATAATATTTTTTATAATATAAATTATATAAATTAAATTATAAAAAAATAATGGTATATAAAAATGAATTTGATGATAATATTGAAATTGTATTTTTAAAAATATTTGCTATATTTTATGTTTCTGTTTTATATGTTATTTTTGGTGTTTATATTACTACAATGTTAGATGAATATGGTTTTGTTGATATGCTTGTTGATAATGACCATAAGAATAAAAGTACAGATAGTGTGTTTAAATTAGTTGTTGAAACTGCTATAGTTGTTGGAATTATTGCTGTATTTGCTTTTATTGGTAGAAATTTAATTCAATTAATTCCATTCCCTTTTGATGGTTTTATGGGATTTAAATATGATGAAGTTAAAGAAGTTGCTGCTGGTAATATTTTATTAGTATTTATGTTTACTTTTTCTTCTGTTCTATTCAATAGAATCGAATTATTGAGAGAAAAACTTAATGTATATAAACAAAATAAACAATTTAATGTTGAAATGAAATATATTGAAGACCCTAAAAAAATTAGAATTATTGCTTGAAATTTATGTAAATTAAATAAATTTTACTTTTTTAATAAATCTAATGAATCTAATGAATCTAATGAATCTAAATATTTTTTATTTATTTCTAATTCTACTTGAATAGGAAAATGGTCGCTTAATACTGGGATATATTGGTTATCATTATATTCCATTACAACTGGATTATTTATAATTGTGGCTTTTCCTATTTGATTAAAAATGTTTGTTTTATAATATATTACATCACATGCTCCTAAAAAACTATTTGTATCTAATATATCATTAGTTGTATATGCATTTGTATAACCATTTGCTTTTAATAACAAGTCAATACGAGTAATCCATATCCAATCTTCCCATTGTAATTGTTGAGTATGATTTAATTTTAAATCTGTTTCTAATTCTCCCAGATTATTATTTATTTTTTTAAGTATATCATCTCGATGTGCATTAATTTTATTAATTAATTCAGGATAATCTGGATTTAAAAACTTTGCATTAAAATCTCCTGTAATTATATCAGGATTTAATTCTATTATTTTTTTCACTTCTAGATATTTATAATTAATATAACTACCAAATAAAATTTCTTTTAGAACTAATTCATCCTCATAACGTCCTCCACTTAAATGTGTATTAGCAATTACCATGGAAAAAGGAATTTTTTCATTAATTGGAGTACAATAAACCACTACAGACCTGGTTTCAATTCCTGGAAAACTTATTAATTTAGTATTTGATTTTAAATTATTTATACCACCTGCAAATAATTCAGACGTGTATATCGAATTAGCTAAATATGTTGGGACAGTTCCTGTTGGATTATAAATTTCATTTGATTTAACCCATTCTAATTTATGTGATATACTTTCTGCTCCTTTTATTAACTTTCCTAAAGTTAAATTTGGATTAGGTATTACATCCTCTTGAAAACATAAAATATCAAATTTTTTTATTATTTTTAAAAAATTTTTATATTTTGTTTCATCACGAACTATTTCTTTTTTTTCATCAATGTTTTTATAATTATATAATTGTAAACCTAGTTCTTTATTCCATGTACCTATTTTAAATGATTTTTTTTTATATCCAGGAATTATTAAACTATTTACCATTTTACAATAATATTTTCCACAAAATTGTCTCGGATTATGTGTGCCTAAATCTATCCCACATATTGTACAATTCCATGTGGGAATCAAATTATTGGAACTATAAACTATTTGGTCTTGTTCTATTTGGTCTTGTTCTATTTGTGCTGATTCTATTTGGTCATTTGATTCTGTCAATTCTGTTGTATTTTTAATTTTTTTAAAATATTTTTTGATATCAGACTGTGTTTTTCTTTTATTATTTGATTTCACATTCATTTTTATTTTTATATTATAATACTTAATATTTTAATTGGAATACTTAGACTATTTTATAATTATAAGTAATATAATAAATTAAATATTCAATTTTTTATATATATATTTAAATATATATAATGAGTTTGAATTTATCTAACAATATGACTGAAACAAATGTTGAATCAAATGTTGAATCAAATGTTGAATCAAATGTTGTAACAAAGGCTGGTACATTAATTACATCAATTAAACAAGCAAAATTATTTGCAAATACAAATACAAATGTATCCCAAGATTTTAGTCAAAAAATCAATATGTTATCAAATTTATCTGGAGAATTTTTTAAAGTTATAATGGCTTGTTTATTAGCAATTTTTGTTCCTCAATCTTGTAATGGAGAAGTGTGCTCTTTTGACCAAAACTTTTCTGATTTAAATATTTACAATGCATTTGTTTTAGCATTTAATTTTTTAACATTAGGAAGTTTCTTATATACATATTCTGTTGAAGTAAAAAGAGAAAATTGGATTATTAATCATTTGGATTATGATGAAAATGAATCTGAATACAATATACATAAATTTACCGATTCACATACTAAAATTATAACAAGACTTGAACAAATAAATTTACAATATCAAAAAGTTTATAAAATATTAAGATATTTATATGTGTGTAATTTTATTTTTAGTGCTGTTTTAGTATTTCATTTCTTTTATCTAGATTACCGAACAATTACTACTTTATTAACTAATGTTATTTTATGTTGGTCAAAAATTTCAAAAGGATTGGAATTAGCTAACAAATCTGTAAATTCAAAAATTGCTTTGAGTTATTATAATTTTGTTAATATTTCGTTCAATACTATTGATACTGATTATATTAATAAAAATGTAATCGAATTAACTAATCAAGATAATAAAGAAGAAAATAATAAAGAAGAAAATAATAAAGAAGAAAAAAAAATTGATGTTACAAATAATTTTGCATAAAATTATTTATATAAAATATTGATTAGCTTTTTTAAGAAGATTAATTTTTTTATCAAGACCAATCACATGATTTGCATGAAAAAAATAGGTTTTTTCTAGTGTTCCAATATTGTTATTTAACCAAAAACCATTTGTATATTCTTCTACATTATAAGTACATAATTTAGTTGGTGTATAATTTCTTATATCTTCAATAGATAAATCCTTTAGATATTGAAATAAACATTCCTGATCATTTTTATTTTTATACTTATTTTGATATTCTATAATTTTATCTAAAAGTACATGGGTATTTGGTGTATTGCGAATTGTAGTATTACCTGTACAAGTCCAAATATGATAAAGTGGACAATGTAAATTATCAGCTGAATTCATCCCACAATCATATTGAAATACTATATCATAATCTTTGTATTTATTATAATGTTCTTCATTTGGTTCTTTTATACATACAACATCACAATCTATAAAATGTATAAAATTATATTTTTCAAGAGCCTTTTTTATAATAGTCATCTTTGTATGTGTAATTAAATTATATTTTGAAGTTCCATATTTTTCAAATTTTGTAGAAGTATTAGTATCTACAAGTTCAATTGTTACATTTATATTGGATAAATCTAATTTACTTAATTTATCATAAATTAAATTATCTAAACAATAAAAATGTACTTTGTGAAATTTAAGAGTACGATTTAGATTGATTAGCATATTTTTTGCTAAATCAAAATATCCATTATTACTATATGAAATTATTACAGGAAAATTCATTTTATAATATTATTATAAAAAAAATAATCTTTTTAAATTTATAATTATATTTACTTGATATAATAGAAAAATGGAAACAATTGTATCAGTATATCCAGTTTATTATGAAATTTATAAAAGATATTTAAAGGGTGAAAATATTAAAAAGGAATTAGATGACTTGTACAGACCATTATTTAAAGAAACTATTGCTCCAAATTACACAGAACTTATGTTGTCTATTTATAAATTAGATACATTAATTGTAGAAAGATATGGACCACCTGATACAATATTTTGTATTTTAGATTATTTTGAGTTTATTTTTAGTAATGTATTGTATGAAACTTTTATTTATGAAATTGATTTGTTACCGGCTGGTTCAATCGAATTATATCATTTGGCTGTATTTAAATATGTAATTTTTGTTGAAATATATAAATTTGAGATATATAAAAGAGTTATAGTTGAATTAGACATTGAATCTATTTATTTACCAGCAATGGTCCAACGTAGTTATAATTGTGAATTAAAAATAAGTTTTGCACTTAAAAAATTAATTGAATATGGTTTAAATATTAAAGATAAAAATAATACTTTTGTAAATGAATGTAAGGAATTAATTAAAAGTCATGATATTGAGCTTAGAATTAATGATGTTAAAAATGCTACTAGTTTTATTAAATTGTGTAAAAAATAATAAAAATTGAAAAATATAATATTACTAAATTATTAATAATATTATAATAACTTATATATAATATGAATATTAATGATATAATGGAAGATTCTATAAATAATATTGATAATATAGTCAATAATAATAAAAAATTTGACACAATAGAAGGTGAATTTGTTGGAATGGGAGCTTATGGAAAAGTATTTTCTAATCCAAGAATTCCATTTGAATTTGAAAATATTAAAAATTTGTATGGGCTTGCTGAAGTATCAAAAATTTTTCATTATCCTAAAGATTATGAGAAAGAAAAATATTTTTTTGAAAATAATTTACAATTTTTAATTAATAATCATATTGCTAATTATTTGGTATTACCTTTAAAATTTGGAAAAATTAATAAAGAAAATATTAAACAATATAATCTAATTTATAAAAATAATAAACATCAATATAATCTTACAATTAAAGCTTATAAATCTACTGAACTGTTTCAAATAACTTTTCCTAAAGGTAAAAATATATTCAGCACAACATTTCATTCTATTAAATTTTTTGTTGGTCTTGCTAATATTGTTGATTGTATTAGGAAACTCGAATATTATAGACTGTTTTTAAGTGATATTAAAATTTCTAATATTGTTGATATTTATGATTATTCTAAAAATAATATTGAAATGAAATATAATCCTCAATCTCTTTATAAATTAATTGATTATACATCTATGTACTCTATTAGTAGTAGCAAAATTAATAATACTCTGGATATATTATTTCATACTCATGATGATTTTTTTGAATGTGGATTTGATTATTATTCATATCCTTCATATCAAATTTTATTTTTAAAATACCTTATTAATGATATTGCTATTTGTTTTCATTTTAAAAATGATGTTAAACAAAATAATCCGATTGATACTAAATTTGATGATTATACTAAACCAAATAATTTTGATAATTATAATAATGATAATGATAATGATAATAATGACAGTGATTGTAGTTGTTCAAGTAATAAAACTGATAAAACGGATAAAACGGATAAAACTGATAAAACGGATATTACAGACCAAACTAGTCCACTAAAGAAATCAAATTAATTTAATTTATTTGAATTAACAAATTTAGTTATTAACAAAGATTTGGTATTTGGACAAAAATTTAATTACGAGGATATTATATTTGATGATTTACATATGTATTTGATTAAAGTATTAAAGGAACGAGAATTTTCAGGATTTAGTTTAATTAATAAACTATTTACTGTTCAAACTAATAAATTAATTAATTTTGCATTTGATATTCAATTATACAATATAACTACATCCGAATATGTTGGGTTTGAAGTTAATAATCATAATATTTCTGATATATTTGAACAATTGTATTGGGAAAAATTAGGTTATATGAGTCCAAAATTTATTTCAGAGAGAAATGAAATTTATAATAATAATTATTGTTATACTAGTAAAAAGACTTTACTTGCTGAACGTGATATCACAATTTTTCAATATACTGAATATTTTAAACATTATATTAAAAATTATATGCATTTACATAAAAATAAATCTTTAATCAAAATTAAACAATTATTAATGCAAAAAATACAAAATTATTCTTTTGGGATTGTTATTTTAAACTTTATTACTAATTTTTATGATTCTAGAGATAAATATGATGATATGTATGTAAATTTATTACAAATTGCTCTACAGTGTTGTATTTCACAATATTATGATTCTAAATCTAAATCTTGGTTTATTAATATGATAGAATATTTTGATAAAATTGAAAATCTTTATTATTTATTAACTGAAAAAATAATTAAATAAATTAAATAAATAAATTTTTTTATTCAATAAATTTTAATAATATTATTATCTTTATTATCTATCTTTAATTGATATTTTTTTATAAAAAATAGTAAATCATTAAAAAATTTACTTTAGTTCATAGCGAGTCAACTTGAAAGTCAAAGCCTGAATATTTCTCAAGTTGATTGGTCTGATAGCATACTTGGCTTGAGCTCTAAGTTCAGCATCAACAAACTTGAGCATTCCAGTCTCGGTTTCCTGAGCTTCCTGGTTCTCACTTCTATGAATATATCCACGCATCACACGATATTCACCAGTTTGAGACCTCTCCCAAAGCTTCTTGTACAAAATATCCTTTTCTTTATCACTCTTTCCAGAGCTCTCAATTAACCTGGAACCATCGCGAACAAGTTGAGCCATTTCCTTGGCTTCAGGAAGCTTGTTAAATTCAACCTTACAGACACAATCACCTACCTGATTCTTTAAAATTTCAACCATCTCTGTCATAGTTACCTTCACAATTTTAGTGAATTGGTCGGGTGACCAACATTGAGTTCCAATCAAATCTTTACCTAAACCCCACTGGCTTCCATCTTGATTCTTGACAGTGCAAGTACTTCCATCATTAGAAACAATCTCCAATTCAGCAGGTCGGTAAACCAAATCTGATGGTGACAACTTGGAAGGGTCGCACTTGGACTTTGAACCAGCTGGTAAAGTAATCTTGTATTGGTCAGGATTGGGCTTGGAAATATATAATAGATTCTCCAAAGTTGTTGAATCGTTACTATCATCAAGTACAATCAATCTAGTCTTATTACTAGATTCATTGGTAGTAGTAGCACTAGTAGTTGCAGTTGGTGCATCAAGTGCAACAGAGGCAGCACGCTTCGTTCTAGAAGTAGTTACAGGCATTTTGTTATTAGTATTTGTTATTGTTATTGGTATAATTAAAATTTGTATTAAATATTAGTTACATTGTTAGTTAATTTGTTTGATGTTTTATGGTCTTAGATACTTGACATTTTCAATTTTTTTAACCTTCTTTAACCTACTTTAACCATCTACTGTAAATTTGAAACATCCTTTAATTACCAAATTATTCGATTTAACAAAGGTATTAAGATCAAATTTCGGACGTGAATTTATACTAATTTTATTTATATCTATTGGTGATACCTGTTCAAACACACAAGTATAATATCGATGGGTATTACTTCCAATAGGTGGATCTGGTCCTGTCCATTCCATTATTATATCAGAATTATTTACAACTAACATATGTAAAAAGTATTTGTAAATAGGATTTGAAGAAGATGGAGCATCTGGATCAATAGTTATTATTGAGTATAATTTGCCAGGTTCTTTGACAAATTCAATTTTAGGTTTGGACGAACTAGCTTGTTTGGTTAATTTATCATTATATTCAATTTTTTTATTAGCAAAAGATAATTCAACAAAATTTTTATAATTATTCAAATCCATTGTAAAAAAATTTATTTTATAATTATACTTTACATAAATTTTTTATAAAAAAAAATATTTTTTAATTATTATTTTATTCATTATTATTATTTTCTTCATTATTATTTTCTCTGGCTTTAATAGAAAATATCTTTAATTCGGGGTCACATTTTTTTATATCTTCTCCAGAACATTTGTGTGATAACATATTTTCTAATTGTACTTTGTCTAATAATAATTTTAATTGAATTTTTACCATTTGCATATAATTTGAATAAGATGAATCATCTAAAAATTCTCTTATAATTCCATCAATTAAATATTTACATACCATTAAAGTAATGTTTAACAGACAAATATAACTATGGGATATTATCGAATGCATTTGTCCATATTGCTCTAAAATATATGGATCCGAATCTAATATTAATGCTTTATATGATTGATTGTGATAATCAACTATAAAATAACTTGAAATTACTTTTGTTTGGATTTTCTTAACTTCACTCTTGTTTGTTTTGTAAAAACCAGACTCAAATCCTAATATACTATTGTAACAAAATTCTTTGATTTTAAATGCTAATTTACTTAATTTTTCCTTGTCTATTGGTTCAGGTTCTAGTTCATCTAATTCATTGTATCCACAATTTTCTGAATGGGTGTGGGTATGGGTATGGGTATGGGTATGGGAATGAGAATGGGAATGAGAATGGGAATGCGTATGGGAATGGTCATGTAAATTAGTTTCACAATTATCACAATCGTTACTATTAGTATTGGTTTTATTATCAAATTCTGACATTTTTGGTTATTAAGTGTTGTTATATTATTGTTTATAATTAATATAATTAAATTTAATCAATTTTTATTTATATTAAATATTTGAAAAGTTGAATTTTTAATTTTTAGTATATTATTAATAATATAAGTAAATAATATAAGTAAATAAGCAAATAATTAATCTAATATGAATAATTTTAGTATTGAACAAGCTCCAAATGGATATTATTATTTAAAATATGATATGGGTAATTCCTATTATAAAGGTTTAATAAATCCTGAATTATTTTTTACAGCTGTTAAAACAAATTATATTGATGTAGTTAAAGAAGCAATTGAATATTTTGGTAAATCAAGTACAAGAGACCCTTCAATAGTTTCAACATTTGAGTATGAGGATGGACAAACAAATAATTTTATTATAAGTTTTACAATTTCTAATAATTTTGTTAAATTTAGTGAAGTAATTAAAATTCCTGTTGAAAAAATTCTTAAAACAATTCAAGAATATATTGGTGAACAAGAGATAAAAATATTAACTTTAAAATCGTTTGTTACTGCACAAGAATCTATTAACAATGCAAAGGATACTAAAATATCTGAATTAGAAACTAAAATATCTGGGTTAGAAACAAAAATATCTAGTTTGGAAAAAGATTTAATTTATTTTAATAATAAAAATAATGATGTAATTAAATTAGTACTTGAACAATTGATGGGATTTCAAAATAAAAATTCAAGTATTATTCCAACCAATTCTACTATTAATTTTCCTAATAATAATGTTGGTAAACAAAATAATATTTTGGATACTAATCAAAATAATTCAACAAAAAATAATAATATTTTTCTTTCAAAACCAGATAACAATATTTTTCTTCCAAAACCAGATAATAATATTAATCCTAATCCTGTTCCACAAATTTCAAATTTGAATTTAAATTCTAATCAAAATTTTCCTAATCAATTAAACCAATCTATCCAGCCAGCTCTTAAGAGAACATTTAATTTTAACAACACTTCTTTTAATAGTTTTCAACCTATTACAAATAATAAGGATTCTGTAACTGAGGATTCTAAAACAAATGTTTAATATAAACATGATTTTTATAAAGTAAAAAAAATTGATTTAATTTAATATTATTACTATTATAATAATATATCATAATTTTCTTAATATTATAATGCCTCCAAAAACTGCACCTAAAATATCCGCGGCTGGTAAACTAGCTCAAGAAAGATTAAAGAAAATAGCAGAAGAAAATGCTAGAATTAAAGCTTTACAAGATGAAGAAGACCGAAAAGCTAGAGAAGAGGAAGAAAGATTTTTAGCTGAACAAAAACGTATTCAAGAAGAAAAGGCTCAAATTGCTAAAGCTAAACAAGATAAAATTGAAGCCCAAAAGAAAGCTGGAACTTATATGACAAAAGCACAAAAAGAAAAAGCTAAAAGAAATAAGGAAGCATTAGAAAAATTAAAACGTTCAAGTATTTTAGTTAATAATCAGATTGTTCAAACTTCTAGTACTAAAACAGATGAATTGGATCAAGGCGATATTGAAATTAATTTAGAATCAAATGAATTGGGCCAGGTAAATTTTAGGTCAATTATAACTTGTATTATGGGTCATGTTGATACAGGAAAAACATCGCTATTAGATAAAATTCGTGGAACCAGTGTTCAAGATGGTGAAGCAGGTGGAATTACTCAACAAATTGGAGCATCATTTATTCCCAAAGAAACTTTACAAACAAAAATTATTAAAAATATAAATAATGAAGA
>JACCDO012312783.1_pt1 | contig 10586 bp, 21 predicted proteins | sample 7446101 | NCBI WGS metagenome assembly JACCDO01 (sample SAMN15323440, study PRJNA562643) | freshwater metagenome | isolation source: river surface water | place: USA:Blue River Watershed | collected 2017-08-16
GCTACGGCATGTGGTTTACCAAAGAGTATTGGACTAACTATAATACTGTAGAATTTGTAAGTTGGGCTGCAAAAGCAGTTATTATTATTCCTGGATTGATATTTGGTGTAAGTCTGTGGTGGCTATACTTTTTAACATTAGCCACTAGTCTAGCATTAATCTGGGCCAGTAATAAAAAGTTTTTGCCGACTTTAGTAGGATTTAATACTATCTGGACATGGATTAGCTGTATGGTCCTAGCACAGCATTTAATAAAATGATAAATCTGTCTAAACTTTTTAATTGGAACAAATTTGAGACTATACCAGAAGGTATTATGGCTCATGAAATTAAGGACGAAACTATAAGAAAAGAGATTGCAGAAGATTATAAAAGAAGATATAATCCACCTGTAACTCCTTATACTAATCCAGAACAGTACGATCCGTTAAATCCGCCAAGTGGTTGGGCATATGATCCGTACTATGAATGTTGGATACAAACTGAATGAATAAAAACTTAACAGCGGCACAGAACGACTACGCATATTTTTTACCTGCTACCAGCGGATTCTATGCTACATTTATAGGCAAACAACGTTATGGAAACTATGTAGATCCTGCACGTATTCCTGCGGTGTGGAAAAATGGTGTGGAAAGTCTAAACTATTTGGATCCCGATAAAGGATTGTTTTACTATGACCATTGTTTGTATAGTGCAGGACACGCAAACCTAGATTTAAACAAACAAGACGAAGGTGAAGATATGTTCCGCAATCGCAATCGCAGTACTAGTTGGGTACTAGGCGATTCAGGTGGATTCCAGATTGGTAAAGGTGTTTGGGAAGGTGATTGGAAAAATCCTAACTGCCCTAAAGCACAAAAGAAGCGTGAACAAGTTCTTAAGTGGATGGATGCACTTATGGACTATGGCATGTGTCTTGATATTCCTGCATGGGTAGCTCGTAGTCCTGCTGGACAAAAGGCCACAGGTATCAGCACTTACGCAGAAGCTGTACAAGGTACTTACATTAACAACGATTGGTTTGTTAATAACCGTAATGGTAACTGTAAATTCTTAAACGTTCTTCAAGGCGAGAATCATACTGATGCAGACGATTGGTATGATCGTATGAAAAAATATTGCGACCCTAAAGTCTACGGTGACCGTGCATTTAACGGTTGGGCTATGGGCGGACAGAATATGTGCGACGTACACTTGACGTTGAAACGTCTTGTGGCACTAAGGTTTGATGGTTTACTTGAGAAGGGTCATCAGGATTGGATGCACTTCTTGGGTACATCAAAATTGGAGTGGGCATTATTGCTCACAGATGTTCAACGTGCTGTAAGGAAATATCATAATGAAAACTTTACCATATCTTTTGACTGCGCCTCACCGTTTTTGGCAACAGCCAACGGACAAATCTACGTCCAAACAGAAATTGAAGATAGAAAAAAATGGCTCTACAGAATGTTGCCGTCTATTGATGACAAGAAATATGCAACAGACACAAGGCTCTTCCAAGACGCAGTAGTGCAGGATAAACATTTTAAAACATTTACCACTAGTCCTGTTATGGACGGTGTTCCTGTTAAAGATATTTGTATCTATAAACCCGGCGACCTAAATAAAATAGGCAAAGAAGGTAAAACTTCTTGGGACAGTTTTAGCTATGCTATTATGATGGGCCATAATGTTTGGCAACATATTAATAGTGTTCAAGAAGCCAATCGTCAATATGACGCAGGTCTGTGTCCAGCCATGCTAGTTGATGAAAGATTTGACAGAGTATTCTTTAAAGATGTAATCGATGCTATATTCTCCACATCAAGTAAAGCAGTAGCCGACGATGTAATTAAAGAATTTGATAAATTTTGGCAAAGTATTATTGGTACACGAGGTGCTGTTGGTAAGAAAACAGTTAATGCAAGTACCAAATATTTCGAACTATTTGACGAAGCGGACGATAATAGTGTACAATCAACACACGACGATGGTGAATTCACCGACGAGGAAGAATCAAAATTAGACCAGCTAGAATTACAGGTAAAAGAATGACATTACCCGACGAACGATATCGTGCTGTAATACAAACACGCAGATTCTTACTAGATCTTTGTAACCCACAGCATACACCACGAGTTCCTAAAATTATAAGGGAACACGCTCTTTCTATGTTACGTCATTATCCAAGTGATTGGGACATGACACGTGCCGCCGAAGGAGCACCAGATGTATTCCAAGAACGTATGGAAGATGTGACTCGATTATTTAAAAAATACGAACAACTCAAGGAAGAAAAAGATGCGTAGTTTAATTATTGGTATGGGGTTTGGACAATTATACAAAACCATTCTTACAAATTTAGGACATGAAGTAATTACTGTTGACGGCAACATAGCAAAATCTGCAGACTTTCCAACTATAGAATCTGCTATATTTTCTTACGGTAGTTTTGATACTGTTAATATCTGTACTCCTAACTGTACTCATTTAGATATTGCTATTAAACTAGCACCTTTTAGTAAAATTATCTTTGTCGAAAAACCAGGAGTCAAAGACAAAGCTACTTGGCAAGGGCTTATTGATAATTTTCCTAACACAAGATTCATGATGGTTAAGAATAATATGTGGCGGGATAACATTGATACTTTAAAACAGAAGGCGGCCGTTGCTAAATCAATCAAACTTAACTGGATTAATCAAGACAGAGTTCCTAATCCTGGAAGTTGGTTTACTAATAAAGAGTTAGCATTTGGCGGTGTTAGTAGAGATTTAATGCCGCACTTATTAAGTTTATATGTGTCTTTAAATCCTAACTGGGAAACCGACATGTTAAACGGTAATAGTGCCATGACTAAATGGAAACTTTCAGATTTAACAAGTACAGATTATGGAACAGTAGATCCTAACGGAGTTTATAACGTCGATGACAGATGCCATTTTACTTTCAATAATAAATGGAATTTAGAAGCAGATTGGCGTAGAATTACTGAAGAAAAAATAAACATTGAATTTACTAATCAAAACAATTCTGTTGATACGTTTGATTTAGGTTTGTGTCCCGAATATGCATACGAGTCAATGATAAAAGATGCTATTAAAAACATAGGTAATAATCAGTTTTGGGAACAACAAGAAAAAATCGACCTTTGGATACACGAACGGATTGAAAATATATGATAGTTAAATGTCTGCAAACTACAGGTCAAGGTTGTTTTGAAGAAGTAAACTATAACAAACCAGAACCAACTTCTAACCAGATAGAAGTTAAAGCAGTAATGACCGGTGTTTGTCGCAGCGATATCGACATGATGAATGGCGACTTTGGTCCATTGCCTCTTGAAATGCAAGGTCACGAAGGTCTTGGCGTTGTGACTAAAGTGGGTCCAGGTGTTATGAATGTCAAAGTTGGTGATATTGTTGCTACACGAGGCGAACCTGCATACGCAGACTACTACAATACTAATAATTATGAATTTGTTGTAGTACCAGAAGCAAATCCAAAATACATATTAGAGCCCGTTGCTTGCGGAATTAATTTGATTAATCAATCAAAAGATCAAATTGAAGCACGACAAGGAAAATCTACTAACACAAGAATGTTAATTATTGGTAGCGGATTCCTAGCGTGGGTTGCATATCATACTATGAGGCTAAGTGGCTTCATTTATCATGTAGATGTGTTAGGTTCTAGTAACCAAGAGCTATGGGGCGATCGATTGCTAATGGGTACAACCGAAAGTTACGACGTGGTTATTGATCTTAGCGGAAAATATGAGCTAGGAACCGAAATAAACCTAAATAATAACGCATTAATCATTGACGGAGTTGGCAAGGCTGTGTCCAAAGAAGAAGCACAGCAACAACTTTGGAAGGCTGTTACTACTATTAAACCTAGCCCTCGTAATCCATCTTTTATTGATTGTATGCATTTTGCAAAACATTGGATAGAAAACGGTTATCTAGAGGTTGATTCTTTTTGGACAAAAGGTTATAATCGTGATACAGAGTGGCAACAGGCATTTGCGGATGGTGTGGATCGTCCAAATGGCTATAGCAGAGGTTATATTACATGGCTTTAAACACCGAAGAGCGCCAGGGTATTACATACTTCACAGGTTATGAAGTTGAACATACTATTTGTCATGGTATGTTTACATTGTTTGTAGTGGGTACCCCGCCATTAAAAGACATCTTACGTATTGCCGACGATAGTCAGTCATACCTAGATGAAAGTAAGCGTATTAAACAAATTTACTTTGGCACAAGTCAAAGTTTTAATCCCCAATCAATTAGCCACGAAGAATACAAAGCATGGGATGAAGTCATTGTAGGCTGTTTAAAAGCAGGCTACTGGGTAGCGTTAGACTTTGGTGTTGAACACATCGAAGGTGTACTAGAGTCTTGCTATTGCGAATATCCCAAGTTTGTACCAATGATTAGTGTTAAATTACCTTACATTAATCAACTCAACTATAATGCCACACTTAAACTGGATGACCGAACTTGGGGTGCTACAAATCCAGGTGTGTGGACACATCATTTACAGAGTCTAATGAGTAAAGACAAGTATACTCATTGGGATCAGTATACTCAAGATACACCAACATGATTATTAAACAAGACATTCGACCTAACAAAATGATCTGGGTGACTTTTCGCAAGGAAGGCATTCATAAATATCCTGCAGCACTAACGGATCCAGCGTTAGCAACAGGAGACGAATATGACGTATCGTTTTTGGGTTATCCCCATCGCCACATTTTTCATTTCAGGGTGTGGATCAGTGTGCAACATAATGACAGGGACATCGAATTCATCCAATTCAAACGATGGCTCGAGTCGCTGTATAATGGTCAAGGTTCCGTTCTGAGCCTTGACTATAAGAGTTGTGAGATGATGTCAGACGATTTGTATAACATCATCGCACATAAGTATCCAGGTCGAGAGATTTGGATTGAGGTCTCCGAAGACGGAGAAAATGGTTCATTTATCAAATATTAAAAAGAGGCTATAATGGCTAAGAACTACAACGATTACAAATATTTTGAAAATCGTCCCGACGTCGTAAAAATCTTCGACGACTTGGAAAAACTACACGACTTCTGTCGTTTCGAAATGCTTCCGTTTAACGAAGCAGATTTATATAATCGCCAAAGTAGAATTTGGCAACAATACGAGCGTAGCACAAAGCCACGCAAACCATGGAACGGCGAACGCAAGCCATACCAAGGAAAAAATCCGAGATATAACAATGGCGAACGTTTTTCTAATTGATTTAGAAGCTGTCGAAACAAGGTACACAGGTCAATGGAAGACCCATGTACCTCATTTACTTAAAAAGGCAGGACACAATGTTCAAATTATCTCTGGTCCTACGGACATTCCTAATGCCACTACTCCTGGCGCCTTTCTTAATTTTGGTGGGACTAATATCTATAAGTCTAGCCAAGTTGAACAGATTGGTCGTTTATTTTGCGCCGGAGCAGTTGGGCATGGTGATCATTTTCTGTTTACTGATGCTTGGCATCCTGGTATCATAAATTTAAAATATATGAGCGAGCTTCTTAACATTCCTGTTAAGATTCACGCACTCTGGCATGCTGGTAGTTACGACCCGCAAGACTTTTTAGGCAGACTTATTGGCAACAAACCTTGGGTTAGACATGCTGAAAAAAGTTTTTTTCACGCAATTGATTACAATTACTTTGCTACTGATTTCCATATCAAAATGTTTTTTACAAACCTTTTGAATGACTTTCCATCAGAAAATCCGTGGCTAGGTGAAGATCTTGCAGAAATATTAGACGGCGAATGGCCAAAATTTGTACGTAGCGGTTGGCCAATGGAATATATGGACGATATATTAACACCATATAAAAACATGCCCAAGCGTAACCTAATATTGTTTCCACACCGCATCGCACCCGAGAAGCAAGTTGAAATCTTTCGAGATTTAAAAGAACATCTACCACAATATGAATTTATTGTGTGTCAGGATCAACAGCTAACAAAGAATGAATATCATAATTTGTTAGGCGAAGCTAAAATTGTTTTTAGTGCCAATTTACAAGAAACACTTGGTATCTCTTGTTATGAAGGCGCGGTAGTGGATGCAATTCCTATGGTTCCAGACAGACTCAGCTACACAGAAATGTATTACGAAAGTTTCAAGTATCCAAGTACTTGGACAGAAGATTTTAAATCTTACGAAGCAGCAAGACCATTTGTTGTAAGTAAGATCATACAGTTTATGGAAAATTATACAAAATTTATCCCTACTGTAAGAAAACAAGCGAGAGACTTACATGAACATTTCTTCAGCGCAACCAAGTTACTCAATAACATCAAATGATATTATTACATTAGAGCCGCCTTCTGTTACTACAACATTAGACACAAGTTCTTTTGGAAATGTAACAATTAATTCTGGTGGGTCTGGATATTATATCGGTGGAGCAGGCATTGGCGGCGGCAGTGGTGGTAGCTTTACTATAAGCACTGGTGGTATCTCCACTGTACAAATTGGCCCTCTTTCAGTAGACGACATAACTATACAATTACCCGAGGAGTGGAAAGACTGTTTTCCAGACTGGAGCAGGATACAAAAAATGTGCGAAATGTATCCTGGATTAAAGATTGCTTTTGAAAAATTTAAAACTACATATAAGTTAGTTCAAGACGATTACGATGCTCCTCCTGAAAAAAGGATTAAACCGTAATATGGCTACATCATATATTATTAACAATACACCTTATACATACACTACGGCGACCTCAGGATCAACGCTGTCTTATGCAAATGGATCCGCTGCAAGTTGGACACAACCTACTGCTCATTTTACTAATTCAAACGGCACGCCTGTATTAACAATACCACACGGGCAAGATAAGGTTGTATTGGAACAACGAGCTACTTTGGAAGTCAAAGGTAATGTCAAAATCAACGGAGTTGATTTAGAAGAACGGCTGTCTACGATTGAACAAGTCTTGCAAATTCCCACAAGAGATGTTACAATGGAGCATAAGTATCCGAAGCTTGCAGAATTATATAAAAAATACATGCACGAATTGGAAAAATATAAAACTTTTGAAAGGATAAAAGGCGATGAGAACTAATTTACACCCAGATGTTTTAAAAACATTTAAGGAAGCAACTATCAAAGAAAGCGAAGGTTTTAGACTTCGCATGGAAAAATGGGAGTCAGTAAATCCAAAAGGATTATATAACATCGACTTCATCCAAGAAAGCCTGAACGAAGAAGGTAATGTTTGGCAATCTAGTACGTACAATTTTCACATGACTAAAGAAGAATTACAAAGTCTTGCACATTGTTTAACACTATGAAAAAAATTTACTATAGTTGGTCGCAAGTTGAAGGAGCATGTTTAGACATTGCTCGCCAAATGTCAGCACACGATTGGAAGCCTGACTACATTGTAGGTATAACCCGTGGTGGACTTGTGCCAGCTAATTTGCTCAGTCAATATATGGGCATTAAAATGCACACCTTAAATGTTAGTCTTCGAGACAGCGATGGAGGAGAAAGTAATCTATGGATGGCCGAAGATGCATTTAAGGGTAAAAAGATTTTAATTGTAGATGATATTAACGACCAAGGGTCTACAATTAATTGGATTAAACAAGACTGGCCTAGTGGATGTTTCCCAGACGATGATAAGTGGAATCAAGTTTGGGGAGACAATGTTCGCTTTGCTGTGTTAACTCACAACTGGAGCAGTCAGTTTACAGATATTGATTATTATGTATGGAATGTTAATAAGCGTGAAGAAGACTGCTGGTTAGTATATCCTTGGGAGGATTATTGGTTATGATCAAAACATTTTTAAAATTAATTTTTGGTATTTCTTTAATTATTTGTGTAATTATAATTGGACCACTTTTAGGTATTTGGTCTTTAAACACACTATTTCCTATTTTAAATATTCCTTATAATTGGGAAACTTGGGCTGCATTTTTATTGTTGTTTGGCAGTATAACTGGTTTAAGATTTGGATCTAAAAAATGACATTAACTGTTCAAGCCTTACGAGAAAAGATTGCAAAGGTAGACGAGGACCTTGAAGCACTTAGAATGACTGGAGATTCTAGTCGCAAAATTGAAGTGCTTACTGAATATAAAGATTATTTAAAAGAAGAATTAAAGATCCTACAAGATGAAGAACGTAAATCAAAAACATAAAGTGTTTGGAAGAGAGTTCTTGTATCCAGACCCTAAAAAGACTATACGGATACCTTGGAACAATCAACAAGAGCACTGGTGGAATGAAACCTGTGCCGATATCATGCAAGTGTTTGGATTACCAGGACATCGATATACAAGTCATCCAACCCCAGATTATATGGATTTCTATTTTAACTCACAAAAGGATGCAGACTTATGCAAGATTCTAATAAGCGAGAAAGTATAGAAATAGCACTAGTAATTATTGGGTTTATAATTGCGTTCCTGATTATGTTTTTTGTTTTTCCTAAACAAGAAGGAAGAACATACGACTGTGGTATGGCAGAATGGCACCCTGATATACCAAACAAAGTTAAAGAAGAATGTAGACGAATTCGAGCAGAAAACTTTAAAGAAAATTTGCAAAAACCTAAATAAGAGTGTATAATACACAAATATGGCGATCCACCGCTTTAACTCGGAGAATATGAATTGACAACAAAATTTAAACCAGATCCTGTGCTTAATACAGAGATCGACAAAACGTTTGTAAAAGACGAATATGAACCATTAGGAAAACCGGTTTATATTAAAAAGGATACAGCACTAGACGCAATGGCAGGCGATGGTGGCTACAAAGAAGCATATCTAGCAGATGCAATCCGCTTTAAAATGAAACGCGATAATAAACGTTTCTGGGCAGGCGATAACATCAGTGACTATGTCACTGAAGAATATAAAGAAAAACTAATCGACGAAGCAACAGAAGCGTTTGAACTAGTTCTTGATCGCTTACTAATTGATCGCGAAAATGATCCAAATAGCAAAGGCACAGCCAAGCGTCTTGCTAAGATGTACTTTAATGAAATAATGGCAGGTAGATATGACCCAGCACCAGACGCAACAAGTTTCCCCAACGATTCGGCGGATCGTTATGAAGGTATGTTGGTTGTTCGCAGTGAGCTTCGTAGTATGTGTAGCCATCATCACCAACCTGTGGTTGGTGTTGCTTATATTGGCATTATTGCTGCGCAACACCTCATTGGACTTAGCAAATACACCCGCATCGCACAGTGGTGTGCAAGACGTGGAACTCTCCAGGAGGAACTTGCTAATGACATTGCTAGGGAGATCGAAAAAGCCACCGGAGCAAAAGACTTAGGTGTTTACATTCAAGCCACACACGGATGCTGTGAGAATCGCGGCATCATGGCACATAGCAGTCTAACACAAACTACAGTATTAAAAGGTGCGTTTAAAGACGACCACGGTACAAAGAAAGAATTCTTTGATAATATTAAAATGCAACAGGAGTTTGCCCCAAGATGACAACTGCACACGACTTAACACAACAATTAATTGACCGCGCAAAGAATTTACAGGAATTTGTTGTTCGGAGAGATTTTGATCGTATTCCTACTGGTGTTGTTAAATTTGATGTACAACACACACAAGGAGAGCTTGCCCGTATCTTTGTTCATGCTTTAACACAGCAAGAAGCAGAGGAAATGGTCGACGAGTGGTTTAACGATGAGTGATGAAAAATTAGTAAACACTTACAACGAATTTATGAACTTAACAGATAAACTGTTAGGCGAAGATGTTCGAGCAATTGAAATTGCACCTATCTTAATTAAACTAGGATTAGAGATTTATAAAACTGTCATGTCGCCTGAAGATTATGACAGAATGGTCGACTTTATTTCTGATCACAGAGATGAGATAAACGATTTATCAGAATTTTTACCGGAGTTACATTAATGAAAGCGCAGGAACCAGCAGAAGGAATTTTAAAGACTCACGATTGGGGTAATAGCAAATGGTATCAAGTTGTCTGTGGATGCGGGCAAGATTATCATTCCCACCAAGTTGAGGTAGAAGCAGACGATGCTGGTGTAAATGTCACAGTATATGCTACTGTAAAAAGCGACTATTGGTCTGAAACAGTTAAAAAGAACTACGATATTGACAATATTTGGTTACAGGAAGTCGAGTGGTTTTTTAAAGATTTAATTAATGGATTAATTTCTAGACTTAAAGTAACTTGGGAAGTTTGGGTCAAAGGAACTGTAACTGCTCAAACTACTATCACTATGACTGAACAACAAGCATTCAATTATTCTGAAACTCTTAAATCAGCAATTGCCGATGTAAAATCATTTAGAAATTCGATAGCACATCAACAAACACCAATATATAAGGAAGGCGACTGTGTCTAAACAACAAGAAATACTAGATATCCTACAAGAAGAATGTGGAGAATTAATTGTTGCTGTTAGCAAGGTTCGAAGATTTGGTCTATTTAATACATACAAAGATGGCGGAACCCAACAAGAACACTTGACTCAAGAAGCGGGTGATGTTATGCTAATGATTCAACTCTTAGTTGAACACGGAGTTTTGAACAAAGAAGAAC
>JACCDO010530740.1_pt1 | contig 10585 bp, 6 predicted proteins | sample 7446101 | NCBI WGS metagenome assembly JACCDO01 (sample SAMN15323440, study PRJNA562643) | freshwater metagenome | isolation source: river surface water | place: USA:Blue River Watershed | collected 2017-08-16
AAGAGTGAGTGAGTAAGAGTGAGTGAGTGAGTAATAGTGAGTGAGTGAGTAAGAATGAGTAAGAGTGAGTGAGTGAGTGAGTGAGTGAGTAAGCCAGTGAGTGAGTACCTCTCCATTGCCATCAACATCAAAAATATCGAAAATCTCCTGCGACTTGAATTGCGGGACGTTGTTGCTGTCTAAAATAAGGCAAAAATCCTCATAATTCACTGCTTGGTGCAGGACTTGCTGGTTTTCCATGGTTTTCTCGAGGAACGAGTCCTGCAAGCTCCGGAACAGCTCGTCGGAGATGGCGAGGTTGGTGCCCATGAGAGCGATCAAAGCGGATTTGCGATGCCGACTGCAGTCCAGTTGGTGCTTTAGTGCTTGCTTCAACTGCTTTCTATATTTCCAACGGCGAATATTATGCCGGTATGTTTTGTCGAATGGAACTCCCTCTAACGAGGCCTCCTCCAGTCGCATCGACACCCTTTGTACCACCCACTCGTGCTGCAGGATCCCGTCGATGGTGATGCGTTCACGGGGATCAAATCGCAACATTTTGCGTAATAAATCAATAAAAAGGGAACTTTTCCCCTCGAAATAGGACTCATAAATGTAGTCGTTGTGCTGGTTGCCGAGGCGAGTCCGGTCGTCTAGCCGTTTGTACATGTCCGAGTTAGATTCTAATGGTTGAAATGGATCCGGATACCTAAGAGTGAGTAAGTGAGTAAGTGAGTAAGTAAGTAAGTAAGTGAGTGAGTAAGTAAGTGAGTAGTTACCCCGTCACAATGCTGAACAACACGAATCCCAAGCTGTATATGTCGGATGCGTGGCTATAAAGGTTGTGATCTGTCACCTCCGGGGCTCGCGTTAGCTTGTTTCCAACTGCGGACGCCGAGTCCTCCTTGATGCCTGTCTTGCCGGGTGGGATCACACAGGATAGGGCGAAATCTATGATTTTAACAACGACATTATCTTGTTCCTGATTCCATGGCTGTGCATGCAAGTAAATGAGTAAGTGAGTGAGTGAGTGAGTGAGTAAGTAAGTGCGTGAGTACCTTCGCCAACATCATATTATCCAACTTGATATCCCTGTGGACGATGTTATTGAGCTGGAGCTCCTTGAATCCCACCGCGATTGCGTGGAACAGCTTCGACGCCACGGACTCGGTCATGCAACGACCCCGCGCGAGAATATCATTAACAAATACAAAAATTTCGGTATGTAATAGCTCACTTACTTTAACTAAATATGGAAATTTGACTTTTTTGATTTCTTTGGCGCTTATTAAGCCAATGTCAGAGTCGTAGAAGAAGCCGACAAGCTGCGGCGTGCAGTTCAATTGATTTAGTTTGTAGTCAAACATGATCTCTGCTTCTAGTGCAAACGATGAAGGAATTGGATACCTTTCCGTGTAACCAAAGAATTTTAAACAAACATTCATGTCGTCTTTGATGCGCTTGCCGCACAAGCATAATCCGAAAGCGCCACGACCTAGTTCTTGGCCATAAGTAAAGTCAGACGCTGAATATTCTAATGATTTATCAATAATAAAGTTAACAAATCTAACGGATTTATATAATACAAAATCACTGAGCATTTCCTTGCTTAATGATGCCTCTAGTGTCATCAATTCACCGTTGTCTTGCAACCCAACACTGAATCGCTGCTTATTACCTGTTGCAGGTAATATTAATTGCAGAAGTTTCCCAACACATTTTCTCTTAGAACTTATGTTATTTAACTTGATATAAACAGCATCACCCACCTCGAAACGATTCAAAGGGGCGTGTCGCACCTGCTCAACATCTGCGAAGACTGCGGGGTCCAGCATTACGTACCTTCTCCTACTCCTTGATTTTTCAAAATCGCCGATTCGGTACCGGTACAATAGGGATTAAGAGATAACCCCAGTAGTGACGGGAGTTCAGTTGCTTCGGTATTATGTTCGTATTAGGACAAGTCAACCTTATGGCAGTTACTGACAAAAACCATAGGAGCCTATTGATGACACAACATTTAGAGCATAAGTATGCCACTGACATGATCCTCGATTTTTTGCAGGCTCCCATGATCTCTATCAGTAACTGCCATCAAGTAAGCCTGTCCTAATGCAAACATAATATCGAAGAGCAACTGACCTCCCGTCGCTACAGGGTCGACTGGTCTTGACACTTTAGCATTGTGCAATAGTCTTGATTAGTTATTTACAAGTCAACTAGCTAGTCCGCGCCGCGCCTACCTACCTCGCTTCCTCTTCCCGGCTTTTCTGGGTTTTATGAACTTGACGTATCCTCCTTTTCCCCTTTTCTTTCTTTTAATTTTTTGCAATTGTAGTATGACCCTGCTACCGCCCTTTCCTTTCTTCGAGCTGCGATCCTCGTCCTCGTCATCGTCATCGTCCTCATCCTCATCGTCCTCGTCATCCTCGTCGTCGTCGTCGTCATCGTCGTCGTCAATTGCACTGTCGACGTCATTCTCATCTCCGGTCTCATCGCTGTCATCACTATCCTTGTTGCCGTTATTACTCGCGGCTGGCTTCTGTTGCGTCGCTGGCTTCTGCTTCTTCTGCTTACTATTCGTTGCAACCAGCGACCCAGTCTCTTCGTCAATCAGCGGCGTATTCTCATCTAACAAGCACGCTTCGTACTCAGCTTTGCTTATCAATCCCTTCTTGTATTTCTTGTAGATCATTTCTTCCGCGGCGAATTCTTCCCATTCCTCCAGTGTTTGCTTCATGTAGCTTTGCTTCTTCTTACGCTTGCGCTTGGTGTCATCTTGCTCGTATTCTTCCGCCGGTATCCATTTCTCTTGCTTGCCTCCTTTCACACTACTATTTTCCTTCAGTGCAGGGTCTGTTGTCTCTTCAACAGTATTCAAAGCCAACAATTTCCGTTGTCTTGCTTCTTCTCTTGCTTGATGGCGGTATGGGATGATACCGGTGTTGATACTTGACGTTTCAAAGACAATAGGACGTCCTCTAACACCGCGTGTTTCGGGTATTTTTGGTAGTCGCAGCAGTCCGAAGGAGCGCGCAACGCTGCCAATATTCAACTGGTCAAAGCGGAAAATATAGTTACAAATGTGTTCCTTGTACGCCCTCAAGAAGGCCATGAAAGCCGTGCTGCCGGCTTCCAAAATAGCTCGATCATAGCACGCATACACTCGTAACAGCGCATTCACCGCTGAGAGTGTGATCTTATCATTCTGTTCCAAGTTTGTTGCCGGGTCGAGAGCCATGGGAACTCCTCTCCCTTTCAGTAGCTCGATATAAGACCTTTCTTCTTCGGTTACAAACAATAATGCAACTCCTTTGCGTCCAGCTCTTGCTGTTCTACCAATGCGATGGATAAAAAAAGCTGGATCCTTGGGTGCAGCTAGTTGCACGATGTAGTCCACGTCGGGGATATCGATACCACGAGCTGCGACATCAGTCGAGAACAGAATCCCTGCATTGACGCCTAGAAACTTCTTATAAACAAGATTTCTTTTCTTTGGAACCATTTTCCCGTGCATTCCCATCACATTCATTGTTGTTGGCAGAATATTCGATGTGTGATTGGGGATCCCTGCGATATTAGCAGTGATATTCACCTCCTTCGTCATCAAATCAAACACTTGGGTGTAGTAATCAACGCAGGAGCAAGTCGCGCAGAACACAATGATTTTATTGTTAAGATTTTGCAATAGAAATAAAATCAATCCCGCGATCCGCTCGTCATACTCTAGTACCATGTACCGACTTTGAAGCGTCGATGGGGTTGCTTGAGACTGTACTGGCTTCGCTTCTGCTGCTGACGACTCGCTATTGGACGCATTCGGTTTGTTGTTGACTTTCACGGTTATAGCAACAGGATTACGCATACCAGCTCTTGCTAATTCCTTGACTTCTTTTGTTTGAGTTGCAGAGAATAACCCGGTTCGTCGCTGCTTTGGTAACAGCGAAAGGATTTGATTTATTGTGTCTTTGAATCCCATATCAAGCAAAGTATCTGCTTCATCAAGCACTAGCACCTCTAGTGTCTTCAGGTTTATAACAGTTGTGTCATTGTTATTGCACCTATTAATGATATCCATTACTCTGCCAGGTGTGCCGATAATAATGTTGCAACCATTACTATGAATAGCATTAATATTTTCATTTATCGGCACGCCACCAACCAGTAATATTATATTTATTGAATCATTATCCTTGTAAAACTTACTAAAAACTTCATATATTTGTGTCGCCAATTCTCTTGTCGGTGCAAGTACCAATGAATACACATCTAAAGGCTTGACTTTACTACTGGGAACCAATTTGGTAATGATCTCGTATATTGGAATACAGAAAGCAAGCGTTTTGCCACTACCAGTGGTGGCCTCAACACACACATCTTTATTACTCAAAAACAGCGGAATTGCTGCTGATTGCACTGGTGTCATATGTTCAAACCCAAATCCATCATGGAGGACTTGGATGCTGTACTCAGATAGCCCTGGCGAGCAGTCAGTGAACAGCATTCTTCTTCCTTGGTCACCTATTTGGCGATGAAGTTTTTGGGTCGGTGGTGCCGGGTACCGACATCAACCACCGACACCGTCTACGTCGTTAAGATGGCTGTGGACGCATAGTAAAAAAGGTTTGGTATCCACATAATTGAGTTGACAGGAAGAATATGATGATATTATCTACAATTGTATAATGTTATGTTATCCTAGGTTGGGTGATGACACCTAACTCAACTATTTGATGGTCTAATTTACTACTGTGTTGTCTCTTTCCCCCTTTAGAGCCGCTAAATATTCTGCTTCCATGCTATCTAGCCCTTTGTTATCTTGATACTCCCCTATACTCACATTATTCGACTGATTACTTCGATTATGTTCCAAGACATTGTAAGGGGTATTATTCACACTCTCTGTATTCACTTGTTGGCTATCAACGAATCGCAGAGTGCTTATAGCACTGCCTAAAGCAGCTTTATACTTACTCAAAGGCAAGGGATTCTCAGCTAAAAATATTTTTTTTAATCGGTAATATTCATGGTTAAATATCATGAGTCCATTCAACGCATCACGTTCGCTAATTTGATTTTCTTTCAAGCTTAGCTCCGTTAAATTGATCAATCCAATGAAATACGAAAGAGAGTTGGTAGTATCGTGTGTAATACTCAGATTTATACCATCAAGAACTAATTTCTGCAAAGAATTAAGAAACATGAAACATCCTGCAGTTAGCTGCAACTCGTCCATATACGATAAATCTAAATATAGTAAGTTTCTAGTGCAGTTGAAAGTGATATTCGTCGCAAAAATAATGTTATTGGAAGCTAGCGATAAGTATTTTAAGCTTTCTACTTGCGTGATTCTATTGTCAATAAATTGTACATCAGTTAGATTATTTGAGGATAAATTCATCGAAACTAGTTCGGCAGGTATTTCACTTGTATCACATAACGAATTGAAGATATCTAATGTTTGTAATGAAGCCATTTCAGCATTTAAACAATATTCCTTAGCATTATTAGCCTTTGTTTCAGTATGTAATTCTAACAAAATGAACTCATCATCTAACGAAGTTACATGATAAGTAAAATGCCTACTCATTTCTTCATCAATATCAACCTCAGTCGAGCTTTTTTTACTAATAACGTAGCTTTGAAGCCAATCATCAACAGAATCTGAAGCCTGAGCTGAAGTACCTGAAGCTGCCTTCAAACTAGATAAAATGTAATTCTTTGCCTCAAATGACAAGGAATTATTAACTAAGTGTGCCTCAGGCAAGAGTATACTCACTCCTGATCCCATTACAACAAATGGATGACGAATCCGTTATCTCTACTTACTTCTTTCTTACGGTTAGAAAAGGACGCAAATGCGAGGCCGGTTCAACCTGTGTAAAAAGGACTCTTGCGAACCAGAAGAAGAAAGGATGCGAGGAGACCTCTTAGTTGAGGATGCTATCTTTGAATTATTCGCATTCTGAAGGTCCCACTCTGCTACCACTTCTTTCTTCATTATTAAATGGGTGTGGTTCTACTTTTCGAGTTCCTTTTTCTACTCCCCAAAAATACAATAATGATGCATCGCTAGCCTATGTTCCGCGATTCGATCTAGAAGTAGGTAAATAAAAGTCAATAGTTTTCATTTGTTAGTCGATGAGTCCTTTGTGGTGATTTAATATAATATTGGACTGTACATCGACCCTATTTCCTTCATTGAATCGAGTATAATTGAACACAACTCGTGGTCCACATATACTGGTACATCACTTCCTTTACCAGCTTTTATGGAGATCATTGATGTTGTAGGTATAGACATATCATCAGCAGTGAACAAAGACATTGATTTTGTGACATTTTTATTATATAATGACAATCGTTTAGTGCAAATTGGTAGTTTAAATGGCAATAAAATTCATGAATATGAATATAATCCTTACGATAATCTTACCAACAAGTCAATTCGGATTGCATCAATAAATATATATGAGAGGATAGTGTATATACAAAGTATTGCTAGTAATAATCAGATTATAATAGTCCCGATGATCTTTGATATGGATGACATAGATAACGATGACAAAGATATGAATAGAATATACATATTTACCTTTATACCTGATCAAATCAGTAGTAATGTAAGCTTACATGATATGAAGCCTTTAGTAGTGAATGCAGATAACATCTATCTATATGGCCCACAAGGTTTGTATAAGTATAACATCAGCGATTATCAAAGTAATCACGTAATATTATCGTTACCGATAGCATCTCTGGCATCCTTACCTTCACCTACTGATATTACTGCAAGTGACACTCACCTAGTCAAGTCAAGATTGCTGCTATGCTTCGTTGAGCATCCAAATCCAACTATATACATCATAGACGTGCTACTAGGCATCCTCTATTCATTAATTCTCACAGAAAATGTGATGGCCACAATCCCCTTCAATGCACCTATGTATCAATACAATAACAAATATGCCAATTATATGAAACAAAATCAAGTAGATCACGTTGTTACTGATGAATTTGAATATATTGTCGTCGATAGGGATGAGGACGAGTGTGCTGAACCACCTCTGCACACAACAAACAAAAGAAAAGGAACTAACAATGAATATACTAAAGAAAGTGAAGGAACCCGCTTCCTTGGATCACTTCTACTTCTATATCGGGACAGCGAATCTGTGATGAAACTGCAATTAAACAACATAGTATTAACTCCACAGAGCAATGAAGTAGAGTTGGTACCCCTACACGAGGTGCTCATCGAGCTCAAGGACTCCTTCCATCTACTCAAGAGTTGGTCAGTCAATATAACGACAATATTTCTGCTATTCAATAGTCAAAGAATGATAAAAGTAACCATAACAGATAGCACCGTTGAGTATTGCCACGTGCCAATCACAGTGAGCAACGCCGCGCTAATCGCGCAATGCAACCACCCGTTTGTCAACAAAGACTACCAATTAGCATCGTTAGACTTGTTTTAAATTGTATATATGTCGTCATCTATCGCCAACCCTAAGGTCAAGATTTCTGATTTTGAATTTCTTCTTTTCAAGAAAGAAATCTTTGGGTATTAAGCAAGATAAACTAGAAGATAGTTTGTGTTGTGCTACCTTAAAGTTTGACAGATGATACATGATTGTGCATCTGAACTGCAGGGAGGCGTGAGTCTCATGTCGGAGGACACGTCGCTATATAGCAACGACTCATTCTCTTCCGCCGAACTAGAGAATTATAGATATGTGAATAATATAGATGGTACTAACTTACTTATCTATTTTATTGCCTCTCTTGCCTCTTATATATTTACTCTTTCATTCTTGTAGGTATAAGTCCAAATGACAAATATGATCCTACGTATGCTTGTCATATTGATGATTATTATCGCCGTAATGAGATGCGACATGTTGCACAGGAAAGCTCCATTCATATATTTGGTCCTGGCAAAGTACAAACAGAGTTAAGTAATAATATGAGGTTATTCATTAAATTTACAAAATGTTTCTATCTTGTCCTTACTTATCTTACTTCATAGGATGGTACTTGTTGATTGGTTAATTGATGTAGTAGAACAAGAACAATTACAAACTTCTACTTTACATATGTGTGTTCATCTTATTGACCAATCATTATTGAAACAATCATTTACATCCAGAAATTTCCAATTATTAGGATGCGCTTGTCTATTAATAGCTAGTAAACTGGATGAAGTAATACCACCGCAAGTAGAAAGACTTGTATATTTATCCGATTTCTGCTTCGACGATGACGCACTCTGTGCAATGGAATTGAATATAATAAAGCTATTAAATTTTGATTTGTTTTGTCCAACGCGAGCACATTATGTTGAACGATTTAGTCTTGCCGCTGAACTTAGTGAGAAGGAGAAGCAGTTGATGTTGTATATCCTGGATATCTCCATCCTGGACATCCAGCTCAATAAGTGCCCTGCTAGTAAGGTGGCAGCTGCGGCGTTGCACTACGTGTTACAAGCATCAAGACCACGTAATTCTACTCTTTGGACACCTACAATAGCACACTATACAGGGTTTCAAGAGAAAGAACTTCATGAGTTAGTGCATTACTTGCAGTCGTTACATTGGAATATCGAAGACACTTCACTCACTCACGTAGTGACCAAGTATGAGCGGACCACGCACCTGAAAGCCGCCAGGGTCATGGCCATAAGAAAAAGTGATCTTCGTTTTGATTTTTTGACTAATTCTCTTACAAATTTACAATCAATTAAAGTATCAACAAGCGATATGTTTAGTCCTTAGGAGTTGAGCCCACTCCGCCGCGCCTCTTTCAACGCTTTTAGTTTTATATTTTATGGTGTATCGTAGCATCAATTTAAGTTACTTTCTTGCTATTATCAACTGCTTTTGGATCAGTTACTCAGCATATTCTGTAGGTGATACAGCTGTAGCTCCTCGTGGGACGGGAGTATGGACTTGTCTATAGTGACGGGATCCGAGTTGTACCCCTTGCAATCTACATCCCAACATTTCTGGTACATGAACCCGTACGATAAATCTATCTCGATGAAGATGTGGTTACTTCGGTGCTCGCGCTTGACGTTGTGGCAGTACTTGCTGCCGACAATTTGGTAGTTCAAGCGGTACCGAGGCAGCTTATGGTTGGTTATGTACAGCGACCACAAGGAGATACGTATGACGTTATTGGACTGACTATACTTGGTCGCGTATCCAATAACGGTATCATCGAGTAACGGATATATAGAAGGCAAGGCGTTAGACTGGGTGATGATGGTCGTGTTTGCAGAGATGCTGGCCTTGTTGCTCATGGAGATGATCTTGCTTGTGACGTTATTCGTGCACTTCGTCAATTCTGGCTGATAAATCACGAGGGAGTTACTGATTTCGTTATTAATTTCCAAGAAACTTTCGTTGTAATCAAGGACGTTGAAAGGCATCACAAACGAGTGCATCAAGACCTCCTTCTTGGCACTAAGCAAGGAGTTACTGTCAGTTATTGACCCAGCAACGCTTATACCGGGGTACATCACCTTGTCCAACGGATCTATCGTCAACACTTTCTGCTTACCATATTTAGACGACCACAATAATCGGAAAGCTCGATTCTTGGTGTAAACCCCAAGATCTACAAAGCAAATGCGACTTGTCACGCCGTTGCAGTCCTTCCTGTTCACCCACAACGCGTCGTACTTGGCGGTTGGGATCACCTTGCCAGTGGAATTGTCAATGTCACAAATATCCGAGATGATGGACTGCACCAGCACACCCACCATGTAGTTATTCTTGAACAACAATTCTTCCTGTTTATTGTTACGAATAATAAGAGTGATGTGCTTGGAGAATTTCTCGTTGGTGGTGGAGTCGATGACTATCACGCTGTCGCGGTCGATGGAGACATTGAATAGAAAATAAAGCTTCCATATGACTAAATTAATGAACTGGCTCATGAGGGCGACTCCGTTGATCCCTGGGTTATCAGGGATGGAGAATTCCAAATCAAAGTAAGCACGACAAGGGTACGAGGCTCTGATGATTTCGTAACAATGCTTGTATTTATCAAACGACGGAGTGGGACATGGACGACTAGACACATATTTACTACTGTTTTGAAGAGGAAAATTCAGATATTTGAACATAAACATGTCTATACTCGCCACTAAGTAGCGTCTCGACGGCGATGATGCCGAAGTACTACCGTGTGTTTCATATGAGAATATTTTGCATAATTTTCTTTCATTTATTTTTAAAGAATCAAAGAAATCAAACGCTTCTTGTTGCCTATAAAATGCTTCAAATATCAATATACTAGCAACTGGTTTTGCCTTTGATGAAGCATAAAATGCCAATGATTCTATCGCTTCATACTTTTTTATCTTAAAATTTTCTTTCAAGTAATTTATCAAATGAACGGGGAAATAGAATATATAAATAGAATAACAGAGAATTCCAACCGCACCACCTTGGTATAATACGATTTTGTCCCAGAAATCAGATGCATTTAGAGTTAATTTCGTCTGATCCATTAAAATAATAGCTAAATCAGCGATTTCCAACTGTATTGTTGCTGTCAATGGCGGTGGGAGATGCGTACTGTATGCAGAAGACTC
>JACCDO011008938.1_pt1 | contig 10585 bp, 10 predicted proteins | sample 7446101 | NCBI WGS metagenome assembly JACCDO01 (sample SAMN15323440, study PRJNA562643) | freshwater metagenome | isolation source: river surface water | place: USA:Blue River Watershed | collected 2017-08-16
AATATGAATTTCATTTGTATGCGTGCTGATATTTGTATCCGTAAAAACCGAATCCCATGGCAACTCTTTTGCATACATATAAATATATATGTATCCTAGTGAAATAAATTCATCACGTCTGGACGGAGTACACCCTTCATGCACATGTTGACTAATATATTTCGGGGTTCCAGTTACGAATTCACCGATAACATTGGGTACATGTAATTTGTTATCATTAATGTAAAACGTTGCCAACCCAAAATCAATCAAGTAGAGTTCTCCATTTTTAACCATAAAATTATGTGGTTTAATGTCACGATGGAGAACCATGTTTGTTTGGATGGATTGCAATATATGTATACATTGTACCATAAGCGAATCGAGTTTATTTTCACTCAGTGTTTTTAATTGACCATATTCATACAGAGAACAATCATAATATGGCATAACCATACACATAGAATCGTATATTTGACCAAACCAATGCACACACGGTATGTTTCTACAATTATGTTCATATAAATAGTTCATAATAGCCGTCTCGCGTTTTAACAATTTAAAACTGGTTCTCTTGTCTTCCAATTTCAGTGCAACATATTCGTTCGTTTTTATGTTAACACCTTTATATACGTTTCCAAATTTACCTGAGCCAATACATTTATCGACCCTATATTTACGTGCAACTATGCACCCCGAAATATCATCCATTATTACACTATATGAATACATGTTTAGATATTTTGTTGATATATGTTATAGATACCATAACAGATGTATATGAAAATTATAGAGAATATTATGCGTAGTATTGAGAACCTGGTATCAAGAGGTGATAAATATTACGACAGCGCATTGATATTTACACACATTCTCAACATAATATATTTAGTCGTGTTCTCAATATTTGGAATTTCATTGGTCCGCATTCAAATGATACGAGGATTGAATACAATCATACAAACATCCATTTGCATATTACTTTTAATCAAATACCACCCATATAGGCAACATATATTTACACAAACTGATTCAAGATTGATATTCAGTTGTGCCGTGTTTTTATTCTTTAATTTGGGTATAGTTGACCCATTAGACCGTATTAACCCACCAGACACAACCGAAATTAAGAAAACGATTGCGAAAATAAATAAACATATTTCTGGTAATTCGACAGACAAGAAAGGAGAACATGAAACTCAGAAATAGTGGAAAATATATGAAGATAATGTCATATTATATACATATAATATGAGCATGGAAACAAGTGCAAATAGACACACGCAATTAACCGCGGAAACTATAAACCAGGTATATCAAGATGCATTGGCAGACCCATCACTATTATCTACATTGGATGTGGACGAACTATTGAGTACGTTGGAGACGAATAAGAACGACTACCTCGAAAATAAAACACTGAACGGGATTACAGATGATGTATATAACTGTATACGCGATATACATGTTGACAATGAGACACAAGAGCAAATGTGTTTGAAATTAGTTGGTTATAGATTGGTAGAAGAGCTGCACGAATTACACAAAGGAAAGCATGTTCGATGGATACGGCATGGTTCCAGTAATTTAACAAATGGTGGCATTGTAGTCGATATAAAATTTTTGGATAATGGCACACATATTTTATGTATGAATTCCATGAAACGATTTATTCAATATAAATATGACGACTGCATTACATTTCAAAAATTATCACCAACCGAATTATTGATATTAATGATTTATGAACATGCGACCACATTAGACTAGTTAGTCTTTTTTCGAGTAAATGTAAATGAGACGTTGCGTCGTTTCCTTGTTTTGTCGCGCTTATTTGTTATTAAAAAGTATTCTTTCAAATAATACATGAGTTTTTGTGAAACTAAAATATCATTTTTTAAATGCAAATGCATGTTGTTCATGTTCGATCGAAATACGCCAAATCGCATACATTTTTCGATAAATTCGGTTTTAAACGCGTGCTTTGTTGCTTCTGTATGTATTATAAGTGCGCCAAATTTGGAATATATGAAACGGGTAAGAATTTCATCTGTTGACAAATGATGCCGGTATGCCTTTGGTTTAATATAGTAAATTCGCTCTTTCTTCATATCTTTGTACATAAAATCATCAATAAAACAAATCGATGTTGTGGGTGGTAACAATGTGCATCGTATAAAATCATCTTGAGTTTTTTTGTTAGTAGTTCGGTTGAGCTCGATTTGTATATTATTTATTTTAAATGCATATATAATTTGGTCAAAAAGTGGTACCGTCGAAGATATTTTATTGTTGAAATAACGCACGATCATTTGAACCCATTCTTTCGTTGACTGATTATTTGTATATAAATACACTTTATAACATTCGCCCGTAGTCTTCTTCGTATATAAGTATTCCAATATGGACAAAATACCATAACGTATAAATTCTGGATACAGGTCCAATATTGAATCGAACTCAATCGACAAATGATGTTTATATCGAACGATTAATTCCCAAAGTATTTCTAAATCAACAAACGACCCGAGTGTTTCGTCTAAGTCAAATACGACTACCCTCTTCGCCCTGGTTTTTTTATGTTTGGAATAATAAGTACCTTTATATATTTCTATCATATCATTATCTTCGATTGTCATATAAAATAAATGGCTATTTTATATGTCAACAAAAATTCAACTAAGCCGATGAACCAAACCCACCTTCACCGCGTATGCTTCCAGACAAATCATCAGCAGTCGTGTATATAACATAAATGGGGCACAATGAAGGATGACAAATCTGCAATAGTCGTGCATTTTTTTCAACTACATATTGGCTGTTATTTACAACGGGTAACATGCGGAATGCACCGATCAATGACCCGCGGTATCCGGAATCAATAATCCCAGTATGATTCGCCAACATCAGGGGCGTTTTCGATATACTCGACCGAGGGTGCACGTTAAAAGCACATGTGGCAATCCGGTCTGTATCCACTTCACAGTAAAACATTTCGGTCTTTATTTTCATGTCAATGAATTGGGTCACAAACGGCTGTTGAAATCCGGTTTCAGCCGGAACCAACACGTCAAATCCCGAGTCATGCAACGGGTTTGTCATAAACATATTGTTATGATTTACAATGCGATTTTCATATTCTGTTTTTAGATTTTCATTATCAAATACAATTTTTAAAATCGCGAAATTTTTATAACCATTTACTGAAGATGTCTTTAGAGAATTGTACAAAATAACAACATTTGGCTGATGATGAGAACTCATATTAGATATACACATACATATTAGGTTGTCTTTACATACCTTTCAACAATTTGTATTCTTTCCATGATATCGGGTTAGAACTCGTAATCGGCATCGGTTTTTCGGCAGCGGATGATTTACTATCCAAATGTTCGGCTTGTTTCAATGCACTGTCTACATACAATTCCTTCAATACCTTTCCAACCATGACAGATCCTTCATTTTGGTCGACCTTTCCGTCTTCAATGAGCTTTAGCACAATAAGCAACTTTGTCATGATTTCCAGATTGAGTTCATCTTTGAGAAGTCGATTGAAAATATCCGTGTAGTTGTTGTAGAGAAAAGGCGTTTCATTCTTACATAAGTCTATAAATTTGTCTTTGTCGGTGCGCTGCATTTCGGCGTTCTTTTGTTTAAATGTATCTAACTTACGGATTTCATCGCGCAATACAATACTGTGTTTTACTTTGCGTATATGAGCAGTATTGTCTTCACTGCCCATTTCATTTACCATCTTTTGCAAATTTAAACGTTCATCTGGAGAAAGTGTTGACATTTGCAAATAAATCAATATACAAGATTACATAGATGTTTTTATGTGTATTTGTACGTAATAATGTTATTTGCGCGTATTTAGCAAATCGAACGACTGTACAATTATTATCTGTGAAATATGTATATATTACATTAAAAAATGTCCAGTTTCGCAATGTTTTTAATGGCTATTTTTATTTTTGTTATCGTATCTTCTTTGTTCGTAACTTGCAATAATGCGGCTCCGTTTTACATGGACACTATTTTCCAGAAGTTTTCTAAGTTTGAAGGCTTTAAATTAGGGTCGACCGACTATTCTAGTAACGACAAACACGGGCCTATGGATACATATAAGCAATTTCTTATTCAAACGCCTCCTGCCGAATGCAAAAAAATATATGGGTTTAACGGTTTGTTCTGCAAACCAAGTGATGCAGTTGAACATTTAGACGTGTTTGCGGATGCCGAAGGCAAAGTGGATTGCACGGATAACTCTGGATTATCCAACTCGAGAGGAGGATTGTGTTTATCCCCTGAGCAAAAGCATTTATTGGCAACTCGTGGTGGAAATGTCACATTGAGAAATGACGAGATTGGACATTAATTTATCAAACTTAAAATAACTAGTCCAGCTAATTACATGATTTTATTACTTGTCAACAAATCACGTAATTATATTTTGCCAAAAATAAACTATTCTATAGTAAAATCAATATCTTTAATTTTTGTTTGTATAAAATAGTTATTAATTTCATTTTTTAAAACCTCAATATCATCAATTAATAACCAACAATTAACATTTTTATTCCATGGCAATAAACGTAATCTCTTTAAGTTATTAATGTATCCCGTTTTGTATAATTTTTTTATATATTCATCGGTATTAGCACCTTGTATTTCTAATAATTTACATAATTCATCATTAACACATAATATATTATTTATTTCATAAACTGAAACAATTTTATAATTATTATCATTCATCACTTTGGCGCCAGATTGAATTGAAAATCCAAAACAATGACTGTAGTCCCACGAATAATCTTCTTTATATTTCACTTCAAAACAAACCGGAGGTGGTATTTTTTCATTAATTTCTGCGATAATAATTCGTGGCTTATATTTGCTTAAAATAACACGCAACACTTCCAAATCATAACCATCAATATCAATCTTTAAAATATCAATATTGTATGGAACTTTATAACTTTCAAATACAGTTAAAATATTTACAGGCGTTATATATCCATTATATATATCAAAATGTGTTTTTGTTTTTAATTCATTAATACATTGAGAATTGCCCTCAATACATAATCCTTTATAGTTTATATTATTAATAAATTTAAATACAGGATCAGTATTTACACCGGTAGATGCTCCGATATCTATAATATAAAATGAAGGGTTTTCTATTTTATTTAAAATAAAGTGTAAATCCATTACAGTATATATTTATAATAAAAATATTTATATCTGTTTATTGTATTTTGTCCTATTTTCAATAATCAAGAGAGTCGGCGTTATACCTCCAACGAAACAGACCGATTTTGAAGGACATCGCGGACCAATAACGCACGAGTTCCCGTTTGTAGGCAGTGACGATGATCGAGTTAGGTATACAAGCAAGATAAATAACTTATTGGAGGCAGAAGCAAATAACAATAACTATATTTATTTTAATCCATATTCTTATTATACCAGAGACGACGGTACGTTAAAACACGAATTATCAGATTTATACCTTTGAAGAATTAAAACCGCACCCAAAGGTGCGGTTTATTCTTAAAGTATCACTGATTTACAGATTTTAATTCGCCCTTAATGGCGAATTAAAATCTTCAATGGTGTAAAAGTGCATCTCGCCGACAATTCGCAATTCTTAAAAAGTTTTATGGATTTACACGAAACAATCACTAGACCACCAAGCGAGAATCAATCTACATTATGATGAAAATGTCCGCATGCACACATCACAGAATTTAATTGTATATGTTTTATCGGGACCTACATCGATGCAGTCCATGACAATATGATGAGTACATTTTGTATCTAAATAGTTAGATACAAGGTTGTAAATTTGGCGCATTTCTGCATCTTCTGCTGGAATATCTAGTGACTCAAGAATCGATTTCACTTTTGCTAATGCACATAAATGACTGGTACGTTCCATAAAAAAATGTTGTTTATATAACATTACATATAAATTTGTTTCTATACTAGTTTGACGCGGTTACACATTTATACGTACATCGCGAGGAAGCTTTGATTACTAACCTGGTCGCGTGCAATAAACTTATCGACATGTGCGGGTGTAACTGTGAACGGGAAACTGACCGCGATATCCAAATCTTTTTCAAATAATTTTTCTTCTGGCTTCACCAATCTAAACAGATTCAACTTTGTGTAAATAATCTCCAAACATCTCTTTAAATTACGCACCCCCGCCTCTTCGTTTGTAATATCTTTGCACGATACAATATGCTGAATGGTTTCATCTGGAATAATCACATCTGTCTCGTTGAAGTTGACTTGTTCCCGAATCTTTGGCAATAAATGCTTGCGTGCAATGACTACTTTTTCCTTTGTATCATATCCTTTGGTTTGAATACGATACATTCTATCGCGAAGAATTGGATTGACCTTGCTCTCGTCATTGTAACTGAAGATAAACAAACACTTACTCAAATCAAAATCCACTTCCGAGAAGTACTTGTCGTGAAACTGGCTGTTTTGAGATGTATCCGTCAAATGTGTTAAGATACCGGCAATTTCTTCACCTCTTGGAGTATCGCTAATCTTATCCAATTCGTCGAAATAAATGACAGGGTTCATGCTCTTGCTTTCAATCAATATTTGCACAATCTTACCCCAACTACTGCCCTCATATGTGTATGAGTGTCCTTCCAGGAAGCTGCTATCGCCAGTTCCACCGAGCGCGATGAATGCAAATTCACGTCCCAGAATTTTACTAATACCATCTTTTACTAGCGTAGTCTTGCCGGTACCCATTGGACCCTTGATTGCAATGGCAGTACCCATGGCGGATGGGTTTGAAATCCATTGCCCCATCATTTGCATAATTTGTAGTTTTGCATCATTTAATCCGTATACACAATTGTCGAGAGTTGTTTTTGCATTTGCCATGAAGGAGTGACATGCTTCTAGTCCATCTCCCATTTTAACTTCTAGACTTCTATAAACTCCAAATGGGATACGCATGAATGTATCGACCCAATTTTTGATTTTGTAATATTCGGGGTCGCCGGGTTCCATGGTACGCAATACATTTAACTTTTGCATGGCGGCAGCTTTGAACTTCGCCGGCATCTTTGAATCAAGCAATGCCAATCGGTATGGCTTGTCAATATTGATATGTTTGTTAATTTCCTTCAAATCATTCATAACACGCAGCTGTTCTTTGTTTGACAACTTTTTGCGAAAGTAGTCGATTTCATTTGTACGCTTTTTGTCATCATGAATCAACTTATGATATGTCTTCGCATTCTTGGTGCGAGCCTTTTTAATGAGTTTGTTGATAGAATCTCTGCAATCTTGGATGGCATTCTTTAAAATTTTGCTGGATGGCTTCTTTGCAAGCTGTTCCGCCAATTGCTTTTTTGTTTCGACGAGTTCGAGATATTCTTGTTCGACATCCGTCAGTGCAATATCCTCTTTTTCTGCATCGCGCTTTTTATTTTTCTTTTGTTTATTTTTTGCTTCGTCACTGTTTGGGTCAGTCGACACACTGCGTTCGTACGTTTCTTTCATGAACGCTTCTTCGTCATCGCTGTCACAGTCTTCGTCGTCATCTACATATTCGTCTTCCGCCTCTTCCCCACCTCCATTCAACGACAATACGATGTTGTAAACACCTTCGTCTTCGTCTTCGTCTTCTTCATCATCGTCGTCTTCGTCTTCGTCGTCTTCATCATCGTCGTCGTCTTCATCATCGTCTTCGTCTTCTTCTTCATAATCTTCGTCATCATCATCATCATCGTCGTCGTCTTCTTCTACGACTAGTTCCACCTTACGTCGCGGTTTCTTCGAGTTCGCAATAGACGCTTTTTGTGGTTTTTCTGTCTTTTTATTCTTAGATGCGCTATTCAACGCCTTATTTTTTTTGTCAGCACTCGACGTTCTTTCCGCACGTTCACTCATGTATTTAGACGGAAATATTTTTGATATAATACGTTGCAGCTTTGCGACATCAACATCATCGCCATCATCATCTTCTGCATCATCCTCTGTATCTTCATCTTCCTCTTTTTCTGTCTTGCGGCGGCGCTTGGTTTCAGTGACTTTTTTTTGTTTGCGGGTTTTTTTGGGAGGGACATAGCTCGAATCGCTCGTATCTGTTTCGTATTCGGTGTCTTCGTCGCCCAGACTTTCTTCTCCATCATTGTCGGGGTCACTTGCGCCACGCTTGAGGCGTTTATTTTTGTTTTCACTGCGGGTAGTCATTGTAGATTGTTTTACTGAAGGCATTTTAAATGCAATGTTTACCTTACATAATGCATGTGAATAGAATCAATTTTTTACATATTTCGATATAAGTTTGGTTTATGGATAAAAAATTGATTATAGCAAACTGAAAAATATATAAACATAATAATATAGGGTAATTAATGCCAATACAAAACACAACAATGGGTGATTTCAAGCCGTCATCCAAAATCATTGGTGTACAATTTAGTATATTGTCTCCTGAAGAAATTAGAAAAAATTCCGTGGTGGAAGTGACTTCTCGAGATACTTATATAAATAATAAACCAGTGGTGGGTGGCCTGTTTGACCCGCGAATGGGCGTGTTGGAACCCGGGCTCATTTGTCCAACGGATGGATATACGTACATTGATACCCCTGGATATTTTGGTCACATTGAATTGGCGCGTCCGGTGTTATTTATTCAGCACCTGAAGGAAATCATGAAAGTCTGCAAAAGCGTGTGTTTCAAATGCAGCAAACTAAAAATCAATAAAAATCAACACAAACATATTTTAAATAAATCGGCGGAAGACAGATGGCAATATGTAACTAATCTAGCGTCAAATGTGAAACGTTGTGGCGATTGTACCGAAGACGGGTGTGGTTACAAACAGCCCGACAAGGTCCAGCTGGAAGGTATGTCGACCATCCAGGCCATTTGGGAAAAGATGGAAACCGACGGCGAAACCGGCAAAGTGGTCGTGCGGTTGACTCCTGAAATGCTGGTAAAAATATTCAAGCGCATTTGTGACGAAGATGTCCACTTTATGGGTATGAGTCCAGTGTGGTCTCGCCCCGAATGGATGATTTGTCAGGTGTTGCCGGTTCCGCCGCCCGCAGTAAGACCTTCTGTAAAACATGATGCACAGCAACGCAGTGAAGACGACTTAACACATATTTATAGCAATATCATCAAAACAAACAATGACCTTCGCGACAAGATTGTGAACAACGCGCCAACAAAGGTTATCGAAGTATTGTCGGGCATATTACAATATTTCGTGGCGATGATTGCGAATAATAAGGTGAAAGGCGCGGACCCGATGGCGCAGCGTTCTGGCCGCCCATTGAATTGCATCAGTGGTCGTTTGAATAGTAAGAACGGTCGCATTCGTGGTAACCTCATGGGTAAGCGCGTGGATTTCAGCGCCCGTTCGGTTATTACTGGTGACCCCAATCTGTCGATTCGTCAGTTGGGTGTGCCGATGAAAATCGCGATGAATATTACAAAGCCTGTCACTGTAAATGACCGCAATCGCGACTTCCTGTTGAAATTGATACAAAATGGTCCGGAGAAATATCCCGGCGCAAAAATATTAGAAAGAAAAAGCGGTGAAAACATCTCACTGCGTTATGTGGATATCTCGTCGATTCGTCTAGAGAATGGTGACATTGTTCACCGTCATATGATGGACGGCGATGCGGTTCTATTTAACCGTCAACCGAGCTTGCATAGGATGAGTATGATGTGTCATATCGTCAAGATTATGAAGCGAGGAGATACATTCCGCATGAACGTCGGTGACACAAAGCCTTACAATGCGGATTTTGACGGGGATAAATTTTGTCCCCAACAGGTGACCGCCTATTAAGTTGTAGATAAAACTTAGTAGGGAAAACGGTGTAATATCTACTGGTAAATGTATTTCGCATAGGTACATTCTGCTAATATAATCATCTAGTCATTCCTTTAAAATAATATAAACGTTTCTCGCTCTCTATAATAAATAATAAAAATGATATTAGATATTGGTGAAAAAGATAAAGTCATTGGTGAAATATATAAAATGACTAATACTACAAATGGTAAAATTTATATTGGTCAAACGCGTAGTCACAGATTAAATCATAATAAATATAGACCATTTGGATACTTAGGACGGTTCAATGACCATATAACAGAAGCAAATTCAGGTAAGAAAAATCATTCAAGATACCTGAATTATGCTTTACGAAAATATGGTAAAGATAGCTTTACATGTGAACTAATTCACACTTGCGACGTCGCCGAATTAGACAAGCATGAAATGCAATATATAATTGAATATAACTCTAAGTTTCCAAATGGCTATAATTTAACTGATGGTGGTAAAGGATTTACAGACGTTAGTGGGGATTTTATTTGGAGAACAGATGAACCATCCCCTCGAGTTTTAAATCCTCAACCCAAAAGTGATTATACAAAACAGTTGATTTCTAATAGGTTAAAATCTGCTCTTGATAATACAGAACATCGGGAGAAAATGATGAAACTAACACAGACACAACATTTGACCAAAAAATTTGAAGCATTCAAAAACGTTGCAATAGTTGATGACGATATTGATAATTACATTCGGGT
>JACCDO011344374.1_pt1 | contig 10585 bp, 14 predicted proteins | sample 7446101 | NCBI WGS metagenome assembly JACCDO01 (sample SAMN15323440, study PRJNA562643) | freshwater metagenome | isolation source: river surface water | place: USA:Blue River Watershed | collected 2017-08-16
AAAATGCTTTTTACGGCATCTTGTTGAAAGAATCCCACCAGGCCCCAGTTGAGAGCCCCCACGAGAACAAAGAATTGTGCAACAAGATGAAGGAGTGTGAGGAGTTTCATTTCTATTTAGGAATTGGAAATAAATGCCAAGACATTATCGTGCGGATTGGGGGTTCCTGGAAGATTGTAAATCATATACGGTTTGCCAAATTGTGAAAGGGATGCTTGAAAACGGGGTATATCTTTTTGTAAGATGTCTTCAATCACATAGATTCCATTGGGTTTGAGTTTTTGAAACGAATGTTGTAAAAAACACAGGTTGGCGTCGTGCTCATGAAGACCGTCGTCAATCAATATATCAAATTGTTGGGGAATGGCGGACCACATTTGCGCAATGGCGGTGGGATTTGTTTGGTCGACATAATACGTGCGAATGCGTGAGGTTTGAAATAATACGTTGGCGTCAATATCGGCACCGTAAATGGAGGCATTCGGAAAATATTCCGACCATCCACGAAGCGAGGCGCCTGGTTTTCCGTCGACCCCCATATGCGATGGAAAGTTTGGATTGTTGGTACCGAGACCCAGTTCAAACAAATGGATGGGATTGTATCGCATCGGTGCAAAAAAGGTGTGATAGAGTTTGGTATAATTGTGCCACGTATTGTTTCCTTTATCGCTGCCGTAACGCGTCATAATCGCACATAGTTCAGTATCCTTTTTGGGGTCAAACTGGATTTGTTGGGGAGGGAAATTCATTGTATGGATTCTAATTTATATTTCATGGATGGTTTAAGCAACGCTTAAAGTTTTTTTGTGTCATGAAGTAGAACATGGCCACCTTACAAAACGCATCCATTGCAGGAAACATTCTTTCGTACGCACCCTATAACGGTGCCACCGAACTTGGGGGTCTCATTGTCTGGGATGTCAATGGAAATCACGGAATGGGCCCTCCTGTCGTTGTGATTCGCCCTGGAAGTACTGAAACAACTCTTCCTATGAATCTTCCTGGAGGACTCCTAGTGACCCTTAAAAATCCCCAACAAGGAATGGCACAACTTTGTGACCCCTTTATGACAAGTGGAGGTGGTCCGGTTGTACCTGGCCCTGGGCCTGTTGTGGCACCCATGATTCCACCAATTCCTTTTACCAGTGTCGGTACCTGTCCACCATCACTCGGAAATCCTACCAGCAATGAAATTGAACTCGACGGACGGTGTGTTACACTCCAAGTCGAAGATTGTGGAAAACTCTGGTTTTTCTCGTCGCAAAAAGATGGGGCGCAAATTGTCTTGCCCGTCCTTTCGGCCGTTGGTACAACCGTCCGTCTTTACAACTGGGCCAGTAAAGAAGGGTATGGTCCCGAAACCGCCAAACCGATTACCATTTGTTTGAAGGAACCCAACGGCGGAGTTCATCCCATGTTTCCCATCATGCCTGGCCAAGGACAACAATTCATTGCCATTCGTGGTTCCAGTGGGGGTCTCCGTTGGGCACCCATTGGCTTTTAAAATGCTTATATAAAATTTTGCGGTAATTTCTTATAAGCAGGATTGGTTTAATTACGTCGGCGCCGTGTTGCACGGTGTTTTCGTGGGGCACCTCCACGCACACTCTTTTTTGCGCTCTTTTTCGGGGCGACCGGAGAAAGGGTAGATATATCTTTTTGTAAAAGTTGGTTTTTCTTGATACGCTGGACTAATGATTCCGTTGTGGTAGCAGGATAAATATCACTCGTCAAAATGGGAAATAAATAATCTGGATTGGCCCACTTTCGATTTTCATCCTTGTCTTTTAAATTATTCCGTATCTTCTTTTTGAAATTATAGGAGAATTGAAATACATCGGGTTTTTTAAGTTTTGTCGAATCACTTTTTCGCGGAATATAGAATCGCTTGTCGAGTTTATCGCGTTTGCGAAACAAGGACAATTTAAATAATAAATTATTCACAAGATTGTCGGACGAAAGGTCAAAAAATATATTATACACTTCATGGCTTGTTAATAAAAGTTGAATGACATCCTTTTCATACATGTACGATGTTTCATCTTCCCATTGACATTCGATGGATACTACGCGAAACGGTTCACCCTCTTTTGTTTTTAAAAACAAGGACGAATACCCAAAATCAATAAACCGCAACCGTTTGCGCGTATCATACATGAGATTATCCAACTTTACATCACAATGATTATAATAGACCTTGGCATCATGAATTCCCTTCATTAAAAACAGGAAATCCGTAAAAATCTTTACAAAATCACTCGTTTCTTCCAATACCGTTGATGCAGGAGTGGATAATTCCAAATATTCAAGAATAAATAAAAGAGTATCCTTTTCTTTGTAGGAAGTTGCATTTTTATGGACGAGATAAAAATTGGTACACACAGGGGCTGCAGGAACCTTTTCCGTTTGTAACTTTTTCCCAACAAAACGGGTATACGGATACATGACCTGATTTAGTATATTTGTAATTACCATTTCGTCCACCAGTTTTTCAAAGTTTTTATTCATATCTGCATCATTTTTGAGTTTTACGATTTTATATACACTATTGACTTGTTTATCTTTGAGGACAAGACCAAATGCACCTTGCCCCAATAATTTTGTATTTACAACTTTTGTTGTTCGACCATACTCCAAATACAAGGTTAATTCTTGGATTTTCCCACTTTCAGACACAACTTCATCCATTAATTGGGCGGATTTATATTTATCAATATAGTCGGCATAATTAATTTCCTCTGTATTTGCACCCGTGTATTTTTCATACAGGCGTTTTGCAAATGGACGATTGTTGAATGGCATATTGATTGCATTCTCAAGTTCTTCTCTTGTGAAATCGGAATTTTCAAACTCCATAGTCCCTATTTGGAGGAGGGGTTATATTTTACGGGACTGCGGCGACACGTTTTTGCAAACCACTGGGCGGCTTTTTTCGAATGCTGTTTGGCGGTGGCAACCAGATCGGCATCGGCCGTATAATGCGTCTTTCCGCATAGTAAGTATGAACTGACCCGTGGATACGACCATGCTTGTTGGGACATTCCAGGACGATGTCCAGTTCTCCATGCCGCAGAACCTCTTCGAAACACTTTATCCAAGTACTTTACGGGAACCCCCGTTGCCTTTGAACGTTCTTGGAGAGTTTTCGCATCGGGAAATAATTTGTCCCATTGCTCCGTATAGGAGGATTTCTTCTTGGTCTTAAAGGTTGTATTGGTTTTGAAGGGGGTGTATGCTTTCGGATTCTTCCAGCCATATTTGCTGTGTTGCTCAATTTCACGTTTGCGTTGTAATTTTTGTTTGCGAGTTTTGAGGCCGCGATAATACTTGGGAGGCCAGAACAGGCGGTCTTTTTTCCGTGTATGACGCACCATAATCTCTACTCTACATAGAAAGAAAGATGAGTTGCAGTGCAAGTAGTTGTGGACCGTTACCACCGATGAGCGGAGGCGGTTGTGGATGTAATCGGTCGGTTGCCACCCCGTATATGGGAATGGGAGGACTTTACAAACCGACCCGCAAAAATATAAAACTCTTTCGTGCCTACAAACGCGGCAAGTCCATTGGATTTACCGCAAAGTCGAGTTTACGCGCCAAGGGAATCTTGCCACGCAACAGTCGTAAATACCGCGGGAAATATGTTTTGGGTCCCAAATATAGTGGTACAAGAAAAAATATGGTATTGAAGAAGCCATCCTATAAATAATTTAGGAAGATAAGGTCTTATTTGCATTGTCAATCACCCTTTCAAAACAACGGACTTTTAACATGTCGGCATAATACGCACAATAATGAAGATTTCGCGAAAATACAATTGGAATACCCGTATGGTCCTTGACCGCCTGTACACAAATATCGTATGCCATATTTCGCACTTCCTTGCATAATGGATACTGATTTTCCACAATTTGCTTTGTGTCCATATTGGTTTATACAATCTAATTCTGTACATTGTATAAACTTGATTCAATTTTTTGTAATTTTAATTTCTTCTGTTTTGGTTTATGTAAACACTTTACGAAATACACCCCAACCGCGATTTTGTGCATGAATATGTTCAATCAAGGTAATTTTCTTGTCCTCGATTAATTGGTCAACTGCTTGATAAATACCGTTGCGACCGTAGGCGTCACACATATCGTCCAAGATAATAAATGTCTCTTCGTGACAAAAGGGTAGGACATTTTCCATATCCAGTAACGGATACGGTGCCTCGTGATTTCCGTCCACAAAGATGAGGTCGTATTTTGCGGGTGGCAATTGTGGTACGACGATGGTACTATCTCCCTTGTGCAAAATGTGACGTCCAGGAAATTGTTGGTCAAGCACCGCCTTGCACTTTTCGACATAATCATGCGTACAAATATCGACCGAGGTCACATGAATGTCTGGGCGAACCGACAAAAATGCTGCCGTACTAATTCCCATATTCATTCCAATTTCGAAAATCCGTTGAATCTTGGGATACAGGGTTAATAAATCATAGTCATACTCAATTTGTTCTTGAATTGACGACCCCTCGGAATCTTTTTCAAAATCCTTTACTTGTTCTAAATAATGTAGAAAGTTTGTGTGAAAATATTGATACTGAATATCGGCTTCTTCATAGCCAGGGGGAATATCAACCGTCGATTCGTCCATTCTCGTATAGAAATGTTCCTACGCTTTAGATTACCATATAATCCGTCCTTCGCGCATGGCTCGGACTCGACCTTCATACCATCGTATATCGTCATAGGACAAGGGTTTTTCAAAGCGAGGGACACCGTATTTTTCGTCACGCATCCGCTCCCATTCGGCTTCCGTGTGCGGATTTTCGACGGGCAATTTGTGGGTTCGCAAGGCACGTTCTTCGTCAAGGCGTGGATTGCAAGTACATCCCTTGGGAAGAGGGTATTTCAGTACCGTGTACAAATACGGAACATACACTTCATGGTCAAAATACGGTAGTTCAAACCGCCGATTTCGAAACCACTTGATGAGGGACAAGGGAACCTGAATTGCGTCGTACGAATAGAGAATCAATAAGCCAGAAAAGACTTCTAAAAACACATGGAGCAATTGAACACCACATTCATCTTCAATATATGCACAGAGTCCATCCATAATGTGTGGCTGTCCTACATCCATGAGTTTTTCCAAAAATAAATTATCCTTCCAGGCTTCTTGTAACTGAGAAAACCCCAAGTCATTTATATAGGGCTTCTTGGAAAGAATCCAGGTGGGATGGTCGCGCTGTAATGCTTGGAGTGTGCGTATAATTTCCTTCGTTTCATTTTCCATATCATTCTTTTACAATGTATTTTGGATTGATTGTAATTACCTTATCTAGAATAACGTCAGACGAGTTTAAGTTGTTTGTTGGGGAAGGGGTCGACGGCGACGGCGACGGCGGTTCTGGTTTCTTTCCACCTTCAAAGGGAAGTAGGGGAAACTTCCATTCCTTTTTGCGAAACCACTGAATGATTGTTTTGGAAAAGGGCTTCTCTTCACAATCCTTTTGGTATAATAAATAAATGAGGTTTTGTAAAATCACGGGCAATAATTGATTGGCATGGTGTGCACATTCGTCTTGAAAGACTTCCATGTCCGATTCCGTGCCGTGCGTGAGTAGATGCTGGGTTGCGTCACTATGTTCCAAGGTGTCGCGCACATAGTGAAGGAGGTCTATCGATGGATATAAAAACATTTCTGGCGACCAATCGGACTTTTCTTGAATAAACGTTTTAAACCGGTCACAGGCTTCTTGATATTGGGGCAATGCCATTTTGTCTACAATAGTACGATGGCTTTGTTTTAGACCTCCAGAAAAATTGATTTGTTTTTTCTGGGTTTTTTTGTATACAACGATTGAAACTTTGAAAGAATGAATCATTCCAATCAATGCAATTGTTATGAGTGTAATTATACTCATAATATTTGGTCTTCCAACCAACCCCAACAACATCGCAACTGGAATAATACATGGGACGATTCTCCTCCTCCACCGCCGCCCATGCAGCGTCGCAAGTCATTCAGTAATCAAAGCGTTGGGGGACAAAGTCAACGAAGCAGTGGTCCGCGCCGACGCAACAGCATTGTATATGTGGATACCAATCGGATTCGCAACGAAATCCAAGAATCGATTGAACGTACCCTTGAAGAACGTGTGTCCCGTCAAGTGGAAGAACGAGTCTCACGACGTGTCCAAGATGAAGTGGAAGAACGCGTGTCGCGACGTATGCAACAAGAAGTCGAACAAGAAGTGTCGCAACGAGTGAATGAACAGGTTCAAAACACCTTGTATCCATTTGTACAAGGATTCCAGCCCTTCTTCCAAGCATTCAATTCCATGATGCCGCAATACCAAATCCAAATACCAGAGTCGTATATTCAAGATGCATACGGCAATCCGGTGTATATTCCTTCCCAAATGGTGACCGTCTACGGATTTCAAGCAAACCATTTACAGGCTGGAGGGGGACAATAGTTACACTTCTTTTTTATGGATTCCAGTAGAAAATGAGTTTATGGGGAACCAAACCAATCAAATTAAGTAATTTCTCAACCGACGATGCAACCACATTTACGATGGACTCTTCCTTTCAATTAATTCCTACCGCCCCACCCCCTCCTCCACCAAAAAAAGAAATTACGATGGAAACACTACAAACCATAATGCCGCCTGGTGTTATTAAAAAGAACGCACACTTGATTAATTTACTTTTAAAAAAATAGGAAGCATGGACGACCCCATTAATTATGGCGATACCATTGAAGAAACCATTCGTACACGTTCTGGTTATCCTGCACGCGATGTACTCAAGAATTTTAAACAATACTTGGAACAACCGGGCGCGGAAGCATCCGCAAAATGTCTACATTACAGCGCTGATTTAATCACGAGTGGGTGCATGGACATTTGGCAAAAGGTCTTATGGGATTATGCTTTCGATCACGTGTCGATGACCAACGTTCGCATCTTCTTGTTTTTGAAACAGCAATTTGACGCACTCCAGGCAAGTTTTAGTTTACTACCGTCCGAAGATTTTTACAAACGTCCTGAAAACCAGAAAATTGTGGGGACGTGTGTGTTGATTATTCGCTCCATTCCACGTCGACCCCCACTCAAAATGCCACGGGTAGGACCTGAAACCCATAGTGATACGTGGCTCGATGGGGCACTGAATCATGACTTTCATCATGATGCCGTATTGCGTACATTCAAACCCACCCACGATGCTCCGATCCTTCGCAAAATCGGCGAAGAATTCATTCAGGCATGCAAAGATGGTGCCACCGAACGCGCCTTGTTCTGGATGAAATGGGTCTTTGATGAAGAACAATTCTTGAAGCGAGAACAACAGGCATCCTTGAGTACCTTTGAACGAGGTCCTAGTACTTGGAATAAACAACGGAATCATGCCAGTTTCTTTATTGGCGCCTTGTTATTGGAAATGTACAAGGAATTGTCGCGGAATCGTGTTATACGAATGGATGATGAATTCAAGGCCTTGTTTCTCTTGTATTTTCACCCGTACAAACCGTTTAGCCAGAAACGACGCTGTGATTTATTGGTACTTATGATTCAGATTGTGTGTGAAGTGCCCCGTTGGAAGGTACCAGCGTGTCCTGAACTCATTAGCGACCCGGTAAAATTCAATCGTGCGTTAGGACATATTCATACCTTTTTCCAAGAAGTGTTGGCCTACGATGCCCCCAGTGGAAATGTGACGAAAGAAGTCAAAAAGGGTAATCAGGCTGTAATGGGATTGCGGAAATTAAACAATAAACAGTTGGCGCAAATGCAAATGGAACGAAAGTTCGAGGCGTATGATAGTGCTTTTAATTCCGCCATGGGGTTTTAATTTGAAGGGGATTTGTAGAGAGATGGACTTTTTTAAAAAGGTGTTTGAAAACAAGGCGTATGTTATATTGGGTCATGGTGGGGATAGCGGCGAATATAACTCGCGACAAAAAGTACAAAAGGGATATACCTTTATTACAAATTCAACATGTGGTCGTGCAATCCTTGGATTAAATTCTCATGAAAAAATACGTAAAATTCAAGCATTCAATAAAAAAGTGTATACAAATCCAATAAATCATAAATCCAATATCAACCGCACAGTAAAAGAAATACACATGTTTCCACCAGGATCATCGGTTCCAGATATGTCCATTTTTTTTGGAACCTATTTTTATAAAAATAACCCCTTTTTGGATATTACACCAGTAGGTATCTTTGAAATTCCAACCAGCAGCATTGATTTGAAAGATACTATGAAAAATATGGATGAAATTAATCCCACAAATGTTCACGAAATTATTGATTCCATCTTTTTTCATAAAGATAATCTTTTACGAGACCATTTTAAAAAGGTTTTATCTCCAAAAATAATGGATGAAATTGAAAAATATAAAACAACCAATGATATAAAAAGTTTGTTTTTAAATCTAAACGTCACATATAGTATACAAGAACTTTTACAAAAAGGACTATTACCAAAAGGAGTATATTACGCACTTATGTGCCGTGGTTATGGAAGAAATACAATTAACCAAAAAGTATTGCGTACACGACGTTTATCGCTCAAACAACAAGAAGAACTCTTTGGAAAAACAAAAAATGATTATACGGGTTTATCCTATTACGGAAGACAACAACCTACCGTTTCAAATGCATCTTCGGTAAGTGTCGGCGAAGAAAGTGAAGAAGAAAATAATGTTCCTCCCACAAAAACCCCTGCCACAAAAACCCCTGCCACAAAAACCCCTGCATCGTCCGCAATGGATCAACTTTCCATGTATGGAAAAAAGCCGCCAATATTTACTCGAAAGCGAGGGGGTGGTAGCCAATATTATAGAAAAGATGGACCTGATTATTTTGTATGTTTTCCAGGACGTGATTGTTATCCATTGGATTCGAGCGAAGATATTAAAAGAGCAAAAGCCTATCTCAAAGCAAAGGAAAATGCATTGCGTCCAAATCCGGCTCTTTTGAACCGTTCAAATCGTGTAGCCCATATGACACGAAATATGAAATCATACAATGGTCCACGTGGATACAATGGAGCGTCTGGAGTCCAAAATTATGGAGGGAAACGTCGTCATACACGCAAACAACGCAAGGCATAAAGTGGTTTGAAGATTATTAAAAGAAGGATGATTGGATACGCCAAAGATGACGATGGAAGTGTATTTATTCTGAATGTACCTCCAAAAACAAAAGAAGAACTGGAGGCCGAACAAAAAGAAAGGGTGCGAAATGAACGGATTGAAAAACGGATGCGTGAACCGGCAAAGGATGCGGTGAGTCCTTACGGAACCATATTTCCCTTTGCATGGCTTTTTCGCAGTTGTTCGAAACGGACCTTGCTCGACGATAATCAATACTATTCCATTTATTGCAACAACTTTGTCTATACGACGGATAGTCGCATGTTTGTCGGTCATTACATTCCTGGCGACAATGTTTACGAGGATTTGGACCCGTTGATGATGATTCCTGCCGAATTTATTTTTTGCTGTGGGTATTGTTGTCCCAATCGTTTTTTTGCATGGTTTGAAAAACAAATGGACAAATGGGTGTCCTATGTCGACGGGTAAATTCTTCAAAAAATTGAGGTTATTTTTTCAAGAATTATGTGTACCCTTATAAAATGGATATATTAACGAAATTATATCACAAGATGTACTGTTATAATCGCTGTATATATCATTCCAGGCAAAGTCGAGAAGACATGAAACGTGAATTGGAAGACTCTGGAATTGTATTTTACAATTATCGAGGCAAACTCTATTTTCAAGAATATGCCCCCTACCAAAAAAGCACATTTTGGACGGAAGAGGAAAAGGTCGACTTGTGTTTCTTGACCAAACTTCTCAACGACTTTAATCGCGATGTTTCGGTGGTTGAGAAACATAAATGCGCGGAAGAGTTGAAATCCATTGGATTCTATCTTGTCGAAATTCACGACATATACTATTTTTCGGAATTTCACGCCTATGAACTTGTGACGGGTTTTCACAAATACCTGCCTTTATTACCCATAATGGACAAGGCACTATATTTTCGTGCTTACAAACGTTATAAGAAACACGTCTGACGACCGCCTAAAATCAAAACGCTTTTTTATCTAGAATCATGGCAACGGTAAAACTCTTGGTCAAAAAGTTGACGGACGCCTGTGTGGCCTATTACGAAACGGGGAATCCCATTATGAGCGATGAAACCTACGACCATTTGCTGGATGAATTGCGAGGAATGGACCCCAATCACGAATTTTTTTCACGCGTGGGTGCAACCCCCTCTCGCAACGTGGTAACCTTGCCGATTGCAATGCCCAGTCTCAATAAAATCAAACCTGCCTCCTGGGAATCCATGAAGTTACAGGGGCCCTACGTGTGCAGTGCAAAATTGGATGGGGTAAGTGCCTTATGGTGTGTACGCGAAAAGAAACTCTATTTACGCGGTAATGGTCTCCAGGGACAAGACGTAAGTCATTTGGTGGGAAAGATTCAGGGTCTGGTCGATGTGGCAGGGAGCAACATGTACATTCGCGGCGAACTCATTGTGCCACGAAAGTTGATTTCCAATGCACGC
>JACCDO010606780.1_pt1 | contig 10584 bp, 10 predicted proteins | sample 7446101 | NCBI WGS metagenome assembly JACCDO01 (sample SAMN15323440, study PRJNA562643) | freshwater metagenome | isolation source: river surface water | place: USA:Blue River Watershed | collected 2017-08-16
CGGGCTCCGGCTCGACCTTCGTATCAGCCTCGGGGGCGCCCTCTGGGGCGCGCCGGCCACGGCGCGCGACACGCTCCTCGGCGCCGCGGACCAGGCCCTCTACGCCGACAAAGCGCGCTCGCGTCTGCGCTCCGCCACCGACTGAGACGCGGCCGCGGACGGAGAACGGGGGGCGCACCGCTCAGCGGTGCGCCCCCCGTCGTGATCCCACCGGTCCGTGCCGGTGGTCTGCGTCAGCCCCGGACGACGTCGCGGCCGGTGGTGAGCTGCTGCCCGAACCAGAAGTGCGCCGCGGAGATCATCGCGAACGGCACGAAGGACGCGGCGCTCAGGGTCAGATGGAGCGTGGGATCGATGCCCCCCGTGGAGACCGGGCGCGTCACGAACACGAAGCCGAGCCAGGCCGCGAGGGCCCCGGCGCCGACTCCCTTCGCCCCGAGGGCGGCGTACTTCTCGAATTGTTTAGGGGTCATGGGGTATCAATCTGCCACGGTCCCCGGAAGTTCCTCCACCCCCCCGGCGGTCACGCGGTGCGAGATGAGGGGCCGGACGGGTGGGGACGCCTCGCCGAGGGTGACCGCCGGCGCGAGCTCCGCTGCCGCGGCGCCCGCTCCGGCCTCGTTGCGGGCGTGGATGGTGAACAGCGGATCGCCGGCCGCGACGTGCGCCCCGGGTCGTACGTGCACGAGCACGCCGACAGCGGCATCCACGACATCCGTGGTGCGTGAACGCCCACCCCCGAGCGTGATGATCGCGGAGCCCACGAGCCGCGGCGCCACGCGCTGGACGATGCCGTCGCGGTCGGCGGCGATGACCCGGCGCACCGGCGCCGACGCCAGATGCGCGGCGGGGTCCTCCACGAGGCCCGCCGGCCCCCCCTGCGCGACGACGATCCGTCCGAACATCTCGAGCGCCGCCCCCGACTCGAGCGCCTGCGCGGCACGGGCACGGGCGGCGGTGGCATCCGTCGACACCCCCGCCACGAGGAGCATCTCCGTCGCGAGGGCGAGCGTGACCTCGCGGACGTCGGCGGGGCCTTCGCCGCGGAGCAGCGCGATGGACTCCGCCACCTCGAGCGCGTTCCCGCAGGCGACGCCGAGCGGGGCATCCATATCGGTCAACAGGGCGATGGTGCGGCAACCGCGGCGCTCACCGAGGGCAATCATCGCCCGCGCGAGCGCGAGCGAATCCTCGAGGCGCGTCAGGAAGGCGCCCGCACCGGTCGTCACATCGAGCACCAGCCCCGTCAGGTCCTCCGCGAGCTTCTTGCTCATGATGCTCGCGGCGATCAGGGGGATGGCCGGGACGGTCGCCGTCGCGCCGCGCAGCGCGTAGAGACGCCGGTCCGCCGGGGCGATCTCATCCGTCTGCCCGATGAGCACGACCCCGAGCTGCTCGAGCTGCGCGACGGCGCGGTCGAGGGGGAGGTCGGTGCGGAAGCCGGGGATGGCCTCCAATTTGTCGAGCGTCCCCCCGGTGTGGCCGAGCGCGCGGCCGGACATCATCGGCACGACGACGCCGCAGCTGGCGACGAGCGGCGCGAGCACGAGCGACACCTTGTCCCCGACCCCGCCGGTCGAGTGCTTGTCGACGCGCGGGCGGCCGAGGTGACCGAGCGAGAGCCGCTCCCCGCTCTCGAGCATCGCGGCGGTGAGCCCCTCGATCTCGCCGTCCTCCATCCCGCGGAAGTAGACGGCCATCGCCATCGCCGCCATCTGGTAGTCGGGGACGTCGCCGGCGGCATAGACGCGCATCAGTCCCGCCCACTCCTCCCGCGAGAGGGCCCCCCCGTCGCGCTTCCGCTCGATCAGGTCGGTCACACGCATTGGCTCGCTCCGGGGACGGTGGCTAGAATGCGACGAGGCCCCGCGATGGGCGCGGGGCAGGCGATCACCGAGGGGGCGACCCCGGGCACTCGAGGCGAGGGAGCGATGCGGCGACTGCTGGCGATGGGCATGCTGGGTGGGCTGGTCGGCTGGGGCGGTACCGCGCAGGCGCAGGCGGGCGCGGAGGTCGCGCCGCTGCTGCAGGCCGCCATCGCCGCGATCGACTCGGGGCAGTTCGCCCCCGCCGATCGGAGGACGCGCCTCTACGCCACGGGGCAACGGCTGGCCGACTCCGCCGTCCGGATCGCCCCGCGGAACGCCACCGCGCACGCGACGCGCGCCATCGCGCTCGGCCGCACCGCCCAGGCGCTCGGCGCCAAGGAGCGGACGGCCTACGCCACCGAGGTGCGCCGCGAGGTGCGGACCGCGCTCGCGCTCGATCCGAACAACGCGCCCGCCTTGCATGTGCTCGGGATGTGGCACGCGGAGATCCTCCGGCTGAACCCGGTCGCGCGGCTCGCCGCGAAGACGCTCCTCGGCGGCGCGGCATTCGCGGAGGCCGACTGGGGTGAGGCGCAGCGCGCCCTCGAGCGCGCGGTACAGCTCGAGCCCGACCGCCTCACGCACCGGCTCGACCTCGCGGGCGTGCTCGCGGACCGCGGGGATACGGCGGGGGCAGCGGCCCAGTACGCCTTGATCGCGCGCGCGCCCGCGCGCGAGTTCAACGACGCCGCGTACAAGCGCCTCGCCGCCGAGCGCGCGCGCCGGTGACCACCCCCGCCGCGCGGGCACTCATCCTCCGTCGGGAGCTGGAGCAGGCGGCGCACGCCTACTACGTACTCGACCGGCCGACGATGAGCGACGCGGCGTACGACCGGCTCTTCCGCGAGCTGCAGGCCCTCGAGCGCGACCACCCCGAGCTCCGCGACGCCGACTCGCCCACGAGCCGCGTCGGCGCGGTGGTGACGGAGAGCCACCTCGCGAAGCACGCGCATCTCGTCCCGATGGGCTCGCTCGACAACGCCTTCGACGAGACCGAGCTCGTCGAGTGGGAGACGCGGGTGCGGAAGCTCACCGGCGACGCCGTCGACACCGACGGCTACTGCTGCGAGCTCAAAATCGACGGCGCGGCGATCTCGCTCACGTATCGGGATGGGGTGCTCGTGACCGGGGCGACGCGCGGGAATGGGAGCGTGGGGGAGGACGTCACGGCGAACCTCCGCACCATCCCCGACGTCCCGCGCCACCTCGACGGCACCGGCTGGCCCGAGCTGATCGAGATCCGCGGCGAGGTATATATGACCTTCGACGGCTTAGAGCGGATGAACGCCGAGCGCGTGGCCGCGGGCGAGCCGGTGTTCGCCAACCCGCGAAACTCCGCCGCCGGTGCGCTCCGGCAGAAGGACCCGCAGGAGACCGCACGGCGCCCGCTCCGCTTCTTCGGCTATGCCTTCGCCGTGCCGGGGGCGCCGGCGCTGCCGTTCCACACGCAGTGGGCGCTCCTCGAGACCCTCGGCGGCTGGGGAATCCCCACCGCCCCGCACCGCCGACAGTGCGCCACACTCGAGGAGGTGCACCGCTGGGCGCGTGAGCTCGAGGGGACGGTCCGACCGGCGCTCCCTTTCGCGATCGACGGCGGCGTCGTGAAGGTCAACGCCCTCACGCTGCAGGGCGAACTCGGCGTGGTCGGCGGTCGCGTGCCGCGCTGGGCGATCGCCCGGAAGTTCGCCCCGGATCTCGCCGAGACGACGCTCCTCGACGTGGAGGTACAGGTCGGACGCACGGGGGCGCTGACGCCGCGCGCGGTGCTCGCCCCCGTCGAGGTCGGCGGCACGACGATTACCTACGCGACACTGCACAACTTCGACCTGATCGCCGAGAAGGATCTCCGCGTCGGCGACACCGTCCAGGTGAAACGCGCCGGCGAGGTGATCCCGCAGGTCCTCGGCCCGGTGCCCGAGCGTCGGACCGGGGCGGAGCACGCGGTCACGGCGCCGACGCGCTGTCCGGCCTGCGACACGGCGGTCGCGCGCGACGACGCCGAGGTCGCGCTCTACTGTCCGAACGTCGCCTGCCCGGGCCGCCGCCTCGAGGCGCTCGCGCACTTCACGAGCCGTGATGCGATGGACATCCGTGGCCTGAGCTACCAGCGTCTCGAGCAACTCGTGGCCGCGGGCCTCGTGACCGATGCTGCCGATCTCTACACGCTCACGGCCGAGGCGATCGCCGGGCTCGACCGCCTCGGCGAGCGGAGCGCGACGCAGCTCGTCGCCGCGATCGATGCCTCGCGTGCGCAGCCGCTCTCGCGGCTCCTCAACGCGCTCGGCGTGCGGCACGTCGGCGCCGAATCGGCGAAGCTCCTGGCGCGGCACTTCGGGACGATGGACGCGCTCCTCGACGCCCCGGTCGAGGCGCTGGAGGCGCTGCACGGCGTCGGCGGCACCATGGCCGCGGCCATCCACGCTTGGGCGCACACCCCGGCGATTCGACAGCTGGTGATGCGACTGCAGGCCGGCGGTGTCCGGATGGACGAGCCGCAGGCGGCAGGCAGCGACGGCCCGCTCGTCGGTCTCAAACTGGTGCTCACCGGCACCTTCCCCACCCTCTCGCGCCACGACGCCACCGCCCGCATCGAGGCCGCCGGCGGGAAGGTCGCCAGCGCCGTCTCGAAGGCCACCGACCTCGTCGTGGCCGGCGAGGAGGCGGGCAGCAAGCTCGAGAAGGCGCACCAGCTCGGCATCCCCGTGATTGACGAAGCCGAGCTGCTGCGCCGACTGGGGGCATAACCCCACGCGCTGCTCTCGCCGCGGGGTGATGCGCTCGTCTCGCCCGCCCCTCCACGGACCCTCCGACACCCCCTCTGATGTCTTTTCTCGACCCCTCGCTCCCGGCCCACACGCCCACGACCGTCCGCGCGTTGCGGCACGCCCTCATCCGTGACCTCGGTGACGGATTCGCCGGCGCGCTGCAGGAGGCGGGCACGGCGAGCGGCGGCGCGATGATGGACGCCTTCGACGGGTGGTGCAGCACGCACGGGCTCGGGCATCCGGAGGCCCTCGCGATCTCGCGCTTCCGTGCCGCGCTCACCGACTTCCTCGCAGAGGCCGGATGGGGACATGTGCGCTTCGTCCCACTCGGCGAGGCGGTGGTCGCCATCGAGGCGGAGGATTGGGCGGAGGCCGTAGAGGCACCCGCCCTGCCGCATCCCGGCTGCTTCTTCTCGGCGGGGATGCTCGCGGACCTCATCGGGCGGGTCGCGGACGGCCCGATGGCCTGCCTCGAGGTGACGTGTGGCGCCGCCGGCCATCCCGCGTGCCGGTTCCTCCTCGGCAGCCCGGCGGTGCTGACGGCCGTGCACGAGCGAATCGTCGAGGGGAGCGGGCACGAGGCCGCGGTGCGCGCCGTCAGCTGAGCGGCGTTGCTGCCCCTCCGGGCGACCGATAGCTTCCCTCGAGCGACGCCCCCCCCACCGCCCCGCCCGAAATGGCCTTCTGGGACCGCCTCTTCGGCGGCCGTTCCGATTCCGCACCCAGCCGGCAGCGCCTCGACTATCTGAACGAGGCGTTGGTGCTCGAGCGTCAGGGTGACTACGACGCGGCGGTGACGAGCTATCGGCTCGCGCTCCGCGAGCGCCCGGATGACCTGCGCATCCTGCAGAACATGGCGATCGCGTTGAGCAAGATCGGGCGCATCGAGGAGGCGATCCGGTCGTACAAGAAGGCGGTCGACATCGACCCGAGCGCGAGCGGCGCCCACTATGGGCTCGCCTTCCTCCTCGTGAAGCGCGGCGATGTGGCGGGCGCGACCAAGCACCTCGAGGCGTTCCTCTCGCATCCCCCAGGTGGGGATGACGCGGAACGCTTCGTCGGACACGCGCGCGCGACCCTCGACCAGCTCCGCGGCGGGGACACCCCCGCGCCGGCGGCCGGATGACGCCAGGGGCCTCGATCGCCGTCGTCAGCCAGAAGGGCGGCGTCGGGAAGACCACCACCGCCGTGAACCTCGCCGCCGCCTTCGCGCGGCGCGGGCTGAAGACCCTCCTCATCGACGTCGACCCGCAGGGTTCCGTCCGCTACGGCGCCGGGCTCCGGCCGGGCCATCCGATCCACGGCTTCGCCGATTACCTCGCGGGGACGCGCGCCCTCCGCGAGATCCTCCTCCCGACGGCGCTGCCCTGGTTGCGCGTGGTCCTGGCGGGGAGCGTCTCGGAAGCCCTCGATCATTCCGACTATCTGGTCCGCTTCGGGGAGACGGACCTCCTCGCGCGCCTCGTCGCGGAGGCGAGCGACCGCTGCGACGTCGTGGTGCTCGACACCCCGCCGGGACTCGGGCCGGTGACGCGCGCGGCGCTGCAGGCCGCGGACCGGGTGCTCGTCCCGCTGCAGGCGGAACCGCTCGCGCTGCAGACCACGCCACAGATTCTCCGTGGGGTGCAGGACATCGTCGCCACACATCCGCGCCTTGTCTTCGACGGGATCCTCCTCACGATGTTCGAGGCCGGCAACCCGGCGTGCGAGACGACCGCGACGTACCTCCGACAGAAGGTACCGGCGCATCTCCTCCTCGACCTCGCGATCCCGCGCAGCCCCGCGCTCGCCGAGGCGTTCGCCGCTGGGCAGCCCGCGGTGGTGCGCGCGCCGGCGGATCCGGCGGCACAGGCCTACGTGAACCTCGCGATGCGGCTCGCGGCCCGCTTCGGCCGGTGACCCGGATTCCACCTCGCGTGCGACCCGCGGTGGCCATGGCGCTCGCACTGGGAGCGACGCTGCTGACCGCGCTACACGGGTGCGGCACCGTCGGCACCGAGCCGGGCGCGGTGCAGGCGCTCGACTTCACCGCCTTCCCGTACCCGGCGGTCGTCACGGGCGACTCACTCCGCGACGCCTCCGGCCAGGTCGCCCGGCTCCTCGCGACCGCGTACGACGTCGACGGAGCCGCCATCGCGGACGCCCCGATCCGCTTCCTCTCACCGGATACCGGGGTCACGATCGATTCCCTCGGCCGCCTCCGTACGACACGTCGGCCGGGGTCGCTGCGCATCTACGCCCTCGTCGATGGACTGCAGAGCGCGCCGCGCACCCTGCTCGTGACCGCCGCGCCTGACACCGTCCTGCCCACGACCGGGACGACGGCGACGCTCGCCTACACGCTGCCCGACGTCGCCGGGAACATCTCGACGGACCTCACCGTGGCCGTCCGGAGCCTGACCGACGCCGCCGCGCCGAACGTCACCGGCTGGCTCGTACAGTGGCGCGTCATCCACGACGGCGACACCATCGCGCTCGGCGACACCACGCTCGCCGCCCTGCAGTCGTCGAACGGGCGTCGGTCGGCGCTCGACACGACCACGAGCAGCGGCACCTCGACACGCCGGCTGCGCATCTTCGCCAACCGGCTCCCGGCCCCGACCGACTCCTTCGCGGTGCTGGCCGAGGTGCGACGCGGTGGGATCGCGGTCCAGGGGAGCCCGGTGCGGTTCCTCGTGCGCGCCACGCCGCCCGCGCCGTAGCTTCCGAGCATCCCCTCCCTGAAGCCCAGGATGACGACGCTCTCCGGCGGCCCCGCCGTCCCCTCCTCGACCCTGGCGGCGCTCTTCTTCGAGGCGGTCGAGCGGCACGACCGACCGAACGCTTATCTGGTCAAGCGCGATGGCGTCTGGCAGCCGCACGGGCACGCCGATGTGCTCGAGCGGGCACGACGCATCTCGCTCGGTCTCGAGGCGCTGGGGGTGGCACTCGGCGACCGCATCGGGCTGATGTCGGAGAACCGCCCGGAGTGGGCGCTCGCCGACTGGGCCTGCCTCTGCAGCGGCGTGACCGACGTCCCGATCTACCCCACCCTGCCGGCCGAGCAGATCATCCATCCGCTCAACGATGCGGGTGTCGTCGTGCTCTTCGTCTCGACGCCGGAGCAGGCGGCGAAGGCCGGATCGGTGCGCGCCAACCTCGGGACCCTTCGAACGATCATCTCGTTCACCGACCCCGTCCCGCCGGGCGCGGACTACTCGCTCGCCGAGCTTGAGGCCGCGGGGGCGCTCCTCGACAGCCCCGAGCGCGCGGCGGCGTGGAAGGCGACCGCCCTCGCGATCGCACCCGACGACCTCGCGTCGCTCATCTACACCTCCGGCACGACGGGTGTCCCGAAGGGGGTGATGCTCTCGCACGGGAACATCGCCTCCAATTGCGCGGCGCTCCGTTCGCGACTCGACCTCCGCGCGGGCGATCTGGCACTCAGCTTCCTCCCCCTCTCGCACATCTTCGAGCGGACGGGCGATTATGTCCTCTTCGCCGCCGGGGTGAGCATCGCGTACGCGGAGAGCGCGGAGACGATCAGCGCCAACATGGAGGAGCTCCGGCCGCAGCTCGCGCTGTCCGTGCCGCGGCTCTTCGAGAAGATGTACGCCCGGGTCGTCGAGGGAGCGCTCGCTGCCGGCGGGATGCGTGCACGCGTCTTCCGATGGGCGCGGGGGGTCGGTGAGCGCGCGGCGGCGCTCCGTCTCCGCGGCGGCACACCCGGCGGGCTCCTCACCATCCAGTCTCGTCTCGCGGACCGACTGGTCTTCGCGCGGATCCGGTCGCGACTCGGAGGGCAGCTCCGGTTCCTGGTCTCCGGGGGCGCCCCGCTCGCCCCGGCGATCCACACGTTCTTCCACGCCGCGGGCCTTCCCATCCTCGAGGGGTACGGACTCACCGAGACCTCGCCCGTCATCACGATGAACACGCTCGACGCCCTGCGCATCGGGGCCGTCGGCACGCCCATCCCCGGCGTCGAGGTGGCGATCGCCGACGACGGGGAGATCCTCACGCGCGGTCCGCACGTGATGCAGGGCTACTACAATCGGCCCGATGACACCGCGGAGGTCCTCGACGCGGATGGGTGGCTCCACACCGGCGACATCGGCGTCGTGGAGGGCGGCTACCTCCGGATCACTGACCGGAAGAAGGACATCATCGTGACCGCGGGCGGGAAGAACATCGCCCCGCAACCGATCGAGCATCTCCTCACGCTGAACCTCTTCATCGCGCAGGCCGTGATGATCGGCGACGGCCGGCGGTACCCGATCGTGCTCGTGGTGCCCGACTTCACCCAGCTCGAGGCATGGGCCACCCAGCAGCGGCTCGTCTGGGGCTCGCGATCCGAACTGCTCGCGACGCCGGTGGTGGCGGAGAAGATTGCGCGGGAGGTCCAGCACACGCTGGCCGGGCTCGCCTCCTTCGAGATGCCCAAACGAATCGGCCTCCTCGAGCAGGAGTTCTCGGTCGAGCGCGGGGAGCTGACGCCGAAGATGAGCGTGCGCCGCCGGGTAATTGCCCAGACGTACGGGGCGCTGATCGAGTCGCTCTACGCGGACGAGTGACGCGGCCGGCAGCGCTTCGTCGTCAGCCGTCGCCCTTCAGCCGTTGTAGCGTCACCATCCCTCCGGCACCCCCCACGCTCTCCGCCACCCATTCCTGCTCATCGCGCGCGAGCACACGTGCGCCCGCCGGAGGCTCGGTGCCGGCCACGGCGACGATGCGCCCGCCGGGCGTGACGACCCGGGGGAGGTCACCGAGGAGCGTCGGCGGCATCACCTCCACCGCCGCGGCGCGGAAGGTCGCATCGGTGAACGGGATCGACGGCGTGCCGTCGTGCCTTTCGTCGTGCCTTTCGTTGTGCCTTTCGTCGCGCAGATCGTCGTGGGTATCGCGCGCTGAGGTGAGCACCACCGCGTGGACGTCGTGGGACGCCTCGAGCGCGACCGCGAAGCGGGCATAACCGCCGGCGAGGAGGACCGCCCCCCCCGGCGCATCGAGGTGCAGCAACGCGACGAGCCGCTCAAGGGCGGACGCATCGACATCGGCAGGCGGGGCGGCCCCCGCACGCAGATCACCGACGGCCGTAGCGGCCCCACGCAGGTCCGCTGCCGGCGCGCCCTCAGCCCCCGCCACGACGAGTCCGTCCGGGAAGGTCAGCGCGCCCGCGACGATCCGCGCCTCGAGCCCGCAGACCGCGCAGCCGACGATCGCCCGACGCAGGACGCGCTCCCGCGTCTCCTGGGCGACGACGATGAGCGGGGTGGGGGCGTGGGCTCCGGGGCAGCGGAGCCGTTCGGCAAGCTCGAGACGCATCGGTGGGGCGGGCCCGCTCAGCTCCGAGCTAGCCGGAGCTCCTCGATGTCCACGTGCGCCGGCCGTGTGACGACCCACGCGACGGCGTCGGCGACGTCAGCCGCCTGCAGCATCTCCGCGCGCGACGGCAACGCGGGGTTCCGCTCCGGTGCGTGCGCATCCCAGAGCGCGGTATCGGTCGCGGCGGGAGCGATCAGGGTCGCACGGACGCCGCTACCGCGCGTCTCGGCGCGCAGCGTCTCGTGCACCGCGCGCATGGCGTGCTTCGACGCGCCATAGAGCGCGTTCCCCGGGAAGACCACCCGGTCGGCCACCGAGCCGATCGTCACGACGTCCCCACTGCCGCGCACCCGCATCGCGTGCAGGAAGGCGCGCGTGAGCCGGAGCGGCGCCGCGACGTTGAGGGCGAGGGCCTCGTCGATGGCCGCGTCCGACGTCGCCTCGACCGCGCCGAGGGGAAAGCTCCCAGCGGCATGCACGAGAATGTCGGGGGCGGCGCCGAGGGTGCGCATGACCTCCTCGGCGAGCTGCGCCACCGCGGCGGGCACGGCGAGGTCGGCGGGATGGGCGGAAGCCCCGGGGCCAAGCGCCGCAGCGAGCGCGACGAGCGGGTCCGCCCCGCGGGCGACGAGCAGCACGCGCGCGCCCTC
>JACCDO011093804.1_pt1 | contig 10584 bp, 7 predicted proteins | sample 7446101 | NCBI WGS metagenome assembly JACCDO01 (sample SAMN15323440, study PRJNA562643) | freshwater metagenome | isolation source: river surface water | place: USA:Blue River Watershed | collected 2017-08-16
ATCACATGGTCTACTACGTTGTAAAAACGTTCAAGAATGTGGACTTTACTGGAACCGCGACGTGAATGGAGCTAAAAATATCCATCATTTAGCATCACTTATAGTGCAAGGACAAGAAAGAGATCCTCATTTAAGTCGTAACCGTAATGCTAACCAACCAAATTCGTCAGGGGGCCGAGGACAAGTGTCACATGTGGTGAGTGAACCCCCAATCATCATGATGAATAATCATGGACTAGTGCAGAGGTAGTGGTGAATTGGTGTCTGGTATCCATAGTATCCTTTATTATTTGTAACTAGTTGGTTGACTTCACAATATCTTTCGATTGGCTCTTCACGGAAGACTTCACCCAGATGCAATCTTCGGAAAATCGCGAGTACCGTTATGGAGTTATGTCCCTATCGGACACAATATTAAATTAATTTTACTGTAGTGCGATAAGTATTATTAAGCATTATCATGTCATTTCTAACAAATTAGAGTGTTGGATATGTATACTAACTTTATATTACAAGAAACATGTAAAATAATTTATAACGAGTCGTCTTTAGATGGTACTTTGTAATTAATTTTGTATCCCAACTTTTCATCATATGCATCTTGAACTAATGAAGAATATACTTTTAATACATTGTTTCGTTTTATGGACATTTTTGGTGTCATCATATTATTTTCTTGTGAGAAAGGTTCATTGATAGTAATCCATTTTAGTGGTCTTTCAAAACTTTTCATGAAGGTGCACGCATGAGATACCTCTTCACTCAATAATTTTATAACTTCCTCATTTTTTGCTAATGTTATATCATCAGACCATCCTGTAATACCTTTTTTTGTTGCCCAAGCTTTTAATTCAACAAAATCAGGAACAATAAATACAATATTATATTTTTTATTGTCACCATATAAAAGGGATTGTGCTACAAATTGACTTCGAGTGATAGAATCTTCTAACGGCGCAGGAACAACATATTTACCATTTTCAAGTTTATATTGTTCTTTAATTCTACCTGTTATTTTTAAAAATTTACCATCAATCATTCGTCCCAAATCACCAGTTTTAAAGAATCTTTTACCATCTTTATAGAAAAAGACTTCTTCATTCGCTTTAGGATTATTACGATATCCAACCATTACCGATGGTGCAGAAACAACAATTTCACCATCAATACCTATTGGTTTATCTTCATGAGTTTCTGGATCAACAATTCGAACATCAGCATTACAAAGTGGTACACCTACTGTTCCAAGTCTTCTAGTTTTCCAGGAAGGTGATGATGCAGTTATAACAGGTGATGTTTCGGTTAAACCATAACCTTCACATATAGGGATACCAATATCTTCAAAAAAATGTAATACAGTTAATGAGGTTGCAGCACCTCCAGCTGCCATAAATCTCAATTTCCCACCTAGTCTTTCACGAATTTTAGAGAAAACAATTTTATCAAATATTTGGTGTTGTAAATTCAATAAAAACCCAACAGATTGTCCCATTTCTAATCTACTATTTTTTTTTCGTGATATTTTCATGGCTAAATTAAATATTTTTTTACTCAGTGGACTACCTTCGTTAATTTTCTTTATAACACCATCATACACTTTATTAAATAATACGGGAACAGAGCATATCATAGTAGGGCGAATAAGTGGTAACGAATCTAATATTAATTCTCTGGATGAAACAATACCTAAACTACTTCCTGCAGCAAATAATGAGTGTAACTCTGATGTTTGACCATAAACATGTGCCCATGGTAAAAATGCTAATGATGTCTGTTCGTCTAAAGTATCAATCCATAAGTTTTTTAATCCGTGTAAATTTGATACAATATTTTTATGCGATAATTCAACACCTTTTGGATTACCTGTTGTTCCAGATGTATATATAATGACAGCAATATCATCTTCAAGTATGTTCGCATTAGGTATAATTGGCTCTTTTTTTACTATATTTAACCAGCGCTTAAAACTAAACAAATAATCGGGACTGCTATCAAGACATAAAACAGCTTCAACTTTTCCAATAGAACCTACAAAATCCTTTGTTCTATTATAAATACTTTCAGTGGCAGCAATAATTAGTTTACTGTCAGAATCATTAATAATATATTTCCAATCCTTTTCAGTTTGCGCCTCATACATTGGTACAAATTGTGCACCAAGACTATTTGTAGCATAGTTAAGTGCTGCCCATTCTAATCGATTATTACTTATTATAGCAACTTTATCACCTTTAGCAATATGATGATGATTTAAAATATTTTTACATTGGTTAACTAGTACACCAAATTCTTTATATGATATCCATTCATAAGTCGAATCAGCTCCAACTCCTTTACGTGATCCAAATGCACGTCTATCTGCATACACATCACATGCATTACTTTGCATTTCAACAATTGTTTTAAAATCATAAGATATATGCTTATTTTTTGATGAAAAATTACGGGAAATATTGGCTAATGGATATTTAGATTGAACATATTTGATACTTTTTAAGTTTTTCACTATTATTTTACTATTAAAACGAAACATTTTAATTCGCTTATTTTGGTTTAAGATATATATTTCGGACAAGAATCAACTTTGATGCCTAGTAATAGTTACAGTGGTATCGATATATTCTTGCAATATATACAGATTGTGTTTATTACTTTTTGCTTGTAATGATTCGCTCAAACTTACACTGTGATTGAACTTCAAAAATCTTGAGTGAGGAAAATTAGGGTTTGGTTTACTAGTGATAATTAATTACTATGATATTGCATGTAATACGTTACAAATTAGGTATAACTTGGGATATAACATGATTCCAATATTTATACCCATTTCTAGTATCAGTACATTTAATAATTATCTTCGAATCAAATATTATTTCAAAAGTATCCTGGTCAATTTCATTAACCTTAGTATTAGATGTAATATATAATGTCTCTTTATCATCCATTTGTGTCAAATCAATGAAAAATACTTTATATACTTTTCCATTAGAATTATTATTGGGAGATTCAACAATTAATAATTGTCTAGCACACACAATTGGCGATTTCATAATAACTGGTGCAGTTGCAACTACTTTATCATTAGTATGAAGAAATATGTTTATTATATTCTTATCAGCAATAACTTTTTTAACAGGATAAAGTACTTCCGCTAAATGGTGTTCATTCGAATTAGATTTGTCTAAACAAAGGTTTGCATAATTAATATGTTCTTGTATGGCATTGACCCAATCATCTAATGTATTAATGTCATACTTACTCAATATTTTTGATGAAACAACAACACTAAAAAATGTTGTAATATTACTACCATCAGCATTAAAATGTTTTAAAATAATTCCAGTACTATCTTTTAACGATTTTTCGATTGTACAACGAGTAAGATTTACACTGCCTTTATAATTACTACCATATGGAGGTTTATCAGTGCGATCAACATAATAGTTAATTATACCAGAATCTAAAACAAAATAACGTTTTTTGATGCTTGAAATAAAATGACCTTGTTTATTACACCATCCAGTTTTCAATGGTGGTGGTATCAATTTTTTCATACTATCATTACCTTTTTCCGTAACAATGTTACTATTATTTTCTGAAGATATTGCACCTTTTACACCACTAGGGACAGAATGGGTTTCTAAATGAATCGATGGACGTCTAAATGCAGCTGATAAAGCACCTTTGACTGCATCCATAGAAGTCATTCTATTAGAAGATGACGGTTCTAACAGTTTATCACCAATAATACGATCGGCATATTCGATATGTTTGTTTATACTATTTACCCAAATATCAACATAATTTTCAGCATTATCCTTGGCTTGACATTCAAGTAAAAGATCTTTTTTATTTTTATCTGATTTTCCACAAAGATGTAACTGATTGGAAGATATTTTTTTTACTTCATAACCACCAAGTGGGATTCTATCTTTTAATCCTTTGCCAAAAGGATGATTCATATCAATATCTTCGTAATAAGATATAATACCCGCTTCGACGACAAATTGACGTATTTTCCAGTTTTGAATATAATGACCTTTCTTTTTTAAAGCACCTTTAATTAACTCAGGGACACTATTAGTATTAGGTTCATTATAAGGAACAACTTCTTCAATAATTTTTTCAACAAGAACTTTATTTTCATCTTCAACAAATACAGTTCTTCGTCTAATATTAGGTTTTACTGCAGGTTTCCATAATGCATACAATGCTTCCATGTTAGCAATCATTTCTTCTTGAGTATAACTCTTTTCTAATTCTTCATCATGAACATTAATATTTCTTTTGCTCTTATTGCACATTTTATCCAATTTACCGATAAAGCCAACATTTTCATTAGTTCCTTCGATACTAACTTTTTCTACTACTGTAACAATTGGTATCGCATTTAATAAATCGCCTTAAAATTTAAAATAAAAAAGTAAATTAAAATAATATAATACTATAATAATGGAAGATTATACCTAAAAAACCTCTGGCAATATTAGGTATTTTATAGTCGGAAGATAATTTTTCATTAAATGATTGATTGATATATGTTATTGCCTGTAAACAAACTTTATCACGCACATTTTCATTTTCATAACTTTGTAAAATTGTTATACTACTTACAGAAAGAGTATATACTGAACAATCTTCACCACTTTTATCTTTAGTTGTTATCGGTTCATTTGCAATAAAAGTACCAAGTTTTACTTTTTCATGATGAGTCATATTAATAAAAACTTTAGGCAATTGATCTTTTTTTAAATCTGTTCGAATAGTTTTAATCACAAATCCTATTTCAGGATAAACATATTCTGTTTTTCCTTCAATAGGCGATTCAATTATTTTCAATGGTGATGTACCAGATAATGTACTATCTCCATAAACATTGTCTAAAGTAATTGGTGCACTTACGCGCTTCTCTAATGTTGATGACTGTGTGCAACCCATCTTAACAAAGTATTAGTAGTGCGGGACGCTTCAACTGGATATTGGTATCTTGATGATAGGCAGGAACCTATTTTGAGAATGACCGGGCGTAAAAAACGCGTAACTTTTACTATGTGTATTCTGTATGATAGCCTTATTCAAGTTTAAAGTTGTCTTGGCGATTGTAACAATTGTAATCAAAAACATATTTTATTATCAAGTTTTAAATTGTACAGCCGGATGCTGGGATGAGACGAGGCCCCTGGGCCGCTGGAAGGAAGTAGTTCATATAGTAGTTTCTACTACTATCACAAATAAGGCTGGTAGCCAAATCATATCCCAAGGATCTTACCTGCGCTGAGTATGATTGAATCACCTATTGACGCCTTAAAAAAGGCTGCAAATCTTAACGGTGAAAAATTTCAATCATTGAGCGACTTTAAAAGATTGTCGTTAAATAAAAGTATCGATAATAATGGTAAATAAATTATATAATAATTATATATTATTATTAATAATAATCACTAACAATATATTAATTTTAAAGATAACGATAAAAAGACTATAATATTTTATGAAAATGAGACCATAAAGTTAAATGGGGAAATGAAACAAATAAGACGTTTATTTGGAAGAAATAAAAAAACATTATTTGATGGAGTTGGATGGATATTAAATGAAGATATGAATTCATGTATGATATGTACATTAGAATTTTCATTTTTTAATAGTCGTCATCATTGTAGGGCATGTGGTAATATTGTATGTGGTTCATGCAGTCCACAATTTATAATAATTCATGAATTAAGTCAATTTGGTAAACAAAGAGTATGTAATCAATGTTATTGGGGCCAAGAAATAGTATACATGTCAAATAATAGAATACCAAAAGATTTAAATATTGATTTTATTGATGAAGATTTGATTACTGCTGCTACCTATTTACGTTTAAATAATGAAAATCCAATAAAAAAATTATTACGTTCAAGTGGAAATGATAGTAATTTAATTAATCTTAATACCAATACTAATTATAATACAGTAGAAGAAAACACGTGGAATGTGTTTGAAGGGTCAGACAAAATTGAATCTGGAAGTGATAAAACAAATATTAAAACTTCTCCTAGTACAGAAATTTTAATATATAAAGAGAGTGACAATAACATAACAAGCACTATAGGAGCACAAATACATTCCCCATCCACAAATATACTTAATCAAAATAGAAATAGACCTTCTTCAGCTAGATTAATTAGTACATTTGTGCCTTCATTAAAAAAATCGGAAAATGATGATAAAAACAGCCAATATACTGATAATAACAAAAATAATTTACCATTAACAGCATCAAATAATTTAGATACAGCTTCAGATACGAAAGTTCGATTTTTAAATGATAATGACGCAATTAATCATCAATTGAATGTAAGTTGTAGTAATTTAGCTGAAAATAGTAATGCTACATCGAAAGTTTCATCGAAAGTTTTGGCATTTACTAGTAATAACAACAGAATTGATACAAGTTCCTCAAATAATATCGCCGTTGTAAAGGATTTAGTATCAAATGAAGATGATAAAGTAATTATTCCTAAGATTATGAATACAGAGAATAAAAGTGTTTTGTTTCAGGCAAATACATCATCACAAATAATAGATAAGGACAATAATAATGCTGATATAACTAATGTTGAAACATCGTCTTCAGATAGTTTAAAGTATATTAATATGCCAGATTACAATAAAAATGAAAATGTGATTCCTAAAATGAATCATAATACGCTTACTGATGAAATAAGCAATACTTCAGTAGTAAATATTTCTCCAAATTTTAATACCACGAAAATTGAAAATGTTTCAATTAGTAACACAAGTATTATCCCTAATCCTTTATTTGTTTTGAAGACACATTTATGTGCTATGTTTCCAAATCATAAAAATGAATACATTGGAACTAAAATATTTTTAAATATTCTTACAACGGATAACATTAGGAAAGTAAACAAAACTAAAAACCAAGTTTTTTATTATGTTTTGCCTCAACTTAAGCATTCAAGTGATAATAGTGGCAGTAAAGCATATGTTATAGATATTATAATAAATTCTGATCATGCAGTACAAATAGAAGATAAAGTTGTTAAAGATGCAATATGTTCACAATTACTTGAAATTATATTAGTTAATGCAAAATCTAATTTAGTATATTCCGATGAATTAAATTCTGATGAAAGTTGCTGCAAATTAGAGATGAAATATACATTACCATTGATAACAAATAATTATAAATCAAGTTTACATTCAAATGAACCATCAGAAATTAATATTCCGTATGATTTACAGAATGAAGAAGAGATAACGAAAGAAATTAATACTATTGTAGATGATAATTTATTACATAATCAAAAACTTAAACAATTAGATAGCGACGATGATGACGATGTTGATGATGACAAGACATCAAATAATTATACAAGTAGAAGTAATAGTCAAAATAATAACAATAATATTACAAATACAGCAGCTACATTGCGTTCATCTAATTCATCTAATTCATCTATATCAGCCACAGCTGTTAGAGCTAGTAATGGTAGCGAAATACAAAAATGGAATATATTTATTAAATCAACTGCAATTATATTAGCGTTAGGTATGATTGGAAAAAAAAATCCACTTGGAATTATGTATAAAAGAAAATTAATATTATCATCCGAACCATCACTTATATATGTTGATCCAGTATCTATGCAAATTAAAGGGAAAATTAAATGGGATAAAGTTATCATACCCCGAGCATCAATATTTAGCGCTAATTGTTTTGAAATTTTATCTGATAAAAGAACATATCGTTTCTATTGTGATAACAATAACCAAGCCGCAGAATGGGTCATGGAGATAAACAATGCTGCCAAAAGTTTAGTACCTAATTTTTTAGATAATGAACCTGATTCAATTTATTTTTCACCATAATCTATGTAGGTTGTAGTTATAATAACGTAAGATATTATAAATTATTCTTGTATCAATTAATGAAACATTAGAAAGGGAAAATAAAGTAAATAATTATTTAAATATATTTTTGTTAATCTTTTTGATTTATAAATATAGGCCGGGTTGCAACTCTGGAAATAAGAGGATCCAGAAGTCATTCATTCAAATTTTTAAAAATAATCAAGATCTATTCGCTCTTGATACAAGTGTAAACAAACCATGCCAAAAGAAGCAAATCATCCGTTAAAAGACGAAGTAGCATATCCATCATATAGATCTGGATTAAATTGTTTACAAGAGAATAATTATGAAGATGCGATAAATTTATTTGGATCATTAGCTGAAGAATGTGAATCTAAACATGGTGCACAATCACTTGAGTATGCATTAGGTAATTATAATACTGTACTAATATTATGATACATTATTTATGATGTATATTATGTTTATTATAGCATTGTTTCAATATGGTAAAGCACTTTTACAGAATGAACAAGATAATCCAAGTGATAATTTAGTTGCTACTGCTGGTGTTACAACAGATCAAGGAGAAAATCAAGAAAAAAATGCACCAGAAGATATTATTGTAGATGAAGATGACGAAAATGACGAAGATGATAATGAAAATGACAGTATTGATCCTAATAATATTGATAATCAAAATCAAGAATCGGATGAACCTGAATTAGAAGGCGATTTACAATTAGCTTGGGAAGCATTAGAAGTATCACAAAAAATATTTATTGATAATTATTTTAATAGTGATTATATTGGTTATGTTATGGATATATATTGTCGTCTTGGTGATATTTTTACTTGTTCCGATTCATATCAATTAGCATTAGATGAATATAAGAAATGCTTAGATTTGGCATTAGATGTTAAATTTTCACTACCACAATCTGATGAAATTTTTATTGAAGTTTATTATTTAATCGCTGTTGCACACGTATATAACTCAAAACAAGAAGGTAATGATGAAAAACAAGAAAAATTATTAGCATTAGAAAATTATAAGAAATGTAGAGATGCATTAAAATTATGGTTACAAGATCCTGAAAATATACCATCAGCTACCGATATTTTACCAATAGAGTCATCATCATCATCATCATCTGCAGCAGCAGTATCAAATGTACCTCGAATAAGTAAAAAACAACAATTTTTTAATGAGAGAAAAGAAAGTTTAGATGAAGTAAATGAAACAATTGCTGCATTAGATGGTGATATCAAATCAATGGCATCATCATCATCATCATCATCTTCATCTATGTTACCGACTACAACAATTGGATTTGGATCAGTTCCTTCAAATAATCCATTTTTTAATAATACTTCAGTAAATTCATCATTATTTAATTTTGGTTCAAGTAGTAATGCTCAAGTAACCAACGTTATGCAAATTAAAAAGAAAACTAAATCAAATGATAATAATACTACGAATGTAAATAGTTCTGATGAAAATTTACATGATAATGTTGTTGCAACTAATTCTGTTGAAGTAATTTCTACTGAATCTCCATCTAAACGTCAAAAAATTGAAAATAATACAGATTAAATTATAATTTTATTTAAATAAATTTAATTTACAAGTTATACAGAATTCTTTGAATTTAAATTAATGTTCCCATATTAATACTTGAATTGTGATAATTATTTTTATCACGATAAATAAATGGTATGAAAAAATGATATTTTATATTGTAATCTTTATTATTTTTTGTATTATCTAATACTTTAAGCATAATAACGGATAAATAACTGCAATAACCCATAAAAAGATGCCAAAATATATGACCATTAAATGTAAATGGTAAAATATTATTTATCTCTCCACAATAATGATAATCAAGTAACCAACATGAAGATGCCATAAATAATGATATAATAAATAAATATATAGTTTTTAATCCATCTTTTTCTATTAATTTTATAAATTTATTATATCTTATATATGTATTTGATAATAATATCGCTAAAAGTACACTATAATGTATTTGATAAATACTAACAAATTTATAGTAAATATGTAAGATACTAAATATAATACCATATAAAATCAATAATGATATTATTGACATTTTAAATTTTGATATATTATCTCTATTAACAATATAAAATACTGCTAATAAATGATACACCATTGGTAATTCATCAAGAAGTTGTCCTTGTATTGTTAATGTACCATGAAAAGCAAAAGAACCAATACCAATTAATGTTATCATACCATACATAACTATATATGGTACAGTTTTTGGATTTTGGTTTAATTCAAATACTAATCCAATAAGTCCTAAGAATACAAATGAAAAATTTGATAATGTATTCCAATATTCAGCTATTATATTATTACCAACATAATTTGGTTCACACCAATCAATGGTACTTGTCACTTTACCCCATATTGGAGATGATATTATCGACATTTTAAAATTATTCTTTACAGCACATGCGCTCGTATGTTGTTGTTGTTGTTTTGTGTGTGTGTACGTATTTTTCCTTCTTCAACACATCATCAAGGGCCGGGAAATTTCTGAGTTATTCCAATGGGTTAGGGTTAGGGTGAATTCGTTAGTTTTACAAACAAATTGTATGTATTATATCTAATTGTGACCCTTGTTAACTTGTTGATACTTTACTTTAACTAAATATGATGAATAATACGACTACTACATCACATTC
>JACCDO010092323.1_pt1 | contig 10583 bp, 13 predicted proteins | sample 7446101 | NCBI WGS metagenome assembly JACCDO01 (sample SAMN15323440, study PRJNA562643) | freshwater metagenome | isolation source: river surface water | place: USA:Blue River Watershed | collected 2017-08-16
CGTATGGATCCGTTTCACCAAATGGATGATAATCGGATCCAATCATACTCTCTTAGATATCAATTAAATCCTCCTGAAGCCAACTGTCCCTCAATGTTCCCCGTAGAACCTACAACGCGCATCCAGCGCAACAATGGCGATTCGTGGGTCAGAGGCCAATGGCGCACGGATGTTGAGACGGACTTGAAGGGTATCAATCGCTTCGGCAGTCGTGTCCGCTGCGATGAGGTCTTGTACAATCCCGAAACAAACAAAATGAACAACATCGGATTGGAAAATGCCCATGATGGCTCTTTTCCTTCGAAGTTTAATCGTTTGGACAATGCGCCTTGTACTTTGCGCGCCACAGGCTGGAATCGCTGGCAACCACTCTTCCACGATCCCCAAGCGACATTTGAACAGCCCTTTGACTATTTCATTCCAACTCGCCATGTGGACAAGCAACGTTGTTCCTCTTACCCTCGCCAGCCTACTACACCTCCTGTACCGCCCTACGACCCTCTTGCCGACAAAAAGAAGTTTGGCCCTGCCGTGGCCCCTGGCTCTATTCAAGGTCGCGCCTAAACCATATATTGTTTGCACGTTTCTTCAGTACCACCTTCAAGAATACATTGATGATAAATAAGTTGGTCTGTCATATCTTTTACATTTTTTGAATCAGGAATTCTAGGTTCTGATTCAATTGATTTTGGCTGAGCTTGTAGTTCACACTGTTGAGGAATGACCTGTTTGGACGGCCCAAAGATGCGCTGTGCAATGGATGAACCAATGCCAAATGCAAACCCTTCTTTAATAATTTGCCCAAAGGATGATTTCTGTTGTGTAAGTACTTGAGGCACAGAAGGAGAACCAGAGGGAACAGACATAATAGGCCCTGTATAAGTAACTGGGCGCATCATAACACTTTCAGCGTGAGGAGATACACTCGTCTTCTTAGGTGTAGCCGTTTCTTTGCGTGGCATTGTTCTCTTTGTCATTTCTACAAGAGCACCGTACCCGTCAATTTTTCGTTAAAAGGAATAACTCCCATCTCTGTTAGAATATGGAGACCGCCGTCTTAGCAGGATTAGTTAGTTTAGGGTATGCGGTGTCCCGACTGGCTGGAGGTGGAAAATCTAAAACAAAAGAGACATTTCAAAATCCAAATCCGAAAGCTGGAGAGTTCCCCATGACCTTCAAGCCAGGAAGTCAAACAGTTGCACTCAAATCACCTCCAACGTCTGCCCTCGCACTCACGCCCCAAGGTGCCTCGGCTGTTGCCCCCTCCCCAGAGTTGGACATGATGTACAAACTTCCCAATGGTCAAACATATCCTTCTGAACCGAGTCCAGGTCCTTATGGAATGCCTGTTGGGTATGCTACACAGCGCCCTCCTCTTGCACCGCCGAATCCTTCGCCCCAACCTGGCCCCATGCAGTTTACGTCTGAAGACAGCACGGCCCAAGTACGACTCAATCCTGCTGGAATTCAACAGAATCCCCAGTACGTTGATGGTGATGTTGTAAGTAGTTTGTCTGGAGAAGCCATAAGTGCCAATCAGTTTACGCACAACAATATGGTACCCTTCTATGGCGGCCGTGTGAAGCAAAATATGCGTGCCTCGGCCAATAACTCTCTTTTGGACAGTTACACGGGTGCAGGATACACACAGATTGCGAAAAAGGAACAAGAGGCAATGTTTGACTACCAGCGCCCATTCGGCAATCCGTTTGGACTGGAGAGCAGTACTGATTTCATTGAAAGTCGTATTAATACACCCAGAGCGCGCAATGGCGAGCGTCCCTTTGAACCCACACAGGTTGGCCCTGGTGTTGGTGAGGGCTACGGTATGATTGGCAAGGGTGGTTTCCAGCAGCTTGAAATCAATGAAATTATGCGCCCCAAGACGACCGATGAATTGCGCACGGCCAATAATCCTAAAATGTCCTATGATACGCCCGTCGTTCCTGGCCAGCACTTTGTGGCCAATCCTGCAGACAATCCTGGTGAAGTCCGCAAATACCGCCCTGACAAGTTCTACATTGACCCCACGCTCTCTCGCGCTGGTGTCGCTGGACCTACAGACCATGTTCGTGAAGCCACACGCCCCATCCAAGTGTTGCCTGAGACGACTCGCTCTGAAACGTCCACGGAGGCGTTTGGTCCCGCGGCTGGTCAGGATACGTACCAGAGTTATGTTGCAGGCTCCTACCGTACACCTATGACACAGAGTTTCGGCGGTGCTGGTTTCCGTAATGGAGATTTGACATCCTATTACACGCCAAATCCTGATTCTCCTGAGGCAGATTATGGTCGCAGTGGATATGAAAATAGACCGAATGAGCGTACAGCGACAAGCGAGCGCACGATGGCATTGAATACCGCCCCTGCAGATACGGGTCAAGTCAGTGTTCACTATTTGGATGATGCGAGACCGACGCGCCGTACTGAAAATGAGGATGGATTTACTGATTTCGGTCCTGCGGGTCCTGCTGGTGGTGCTCCGTCTGTAACAGTCTGGGATCCGAATGATGTTGCGCGCACGACTGTAAAGGAGACGACGGTCAAATGGGATTACCGCGGTGTTGCTGCGGCGGCCTCTGCGCCGAATCGCTTGAAGGTCTATGACCCCAAGGATATTGCGAGACCGACACAAAAGGCACAGCTCAGCAATCGTCAATACTATGGCGCGGGTGCAAATTCCAGTTGGGGTGTAATGAATGAAGACTTTGCGTACAATATGCGTACAAACCCGAACAAGGAGCAGATTGCTCGTGGACGCAAGCCGATAGCTGGAAATGGCGGCATCGCAATCTTTGAAGGTGACCCTGGAAAACAGACGGCCAAGCGTTTGACGACGGATGATATCAATGACCGTGTGAACTCCATCAATCGTGTGGATTCTATGCCTCCTGGCGTCGGCGACCTTGGACAAATCAAATTCCGCGTCCCACTCCGCTTAGATGTTGCGGCAGAGCGTAATACTCCTGATATTGTTGAGGCAGTGGATGACAACCCGCTCCAGCAGAGTCTCCACCGCATCGCGGCCATCGCGGCAAAACAGGATGCCATGAGCAATGCCCGATTAGCGAAGGCATATTAATTCTTGAGCATATGTAGATATGGCTGAACTTATTGATAAATATGTAGGTAATAATGCAACATATAAAATATATAACTCTGGTGAGTTAACCATTAAAAAATTAGGGTATGACACTATTAATATTAACTTTAATGCCATTAAAAAAGATTCGTCTAAAGTAGTACATGGGAATGGATATGATGAATACTTTCTTAGATTTGAAGGTTATCTAGTAATCATTAGAAAAACTGATGATATACCTAGTATTGAGATTATACATGACGAAACATCTAATTCAAATATAGCTTATGATATAGAGGATGATCTAGATGAAGATTTTTTTGAGATTATGCTTGATGAACTTAGTTTTTATATAATTGGAGTACATGTTGAACAAAATAACAATCGTACTAATAACAATCGTACTAATAACAATCGTACTAATAACAATCGTACTAATAACAATCGTACTAATGACAATCGTACTAATAACAATCGTACTAATAACAATCGTAATAATAATCCTAGTGGCCCTAGCTCTCCTATTGCTCCTATTAATAGTAACAACTCTGGGGACCCTAATACGAATGCTATTAATGGAGACCCTGAACCTCCGCAGGGCGGCCGAAGACGCAGACGCGTACGGAAAACAAAGAAGCGCCGCGTCAGTAAAAAGAAGATGACTCGCAGACGCTAAAGACCCGTCTAAAAATATCCAACCAATACAAACCAATGGCTGAGCCAGCACTTGGGTCGTATTATACGTTCAAATATGTAGGTGGTCGTGTCTATGACAACCCGATCCAGCAGAGTCTCCACCGCATTGCAGCAATCGCGGCAAAACAGGATGCCATGAGCAAGGCACGCTTGGCAAAGGCGTATTAATTCTTGAGCATATATAGAGATGGCTGCTAATAACCGTAATAACCGTAATAACGGTAATAACGGTAATAACGGCAATAGCTTTGTTGTCCCGCGCCGATATTTTCCAGAAACCTGGAGTTATGATGCTAATGTTGAAAGTTTAACTATCCGAACAACCGACGGGCCAGTAGAAATTAAAATACCGTTTGATTCTATATTGGGTACAAGTAGAATTTATGAAACAGAAGACCCTATTGATAGTGGTATCACATTATATTGGGATACATATAGAATGACACTAAGTCCTGATCTATATAAGCGTAATAACTCTAATAATTATAAGCCTGTTACTTCTTATGGATTAGGTATCCTTAATTTAGATACTCAGATGTTTAATGACGGATTTATAACATTAGATATGTTTAATGAATGGAAAGCCATTTTAACCCCTCATGTTCTTGCCCATGGTGGACGTGTTGTTAATGAACCTTATATGAATCGTAATATTATCATAGGTGCATTCACTAACAATAACAACAATAACAACCATAACAACCATAGCAACGGATTTGGTGTTGCCACTGAAGAAAACGGATTTGGTGTTGCCACTGAAGAAGACGTAGCCCATTTTATGAAACACCAGTATAACAACAATAACCGCAATAACAGCAATAACAGCACTGCTTCAGCAAAGGGAGGTCGTCGCCGACGTGTGCGCAAGACAAAGAAGCGCCGCGTCAGTAAAAAGAAGATGACACGCAGACGCCGGTAAAGACCCGTCTAAAAATATATAACCAATACAAACCAATGGCTGAGCCAGCACTTGGGTCGTATTATACATTCAAATATGTGGGTGGCCGTGTCTATGACCCCGATGTATATGATGAAGAAGGTATGTTTATTGGTAAGCGAGGAAAATATTATGTCTTTGCTGTCACTCATCCGAATCGCGACACAACGCAAAAGATTCAGAACATTACACTTTACTATACAACACTCGCGTACCATCGTATCTCATATCCAAATAACCGAGTCTTTATGACAGAAGACACGATGCATCTTCTTATGAAGTTCTTCAATTCTGACCGCTACAAAGAACCGGTGGACAATGGGCGTACATTTCCTACATATTATATTCGTGTTGAAATACTAGTGTCTTGAATTATTCCATCCGGCTATTATCTTTATTGAGGTCCTTCATAAGTTTTTCAAATGCTTCATTTGCCTCAGATACCTTATCATGTTCTATAATCAATGTAGATTCATAAGTAATGCGATTATATGTTATATATTGTGGTGGTTTTATAAATATGTGAATATCTTTTTTAACACATGTAATACTATGAATTATACTACTATTTATTATACGCATACCTTCTTTTGCGGGAACACGGATAAACATTTCTACAATATTTCTCTATGGAATACATATGACGGATTTCTTACGTCAATTTTTTAAGTATTTTAGTAGTATAGTAATTGAGTACAAGTGATGTGCCAAAGTAACTAACTATAAACGTAAGCAGCTTATTGAAAAAAAGAATATTATTGAACATAGGAATTGCCTTCATACCTAGAACTATACCACACATGATAACACGTGATATAGTTTTACGACGACTTGACTCTTCTGGAATTAACAAGGGTTCTGCTATTACAGCGACTAAAAATCCTACATAGCAAAATAGGATTAAAGGTGTAAAAGCCATAGATTCAATTGAAAGTGCGGATATAAAAAAAGAAACGGCTGCGAATGATTTCCAAAAGGGTGTATCAAGACCGCCAACAAAATAGTTTCCAAGAAACCCTATGCATACTACGAAAGAGAAATGAAAATCATTCACAGATAATAGTGTAAAAATAACCAATATAAATGTTTTAATGTATTCAAGTTCTAAATCGGATAGATGAAGAGTACTATCAATAGAATCATCATATACTTTCATAAGAATTCCCAGTGTAGCGGAAAGTAAAGTATACATTGCGTATAATTTATACTTTGCTTATACTAGTATTGAAAACCAGGCTTAAGCCTTTTGACCAACAGACAAAGTAATGAAGCTCGCGTGGCTCGTCTCTGGGCCGAGTGGCTCTGGAAAATCAACATGGATTCGTAAACGAGCGACCGAGCGAGGCGCGAGACTCTTGCGACATGCAGTGCGCACGGACCGCAGTCTCCGCCAAGGTCGTCAGTATTTGTTTAGTCAACACCGAAGCAAAGAGCCCACTCTGATTTGGCTGGAGGGTGCAGATACTCTTACAACAGATGCCCAAGCGTTTTTGCGCCGTATTCTGGAAACCGCAGCGCCGAATGTTGAATTTGCCCTGGAAGTTCGTGATGAAACGACGATGAATCCGCCACTGATGAGTCGCTGCCAAAGGGTCTGCATGCCCAACACGAGTTTTCGGAAACAGACTGCAATTGCTTCGCTGGAAAAGCGTGGTTATGCCGACTTGAGAAAACTGCGGACTACGATGGAGCAGCGCCATCAAATGTGGTATCCAGGAACAACTGTAAAAACAGTAAGCGAGTCAATCATTCAAGCTCGGCAGCAGGGATTACTCCCCGATGTACTTTTGCGAGGTCTTTTGAAATCTGGAACCTTTGATGAACAAGTGGATGTTTATCGTCGGCTTGGGGATGGCGCGAGTCCTTGGATTCTTCTTGCAGATGTTGCTCTCAAACGTTGCGTATCTTAATTAGATTTCAAAGCAACCGGAATCTTAGACAATGGACGGTGGCTTTGATGGAGGAGGCGGCAGTGCCTCGGTATATTCGGAGGCAAAAGGTGAGTACACAAGACAATTGACGCAGTTCGTAGTTCCAGCATTCCATCGCTTTTTCATGGGATGTTTGCAGCAGGCTGCGACGGAGGAACCGCAGCTCAAACGCCAGCTCTGGAAATTCCAGGAGATTCTCAGTCAGATTCCCGAGTGGAATATGGACAAGGTCCAGCGGGAAATTGCGAAGCTGGTTTCTGAAATCCAGTGCGACTACTTGGAAGAGCTCGTCACGGCGGTTTTCATCGCCCACACAAAGATTTTGACAGCGATTCGGATTGGAAACAAGAATAAGCGTGTCCAAATCACGATTCCAAAGTTGGAGCATTTTTTACACAGAGCCCTCAGCGAGTGCAGCAGATTGCTTTGGTCATCTGCCTATCTTTTTAACACGGAGCTCTCGGCGATTGACAAGCAGAAAAATCATCGTCAGATTGAACAATTATTACACGATGGTATTTCGCAGGCGATTCGTGGTCTGCTCCCCGTCAAGAACATCTTGAAGGATTACTTGGCTGAGCCTGAGGATGAGGCGGATGATGAGGCAGATGATGAGGCCGAGGAAACAAATACGACGAAAGTTTCGGCAGTTTCTACACCTGTGGCCACTCCTGCTGCAGTTGAACAACCGGCTGTACCTGTGCCAGCGCCAGCACCAGCATCTGAGCCAGTCGCAGAACAGATAGACACAAATGGTATTTCTGAGATTGCATCGCCTCCAATCCAGCCGTTGGAGGAGACTGCTCAAATCCCTTTGATTGCACTGGAGGAACAACCAGCTGTGGCAGCACCTGTACCTGCCCCAGAGCCTACACCTTCTCCTGTAGCAGCTCCAGCAACTCCTGCAGCAGCAACTCCTGCAGTCCCAACATTTGTCGTGGATACTGAGCCAGTAGTTCGGTTTACTTCCCATGACCAAGTGATTCAACAACGCGGCAATGAAACAAATATCCACTATGTTGAAAAGAATCGTGATGCAGATGATGAGGAAGATGCATTTGACTTTGTAGATGGTGATGGTGAATCACTGTCCGACTATGAAGATTTAGATGGTGAGGACGATTCATCATTAAGCGATGATGACTTTGAGACGCTCGGCTAAACTATCTAACCGCGTCTAAAGCAAAAGAATGGTTTCAAACAATTCGTCAGAACTATGGACGGCTTAGATCTGACGAATTCAACATTTTTACTGAGTCTTGTCATTGGAGCAGTAGCTCTTGCAGCAATAAGTGGTGCCTTTCAAATGTATACGGGGGATGAAGAAGATGGCCCTCGTACTGTAAAACCCAAGGCTGTTATTCGTGATGGAATTCTTGGTGCGATTTTTACAGCGATGGCATGGACACTCGTCCCGGATTCTATGAAAAGTATGACTGAATCTCTCGGTTCAACTGTAACTGCTGCTGCAGCAAATACAGTCGGTGGGGGCGGTGGTCCCGAGTTTGATTTGCAGGTTGGCCCCGCTCGGTTTTAGACAGAGCAGCAGGTATACGTCTTGCCAGCAATAGGATTTCCAACACAGCCGCCAGTCTGATACGTACAGACATTGTCGGGGAAATAGTAATTAAACGTGCCAAGCTGGTTTGAGCAATAGTTGCACATCCAAGCACAGCCTGTTCCAGCAGAGACTGTAAATTGGATGCAATTGTTTACAGGGGTGATTCCAACCTGAGTGTAATTCTCATGGGAAATGGGAGCAGAAGAGGTGGTTGCCGTAAAGAGCGCGAGTACCGCAGCAATATATTTGAGCATCTTTCTATACTCAAATATATTAATTTAACTTTAAACCATTACAGTATTATAAGTGTTTCTAGAATTCAGTCTACACTGGAATTGTAATCCAGCTGGAGCCTGCTGGAGGTTGGAGGTTGGGTTTCAGCAAAAACGGCTGGAATGCAGCCTTTCCAAACTGAGCATCTGGAACCGCGTCCTTGGCGTCTGCCGCGATGACTGAATACAGTTCAAATCCAGGATATTTTTCGTGTCCATCTGCAGTTTCCAGAACATTTTGACCATTCTTTATTTTCAGCCATGTCCAAAGAATATTAAATACTGGATGAGCCGTCTCACGGACAGTCACGGAACCCTCCTTTGTAAGTACAGCACCGGTTGGAAGATTGGCTGGATTTAACGGATAGAGGGCTCTGACGAGACTGCACGACAAACGGCACAAGTCAAAGCTACGATTCGGATAAACGCGTGGCTGGTCATCCTCCATTATAGGTCCAAAGTTATACATTCCCGCAGCATCGTGACCATCATTATAATCACTGCTGATACATGTGAAACCAGACAATGTGAATATTGCACGACCGTAGTCAATAATCGTAAAAATATATCCGTAGGTTGGCACTCGCCACTGGCGACCCTTGGCGTCCTTGTAAAAAAGATATTCCTTATCCGTCTTTTTCCAGAGAACATTGTTTGTGTGCAAGTCATTGTGTGTAAGATTGAGTCCAATCTGTACCTGTGTCAACGCCGCACAAATCTGGAATAGCCAGGCTGCCCAGCGAACCTCTTGCTCTGGCGTTTTGATTGGCGCGTAGGCTGAATTTTCCAGGAATTCGTCCAAGGTTCCAGACTGTTTTTCCAGAAACATGATTGCGACGGGCATTCCTCGCAGTTCCGCGTGAATTGTATAGTCGTCTGAAAAACTGAGATTTGTACTGTCGGAAGCGGTAGAAATTGTACCGACTGTTTTTGAGCGACGATTGATTTCAATATATTCCTCGGCGGAAGAGATACTCGCCTCCTCCAACCCACAGTCAAAGGATGAATCAGATTTGCTTTCGCTGGAAGAAAGTGTTTCGGCACTGATTGAGGATGAGCAACTGAATTCAGACTCTGAGTCCCCAGATTCATCCGAGTCGTCTGATGAATCGGAATCATCATCGCTCAAATATTCCTCGTCGGGCCGTAGCAGGGACTGAATTTCAGCCATAGACAGCCGATTTCCAGACTCTTTTTCTATGACGCGCAATCCAAACTCCCCTGCGTCAATTGCCTTCCAAAACCAGTGAGTAAATCTAAAATCATCAATATCGTCTTCCAGATTGTAGTGAAAAACATCAGCGCGTCCACGGAATGCACCATAAAAATCACAAAAATGGGGCGATTTATATAAACTGCTGAGGCGAGATACAAGGGAACTTGCAACTATATCTATATAACCCTGATTTTCAGGATTTTTAATAGAATCAACTTGGAAATCCCAAAAGAAGGGCTCAGTTGCTCGCTCATTATTTCGCATACAATAATACGGATCCATCAATGCAACTGTTTTCTTGTACACGTGAGCTTGCTTTGTTGCAGAGCCCTCTTGATATGTTAAAATACCGTCATTGGAATTTTCAGAAGAAGGTGCAAAGGATATGAGCTTACGGTTCGTCTCAAGATTCAGCATTTTTCCACGGAATTTGAGTGGGACAATCTCATCATAAATTGAAATGCGGTCCTCTATATTTGTGAGCCGAGGTGATTCAAATCCTTTTAAAGATGCGGGTGGAAGACTCTCGCGGACTTCTATTGTTATTTTACTTCCCGATGATTTTGGTGAATCATTTGAGGATTTACCAGCAGCTTTTCCACGACCTTTCGCAGGCGGCATAGAATTCTCTCCGGGTTTTAGGTATTTATACTGTATTCTTACACGCGTTTTTAGGTGGAACGCCCCGCGTAAAAAAAAGAAAAAATTCGTATTTAGAATCCGACAGAAGAATGTCGGCACCTGTCAATAACTTGAGTGCGCAAAGTGTAAAACTTCGCAAGTTTGATATGAAAATGATTCCACAAGATGCCGTGTGCGTTTTTATCGGACGTCGTCGTACTGGTAAATCAACCCTCGTCAAAGACTTGCTCTTTCACCATCAAAATA
>JACCDO010334133.1_pt1 | contig 10582 bp, 18 predicted proteins | sample 7446101 | NCBI WGS metagenome assembly JACCDO01 (sample SAMN15323440, study PRJNA562643) | freshwater metagenome | isolation source: river surface water | place: USA:Blue River Watershed | collected 2017-08-16
AGTTCATTGAATTCTGCTTCTTGTTCTTTAGTAATGTTTGTCATTTCTGTACTCCAAAATATTCTTTAATGCGATCACCCTTAGTTTTGGTAATATAACCACAACCAGCAGAGTTAGGGGTTTCAATATCTGCTATTCTAGCACACTCTAGTATTAGCAACTCAGCAAATCGGTCAACATCAGAACCAAGTAAGACATTAGCAGACTTGAATTCGTCTTGTGATGCTAAGGCTTCTTTAGGTCTTGACTGTCTGTATAGTTCTGTTAATCGTTCATTCATAATCACCTGCTCTTTTATCAAAAAATAGTGCGGCGCAACGTGCGTCTGGGAAAGTTTCGTTACTGTGCTTGACCATAACAGCCGCAACTGCTCTACACTGCTCTAAACTGGCAGTAGGCTCAATCATAACTTGTGTAACACCTTGAACAACAACCGCATATACAATAACATAAAACATTATTTTGCTTCCAAGTTTAAGAAGTATTCACGAATACCACGAGCATCGTGTAAGGCATTATGTGGTACCTCGGACTCATATTGAATGCCAAAGTCAAGTTCAAACTTAATGTTGTTGACAAACGATATCATCATGCCTGGGCCAGTGATTAGCGATTCACAAAAGTAACGAATGTCATCTGGCCAGTCAGCAATGATTGTAACATCTTGTCTGAATGACCATAGATACTCTGCTAAGTCTGATTGAAACTGACCACGAGTTATGGCGACCTCGGTCATATGTGGCACTACATTGTCTTTGACCCACGGATGTAACTGTGAGCGCATTTCAAGTTCACGATAGAATTCAGGCAATGCTTTATCGTGCGGCACTAATGCTAGGGACATTAGTTGGCCGCCGAAGCCGTTGAATTCTGTGTCTAAGTATAATTTCATTCTTCAACTCCGAATCCTACGCCATACTGATTCAAATGTTCTTGGGTCCAGGAACACCACCCATCCTTGTGGAATATGCTCAGGATAGAACAATATCTGACCCGTGCTGTGTTTATACATTTTCATTCTTCAACTCCGAAATGTTTCAGAATCAAATCATTTGACTTGTATGGTTCCGCAGTATCAGCAATGATAGCGCACTCACGCACAATCAACTCGGCAAACTTTTCTAATGGGACGAAAACATCATCGGGTAAATCATCTAATTTTAGCCCGGCTTGTGTCGCTAATTCTTCAAATTTATTTGTCATCACGGAATCTCACAAAGCGTGGGAAGCGGAGCGAATACGTGCCGTCTTGATTCTTGCTAACTACATCAGCCAAGATTTCAACTGTCTGACCAATAATGATACTACGGTCAGTCCAAAAGCTATCTCGCTGAAGGTCGCTAAAACCACTACCAACATTGACGCTAATGGTGCGTCCGTCATCAACACCACGGCACACCAGTGCTCCAAGGCGTCCCTCATTTCGACCAGTGCCTTCTTCAACATCGATGACCTCCAAGTCAACAGTAATAACGGGCTTCCACTTCAACCAACTAGTGTTACGCTTACATTCATAAGGAGCGTTCAACTCTTTAATCATAATGCCTTCGAAGCCAGCCTCAACTTGATCGTTAGCATAACGACGGAACTGGTCACGGCCTTCAGCAGTGTCTAAGTCGACCATCAAGTGTGGTAGCAAGTCAACATTGTCCATAGTGTCAAACACAGGACGGCATTCTTCAAGAGCCTTGATGCGCTTGTATAGTTGTGCGTTACAATGACCTTCACGGAACTCTGAGAGAGGTAGCACATCGAAAGCATAGAACACACTGTCAGTAGCTTGTACATCAGTCTTGCGACGAGCCTGCTTCATCAATTCATTGAATGACTTGCCGATAACTTCGCCATCAAGCACAAAGCCTTTGGCTGTGTTAGTGCCGATATGCTTAGCGAGGCGAGTAGCAATCTGCTTTGCTTGGTCGACGATTTGAACTTCAATATGAGTGAAGTTATCAAACACTTTGCCGTTGCGACTGTAGCAAGCAACAGTAGTTTCAGCGCCGTCGATATTGACAACGAACAGGGCACGAACGCCGTCGAGCTTAGGTTCGAGGCGCTTCTCGCCCTTCATTTCAGGACGATCTTCACACGATGTAGCAAGTTGACAACCGAATACGGGAATAGTGTACTTGGTCTTTTTGACAATCTTGTTGATTGTTTTCTCAGAGATACCAGCACGTAGGTCTTTGAGAATAACAGCACGACATAGGCCGTTCCACTGCTCACTGTCAAAGCGTTTCGACATATCTTCAATAGCATCACGTGCGGCATGACCACTTAGGGCACGAACACGCAAGCGAGATAGTAAGGTGTCAAAGTCTGACCATGGGTTTTCAGCACCAGTGATGCCAACAGTAGGTTCTACTTGCTTGTAGCCAAACGTAATGAATGGATTGTAGGCATAGTTAGATAGGGTCAAGAAGTTATCAGCATCAGTGTTGCCAAGAGTGGCCATGTTGAGCGCATCTTGTAAGACTGCTTCTTTGTGAAGTCGGCTGTCGCTTTCGTTCAAGCGGTTGATCCAATAAACTGACATTACATTACCTCACTATTATAAGTTACTGATTTTACTGAATCCCAACGGAATGATTTCCAAGCGCCTGCTTCTACATCATAGACAGAGCGAACATCAGGATTTACTTTGCGCGGATTGCTTGCGTTTTTGTTTGAGTTCTCCATAATTTTTTCTTGTTCTTCGACAGGAATAATACTTACATTTAAAGTAGATCGCATAGTGCGCGGTGTGCCGTCTTTTTTGACAAACTCTACAGTTACAATTTGTCGATGTAGTTCTACTGTGACACGAGTGCGAAAGCGAACAACTGCGGCTTTAGAATCCTCTTCTTTGAGAATTTCCAAAACTGGATATATGGTAATGACGGACATAAAAAAGACCCTAGAGTTATTAACTTAGGGTCTATTGTATCACTTGGGTAGGTTTACGTCAAGTGATTTTGGAATAATTTAGATTACTACTCTACCAGGTTGTTCTTCTGGTTGAGATTGGTTCGATTGTTGCGGCTGTTCAACTGGTCTCAAAGATTCAGAACCAGGAGTTGGCAATAAAGTAGCAACTGAAGTAATTCCATGTGCTTTATTATATTCTTGACTCTTTTTGGCCGCTTCCTTTAACACGCTATCAGTATCAAATGCTATTGCGTTTTCTCGTGTATTAAACACTGCTTTTACTATTCTAACTAATCCATTCTCCGATACGACTGGAGTAAAACTGCCAGAAACTAAGTTTTTAGCATGAGTTGAGTTAAGATGATTGTTAAGATCCGCACTGTGCTCAAAAAATGGAACACTGTTATCTGATTTTCTTTCAATGAAGGTAAGTTCTAATGACATGGTTATTCTCCTATATACTATATTTATCATTAATCCACAAATTTGACTTCTCTATAGCGTTGGATATCATTTTCTTCACACCATTGCTGTTTTTTGTTTCCAGCCTCAATTAATTTTGGATCTGCCTCAAATTGATCTGCCAGTTCTAGGTTTGTCCATCTGACAACTCCTCGTCTAGTCAGGCCATCATCGCTATATTCCCAATTCTCGAATGCCCTTCCACTAAAATCATCGATGCCTTGTCTATAAGTGTTAATTATATATTCACGCAGTTCTCCATCAAAGTCATAAAACCTACTGTTTTTATTAGGTATGACTTCTACATATGTCCACTCAAATATCATTTAATTTGTCCTTTACCTTATTTATTACGATATTTGCTTCCCTATAAGATTTCATCAGATTCAAAGAAGAATCCAAGATTTCTAAGATAATCAACGTGGCCAAAGAGCGACATTCCAACTGTTCTCGTTCGGTAAGGGAATCAATAAACTCCAGAACCTCTTCCACACTATCAGTCGCCCAAAGAATATCCAAGATTTCCACTTGCCTCGCAGTTAAGCCAGTTAGTTCAATCACTCTGTTTCTCCAGGTAGTCCATTACTGTGGCGATCACGCTTGGATTCCAAGTCTTGGAAAAAGCGTTTCTCTTGTACGGTAAGGCGATCTTTACCGTGTGTCTTGCGTGGGTTGCCACACAAGTAGCAACCAGGATTGCCGCAGTCCATAGCATGATGTTTTGCTAGTCGGTGTGGCTGACGGTCAATTCTGTGGTCATGAGTATGATGCGACTTAGCAATCTTTACTTGACGGGCAATCGCAACGTCAGTCTTATGACGGCGGCGACTGTTTAGGAATTTAGCGGTATCGTTACTCATAGGTGTCCTCTACAAAATCAGGTTTGGTTGACTTTGGCTTACCAGATGTTTTCTCTGGCACAAAGTTGATTATATAACCATCAAATGAGCCATTTGATAGTCTTGCTTCGATAGATTGAATCTTACGACCAGTTTGCTGTTCTACAACTGTGCGCACAATGTCTTCGGCTACTTTACCGGTAACTGTTGATGTGATTGATAGTTCAAAGTTATACGCCATCTCTTATAATTCCAAAACGTAGTTCGATTGCTTTAGCAGTAGTCATATCGCTATTCTCTCTAGCAATCTTGGCACACTCTTTAGCAACTGTATCGCCAAACTTCTGTAATAAGTCACCTCCCACTTCAGGGTAGTGTGAACCGCCTACTTGTAAGGCAATATCAAAATAGGGTTGCTTCATTTTAGACATTGATACTCCAGATAATGAATACGTAAGTAAGGCTGTGTAATAATTGGTCTAGACCCAACAAGAACCAAAACTCTTCGTGTGTTGTAGCAGTCCATCCCATACGACTATTGAGATTCATCTTTGCCCAGTCAATATGATAGTGAACAACCGAATCGATCAAGCCACACACAATAGCAGTAGTAGGATCAACAAAGAAGAATAGTATGGCAAGAGTAGCAATACCGTGTAAGCCACTGTGTAAGATGCCGCCAGGATGTCCGTAGGTTCCCTTGTTCATCCATTGATATGGTTTCTGTAGCAGGAAGTCTACGATAAAGTGTTTTACTGAGAATAGAATCAGCAATAGTAATTGAGTAGTCATGGCTTATTGTAATAGTAAAAGAGAATCCTGTCAATAGAAGCCACTGTATCGTTTATCCAAATTTACTTTAATAGAGTACCATTCTTGTATTTTGACATGATTGAACTAAATTTTTCTTTAGTTCTAAAGCGTAGTGCGGCTCTGTTTGCTCTTGATAGTGGTCTGATACCATGCGGCCAATGACTGTTGAAAATTGTGCCATAGTTTGAACCATAGTAATGAGTGTGAAGGATGTCCTCATCTTTGAGAATGTCCTCGAAACTATGTGTCTCGCCCTCAACATAATCTACTTTAGAGCGATCATAAAAATCAATAGGCTGAAAATCCTGTTCAGGTATGATTGGAAAAATCATGGTTGAACTAGCATAGTAATCAACATGAGGCTCAAAATAAAAATCTGTTACCCTATACCAATTTATGTCAACACTGTATGGATTTATAGGTTCGTCTAAGTTTAGGCGTTCCGCAATATCTCTTACAATTTTAAAGTCTAGTAGATTGACGCTTAGATGACTTTTTGTTGGATCAATCATCATATGTTCGCCGTATTGAACAACTACACCTTTGTACTTGTTGATATCATTGATATCATATTCTTTTTTCTCAACGTCACCCCACCAAGGAAGACCTTTAATTCTAAAGTTTGGCTTTAGTTGCTCGAATAGCTCTTCCATCTTAGAGCGGTCATAATTTAGTTCAGGAAGGTCTAGTACAAAGTCGTCAGTATTCATGCTGTTATTTAGTAAAAAGAGGGCCGAAGCCCTCTTTTTACTTTTTGGCGTTAGCACGAACCTCATCGAAGGTAATTTCGTTGAGTAGTTCTCCGTCACAGTAAACAGTTTCGAGAACTTCATCCCAACGCATACCACGATCAGTCCAGCCCTTAGGTTGTTCGACGCCTGAGCGATACTCGCCGCCAGATTCCCATAGAACAACACGACCTGCTTTAGACTTCTTGCCAGGGTCAGTGACAGGATCTTTCTGAACGTCAAACCATTCAGTCTTCCAACCACTACCCAAGTCACCATCTTCTACCCAGATATCACGACTCATTGCTGAACACTTCATTGCGAACTTTTGAGTATCCCGATCGACCTGTTGAAGTAGAGCACCACCCATACCGAAAGCGATGTTATCAGCACTCCATCCCATAGCCATGAGTGCTCCGAGTATGCTACGAATAGTAAGCTCGTTAACACCATCACCCTGGATAAGTCGAACATTATTGAGGACTTTGAATCCTTTACTGTTGGTAGTGTAGCCGAATCTCTCTCCTAAGATTTCAATCAACTTGCGGTTAACTTCAACAGGGTCACCGCTGTCAGGGCGAATAACAACAGTGGCACCGCTATCAACAACTTGTTGACGAAGCTCTTCTCCCCAAAGTTTACTAGCGGCATTATAGATGTCATAACTATCAGATACGACAGCCACAATAGCCCCAGGCTTTGCAAATTGGGTAAGCATATTTCTGTAAGCATCTACTTCACCATCACGGCCCCAACTGGTAATTGTTGAGTGTTCTGCGGCAGGGATACTGAAACCAGCAACACCAGCGTTATAAAACTCACGAGCGTACAGTAGCCCAGAAATTGTATCAGTGCCCATAAAGTTGACAAGGTGTGCCGCTCCACCAATACCGGCAGATTCAAGACTAGATACACCTCGAGCACCAAAATCGTGCAACTTAAAATCAATAAGAGTAGGATCACCAGTTTTCTCCAAGTAGTCAAGAATTATTTTGCGAATGGTCCAAGACTGAGTAGCAACAGTAGTTGGGTACCAGACGGCACGTAGTAGAGCAGTTTCCAAGTAAGTGGTAAGCCAGTAGCACTTAGGGTCTGTGTTCTCAATAGTTGCCAGAACGTTTTTAACAGGTACCACTGTGCCTTCAGGCACAGCACGTATAACGACAGGGAGGTAACCACCGTGTGCTTGTAGAATGTACTCCCATCCCACTCTGTTGAAGGGTTCGCCGTGAGCAGTGAGAATTGTGTCCGCAATATCAATATCGGCTTGTGTGATTGGCTCAAGTAAATATTCCTTAATGAAGGCTTGTAGACCGAAGAATACAGTTTGATCGTATCGACCGCCACGAGATTCAATATACGAATACACGCCAGTAGTACCAGCAGGGTATTGTTTGAACATACTGACTTTGTAACTATCAGTGTTAAGTAAGATGTTTTTTGCTAATTTCATGATAAGCTCCTTATCGCTTGTTATGCCTCATGTCTATCACGAGGACTTAGTTACAGTATACAACAACCCCATGTTATTGTCAACTGTTTTTGATGGACTTTCATCCAAATTCTACTAGGGTAACACTACCGCCACGGGCTGTCACGTGATCCGCAAAGTCTTCTATCATTGCCATGATTCGTACTTTATCACCACCGGCTAGACCCATGCCAATGTAGGGAAACCCGATATCCTGTTTGCCGTACTTCTCCATAAGTTTTTGAAGAATCAACTGAAAGCTAAGGTACTCAAATACATCAGCGTTATTACCACCGGCATTGAAGCCGTATTGTGTGTAAGCGTTGATGATTCTGAAAGTGCCCGTGTCATATGCTGTCCAGTTGCCTAACTTCATAATGTCACCCTTCTCGGTTTGACAATCTACTTCGTATGCTTGTGGATAGCGTTCGCGGATCTCACGAGCGATACCGCTACCCATTGTATTGTAACAGTTACAGCCTTGAACGATTACGTCAAATGCGCCTTGCTCTGCTAAGTCAATCAAATTACCTTTTGTGTGTTTCAGCATATTAACCTCCGATTGCCCACATTAGAATTTCATAGTGGTCTTCAAAACATTCTTCACTACGAACTTCAGCGATGGGCACCCAACGTGCCTTCTCAGCGTCATCACTACCCTTGACACGAGGCAACTCGCCATCGGGCAAGACAATCTTGAAAGCGTGAGTAATAATGCGACCACGTGGTGAGCGGTCGATAGCATCGAACACACGACTTGCTTTGATACTACCACGTAGAACAGGTGCTGGCACTTTAATCATAGTCTCTTCACGCAACTCACGGATAGCGGCATCTTCTACCGACTTGTCTGTGTTAGCGTTGACGTAACCACCAGGCAGTGCCCACAATCCTCTACCAGGTTCAGCACGGCGTTTAATCATCAGTACGTTGCCGCCTTGAATAACAACAGCATCAGCAGTAGAGAAGATTGGTGGGTAAGGCAAGCCAGCGTATTGCTTACGATAGTTCTCAACGAACTTACGCTCACGGATAATCTGTGCCCACTCTTCACGGAGGTTAAAGTCCTGTAGGAATGCCATAGTACTGGCAGGCACTACACTCTTGAGGAAGTTGAAGTTGAGGTCCTCTTTGAAGTAGAGGTCACGAATGTTGACGGCGCTCAAGAATTCGACCAACTCTACATCTTCATAGCCCCACTGTGGGAACATATCAAGGTAGAATGATGAGTCATCTTTTTTGTGGCCAATGATGCCGACCTTATCGCCAGCAGTAGTGTGCTTAGCGACCGCTTGTTGGACACGGACTGCCCATGCTTGGTCGTTATAGATAGTATCAATGTTAGGCTCGATACCGATTTGAATACTCAGGCCCAAAGTAGCGTATCGGATCATCTGAGCACGTTCCTCGAATGTGAACGGGTTTTTATAGGTACGTGGTTGATTAGCACTGCCAACGACAATAACTAATTTTTGGCAAAGTGCGGTGGCACGTTTTACAATCTCTAAGTGAGCATTGTGGAATGGTTGAAAGCGTCCAATAAGGACCAGTGTATCATATGGTTTTGACATCTTAAACTCCTTAAGATAGTTGTCGGATCAGCGTCTATCGCTTCTCTACGTTTATTTATCTCTATTGTATCAGGTTCTGAATTTTTGTCAATAGAAATTGGAAAAATACCACCCGAAGGTGGTATTTTTTACGGCTGCGTTGGAGCCTGTGGCCAGTTGACCTGTGGCACCACTTGTGTCAGCGTTGGTGGTACAGCACCGTAACCAGGGAAAGTAGTCGTTGGGTTGACTGCCTGTGCGCTGGTAGCATTGTCCTGAACTGGCTGAGTGAACTCAACTTCATCTTCGGGATCCACACCAACTTCGCCAATCACTTCGTAGCGGCAAGCACGACCCTTAGCATCGTTGTAGTCAGACGGAATACTCACAACGTCACGTGGGTTGATTTTCACAATCACGGTACGAGCACCACCGAAGTGACTCAAGTAAGAGTGTGAGCAGAAGTGTAGGCCTGCCGAACAAGTGTTGTTGCGGTTGTCGTCAACTTCGTTACGCTCCATCTCTACAATCTTACCAACACTATTATCCATAGTGCCACTGTGACAATCAAGGTAGTCCTCACGAACTCGCTTGTATGCTAGGAAGTGGCCATCGGGTGTGATCGGCAAGTTGTTCTTTTCGAGGAAGCCGTACAATTCGTTCACAGCTTGACGAGAGGGGTTAGCCATCAAGTTTTCCATGAACGCTACCATTGGCTCAATAGGGAAACCCTCTTGTAGCATGGCAATCATACGAGTAGCCAATGAACTATGAAGTTCTTTGTCTTTCCAGTAGAGTGTTTCACCCTTGATAGCGACATGACCCTTACCATAGTTCAATACCATCTTTTTAGGTTCGATGATATCTTTGACTGTTTCCCAGTCACCGGCTTTGATAGCCTCCTTGACACGCTCATAGGTGATGTGTGTCTTAGCGATAGTGTGCGGCTGATTGCCGATGATTACGGTAATGTTGTTACCTTGAATCAGAAACGGATAGCTCATTTTAAATTCCTTTTACTTGGTCGATTGCGTTGATATATTCGGCCACTGCTTCGTCAGAGGCACTCCATCTACTAATAGCACCCAGGAGAGGGTAGCGGGACTTCACAGCCTTCAGTTGATCCTTGTACTTAGCGATTTCAGCAGTAGGCTCAACATTTGTTGAGGTACTTACTTTGTATTCGCGGCACAAGTATTCCAAACTACTTTGAACTGAAGCGTCAATGTCTTTCACACCATGGAACTCACGATACATGGTAGCATAAGGACTATCAACGTTCAGGTCAGTAATGATACTAGTATACGTGAAGTATGAGTTAAAGTCAATACTTTGTTTGACCATTTCCATCACGCTCTTAGTTCCCAACTTGTTCAATTCAGCCACAACAAAGGTGTCCAAGTTGACCCAGTTAGTTTGCTCTTTGACCCAGTCCATGTCGCCCTTACGAACACCGTACACCTTGTCAGTATGAACTTTGGCAGCCTTCAGGTGAATTTGAAGTTGCTTAATGTCCTGAACAACACCGAGAGATTGATAACCACTCAGCGGCAAGTAGTAATAAGTCTTGTTGCTGTCAAACGAATCGGCAGTACCAGCATCAGCCCACACAGTATCAGTGTTGCGATTGTAGTAACCACGGTTACGTTCTTCGAGGTGAAGGATAGTAACGTTCTTACCCAACTTGCTTGACTTGCGCTCTTTATCTTGTAAAGAACTTGCCAACAATACACGGTCAGCGGGCGGATTGTAGATGCTTGCCAAGAATTGTGTTTTCTTGACGGGCTTAGTGCGGTCGTATGCTTCGACAAC
>JACCDO012242308.1_pt1 | contig 10582 bp, 8 predicted proteins | sample 7446101 | NCBI WGS metagenome assembly JACCDO01 (sample SAMN15323440, study PRJNA562643) | freshwater metagenome | isolation source: river surface water | place: USA:Blue River Watershed | collected 2017-08-16
CAAACTCTGCCGCCGATGCGGTTTCGCGCTTCTAGCACTAAAAAATCGTCGTCGAGATGTGACGCTATTGTTAAACCGGATACCCCGGCGCCCACAATAATTAAGGGTTTGACTCGCACCTCTGGTGCGAGCGTCGTGGCGCTAATAGCGCCACTTACCAAGGTTCCCTTATGATCCCTCCTTTTTTCTTTTATAATTTGTTCCTTTAAATTTTTGTTTGTAATGTGATTTGAACTTTCACGAGTCATACAGGTGAATTGAATATATATTTATTTGCTAGAATTGTTTAAACCCTTTAAGGGGAACCAATGGTTCCCCTTGGACCCCTCCTTTAATATATAAAGTGCATTTGTAAAATTGTTATTTAATATAATAATTATTTTATTAAATAAAAAATAAGGTCCCTCATTTAAAGGGAAGGATCTTAAGGAAACCGTAGGTTTCCTTAAAGGGAAAGGTCCAAGGAAAACCGTAGGTTTTCCTTTTAAATGTCGATATTATCCTCAAACTGATCATCATCCGACCCCGCATCCGAGTTTGTCGCACTGCTAAATGCTGCCGCATTCACATTTGGTTCGTCGCGCTCATATTTAATACGCGCCCCCAACCACGCGCCATTCTTCTCAAACTTACCGAATTTCTTGTCCATATATGTGTGCACTTCCTTCGGATTCGGCGCGCCCTTTCCATAAGTATTCATATACCAAATCGTAAACTCGCTATTCAATTCCTGTTTCTTAATCTTGCCCCCGGCAACCGTGGCAATCTTGTCGCGAATAAACTCCGCAATAAAGTCCTGACTCTCCTGATACGCCTTCGACGCTGCCGTAACAATCGAGCACTCACTCACTGCACCGCCCGTCTTAAATGCTATCTTCGCAAGCATCGCCATAAATACATATTTCCATGCAGGAAATTTATCCACAATCGACGGATCAACTAAATACTGAAACGGTTTCTCGGGATCATCATTTACAGGCGTCTCCGTAAATAGCGCCTCAAAGGGCACCTCGCGCACTCGGCGCCAAGTTCCAAAATCCTGTGTTTTAATCTCCATTCGCACATTACTGCAACAAACCAATTTAAACTGCGGATAAAACTCGATCGGTTTTGCAATATATGGCGCGCGGCACTGTATCGGGTCCAAACCACTGGTCAACTGTTTAAGCGGTCCCTCCAAAATCACATCTTTTTTAGATGGTTCCATAATCACAGCATATCGCACACCCTTTAATACAACCAACTCCGCAGAAGTGCCGCCGATTTTCTGGCGATCTTGTGTAATTGCCGACAAAGGCACTATGCCCTTGTATTCGCCCAAGATTTCGTCCAACAGTGTGGTTAAGACCGACTTGCCGTTGCGACCCTCGCCAATATACATGTGAAATGTCTGCTTATCATGCGTGCCAAGCAAGACCGACGCCAAATGCTCCCACATATATTTGCGCAACTCTTCGCGCGGAAATAGTTTCGCCATAAACTCGTTAATTTCGCCGATGATTTTAGCGTCGCGTTTATCGTTCAACTCGATGTAATCAATGTTGGTGGTTTTCGACACATAATCCTCGGGATATCCGCGGCGAAACACCTTCTCTTTAAAATCAATGACGCCATTGTTAAAACACAACAAATAAGGATTGGTGTCCAATTTCTCAATAAGCGACTGGTCCCAAAACAATTCTCGCGCCTCTTTCATAATATGATCCTTGTCGCCCGCATCGCCCAAACGGTTAATAATCTCGCAAATACGCCCCTGTCGCTTCTTTAATCGTTTAATGCGCGGATCTGCCTCGTCATTTTCCATAATTTGGTCGATTGTCGCATCCAACTCCTTACTCTTTTTCCTATATATTTTGCGCAAATCGTCCGACATGGATTTACGCAAAGTAGTGCCCGAGTCGTTCTCGACCCATCGATGATTCATAAACCGGTACCAAATATTCTGTTTGATATTCACACACACATATTGGTCCGAATACAACTGTTTGAGAGCACACGCAATATCATGGTCGCTGGTATCCTTGCGCATACTTTTGCTGTCTCCCAAATCAAAATCGTTGCCATCAATCGACTTCTCTATGAAATAATCCACACTGTTGTCTTGCACCTCTTTGTATTTTGCAGGCGCGTCTTGTTTAGACCAATGCATAATGGATCGCCGTGTCAAACACGAATCGTTCTTACTATCAAATCGCTGCCACCTGTCATACATGTCGGAGATATCGCGAAAATTGAATTTCTTACTTTGCGCGCTGAACGCCACCCACACAATAAACATCATGGACGGGCACGTATTGGACAGCGCCCAACCCACGCGAATCCACTTGTCATAACTGCCGTCGCCATAATACGACTCCGGCAAAGTCATCGTATATTTGTAGGTTTCCAACAGTTCGTAGTCGCGATTCTCCAGTTGCGCCAATGTTTGCGCCAAAATCCCATTTAGTTCATCGCGATTCTTAATGTTGAGAATCGCATCGATGGGAATAAACCCAGAATATGGCACAGCATGCACTGTATTAACATGCGTCACCGATGTGGGTGCTATCTTTTTCACGGAAATCCCCGATTTCTCCTGGTATTGTCTTAAAAACTCGCTGCTCATATAATATTTTTGCCCCTTGTCCGACCGCACCGATATTTCGTCAATTTTGTCACGCATATCAAAGTATTCAGACAGGGATATTTGAGTAGTGCACAATTCATTGTCGGCAGGGTCGAATATGTTTTTATGAACGCCGGTCAAACGATACGCCTGATGCCCCGGTTTGCAACTTCCATACAGTTGCCAATTGGCGTGTCCGGCGCTAATTGCCAAATCGAACACCTTGTCCCAATCGTTTGTAATGGGCACCTTTGCCCATAATTCATCCTGTTTGATTTTCTCTATTACTGCCTCGCGCAACATCTGTTGGGTGGCGCGATCCGCGTTGATCCCGATTATCATGTGAATACCGTCCTTGACAAAATCCACGGCACCAGTGTCCGCATTTTTCACAGGATTAATGTCGGGTTTTTCCATCACATAAATGTAGAAGGGATTCTCGTCAAATTTGTACATCTTCTCCAATTCGCCTAAATAGATGGCAACAAGACTCATAATGTGGTCGGCGTTGTGCATGCGCTTTTTAACCGTCGGCGCAAACCGCAAGTCGAGATCCACAGCAATCGGTCCATTGTCCATTTGTTTTTCAGTTAAATATTCTTCGTTGCCATTTACAAATACGTGTTCGTAATATAGTTTCATAAACATGCTGCGTTTGTCGTCTGGAATATGATACTTGCCTCCGTAAATCACTTCGTCCTGATTGGCAGATGACCTGCCAATACGCGTGTGTGTGATGATTGCATTGCTATCGCCTGTGATTCTGTGAGTTCTCATAAATTCGGTAAAAGACATTTTAGCAGGATGTATAGTATTTGGAAATATTTCTAAACGGTTTTGTTTGATTCTATTGTCTATCATTAAAATTTCAATTTTTTGTGTTGTTTGGTTGCCGTTGGAATGAAGAGGAGTCAAATCAATTTTCATTGATCCGTTTTTTATTTAGCGTATATAAACAAATATATTGTGTTATTTTATAAATAGGAAATATGGGAACACCACTAACACCGAAAGAACTATATGAAGATACTATAGGTGATTTTCATAAAAGAATAAATATATTTAATGCTTTGTGCAAAAAAGATATTGAAGATGCGGGAATAGATTATCAAAAATTTAAAAATGCCATTGACCAACTTCAACCTGCTGTGACAAATAAACGCACCTCTGGTTCTGATGACGAATACAACACATCTATAAATGAGTTGAAAACACTTAGACAGAACTCTGGCATCGACGAAATAATGAAACAAATCAAAGAAAATACAAATATTGATGTAAAATTATGCACCCCGTTTGGTAAAAAAACATCCAGAGTGGATCCGAATTGTTTTGACCAAGTCCCAAAAAGAGGTTCTTCTGATTCTGAACGCCCCCAATGCACTATCGACATTGTTAATACTGCTACCAATCCCACCGGAGGCAAAAAACGCCGAAGCAAGCGCCGCAAAAACAGTAAAAAACGCAGTCGTAAATCTAACCGCAAATCCAGACGCCATTAATTGTCATCCAATACAATTTTGCACCCCATATCTTTCAAACTTTGCGATGGGTCTTTAGTAATATATGATCCCTTTTGCCCCAAATCATATTTTCCTGTTTTAAATATGGCATTTTGCACTTCAATAATGTAGGTCATGTCAATGTCGGGTTCATCATACCAATGATCGATGACCAATCTAGTTTGATTGCAACCATTTTCGTCAGGCACCATTTGTGTCAAATAGATGATTTCGCCATAGGGCATGAAATCACGCAAAATCGCATCATGATTTGCAGCAGAGGAATGCATACCATGAATTATAAAATTCATTTTTTCATAATAAAAGGGTGGTTCTGGAATAGCATGCATAGGCATGGCAGGCATGGCAGTAACGCGTTCATCGCGTTCAACACGGTCTGGCATGCCTGTATCGCCTGTATCAATCACACCATTTGCCATTTTCAGATTGCGTTCGCGCTCCATGCTGCGCGCATTTTTATAATCATCGATTTTCTTATCATTTTTTGCAATATCGGATTCGTAATAAGCATATTTCTTATTTCGATCAAAGGAGGTCTTCTTAGAGTACTTGGGTTCGGTCATTTTCATACAGTAATTATTGTTTTCCACCAACTAACAATCGCATTTTTTGCATCAATTTTTTTGACAATATATATTAATACACAATGAACATCAAGCGACTAATACATACCCCAATGGGGCAAGCATTGTTGTCAATCATATTAGGTCTTGGATTAGCAACAATGTTTAGACATGTGTGTCACGGCAAGAATTGCCTTACATTCAATGGTCCAGTTATCAGCGAAATTGATGGCAAAATCTACAAATTTGGCGAATCTTGTTATCGATACAGAACCAAACACACAAAGTGCGATGCCACCAAAAAAGTCATCGAAATTAAGGACGAAACCAAAGAAGAAATATTTTAGGCGGAAAAATTTATACTATTATAAATTGGACAATAGTATAAATGGAAAGACGCAGTGATATAACAAGAATATCGGAGTTGCCGGAAAATGGACCAGGATCTATGGGTCAAGGATCCATGGGATCCGATCAATACCAACCTCTCAATATGCATCAAAACCCCTATGGAATTCCCGAACCTGCCGACCGACAATTGCCCTCCATCAATGTAAAGGAATCTTCGCGATCCAGTGGCGGGTCCGAAGGATTTAGAGGCGAAGGATTCCATGCGCCGCCGCCGTCGATGATGAACCGCGGCGGGCATCAAGAAATATCCGACCACATGATGGATGATCAAATTGTTGCCAACCATATTCCCAAACCGAAATTGACGACCGATTATTTGCGCGACTATGAAGACAAGTTTCAAAAACTATCTGCCGACCATCAAAAAACAAAACACCAGGAATCACTCATAACATCCGTGTATGACGAAATGCAAATTCCCATTTTAATAGGATTCATGTTTTTCATGTTTCAAATGCCGATCGTGAATTCGTTGATGTATAAATATTTGGCATTTTTGAAACTCTATAATGAAGACGGCAATTTGAACCTGTATGGACTCATTTTTAAAAGTGCTGCGTTTGGATTATTTTATTTTGCATTTATACGGGCAACAACGTATTTGGTGTAAAAAAGTGCTACTTTTGGGCGGGTGCAAAAAAAGGTTCAAAGAACCGATTTTTTGTGTGTGTGTGTGGAATTTACTCGTTGAATATAATTTGTTCAAATATGTTGTCAATGTTTGTTAGCACGGCAGTGTTGTATCGTTGCACATCTTCGCGATGTCTGCTGTCAGGGAAAATCAGTAAGGCAACCAACTGGTCAAAAGTAACGCCACGTTGAACAAGTTGTTCGCTAATTTGGGCAATGGATAATAAAGGTGCATTGCCTTCGTTTACGCGGACATATTCTAGATTTACGTCGGCATCAGAGTTTTCGTCGGTGTTATCATCATCGGTGTCGTCATCGGCAATTTCGTCGCCTTCGGCGCGCATCATTAACCAGCGCGCTCCTCTAAGAGCAAAGTCTTCATTATCGTTGTCGTCGTTTTCACTATCGTCGTCATCGTCGTCATCGTCGTCATCATCGTCGTCATCATCTTCTTCAGATTCGGGTAAAGACGCAAGTTCGTTGCGGCACATAGGACAGTTAAATCCATTGTGCGCAGCATTCTGTAGGAAACAGTTGGAATGGAAACAGTGTCTGCACTCGGTTTTAATGACATTCATACTGAGGTCAATGCATTCGAGACAAATGGCGCACGATACTTCTTCTTCTCTTACAACAAGGTGATCTTCAATAACAGGAACATTGGGGGCATAGAACACGGACATTTTACAAGGTATAGATACAGGTTTAGTTTGGTTTAGTTTAGTTTTGTTTTAATTATGTTTGATTTTTGCAGAGACAGATGCAATGGAAAAAAGGAATCAATTTTCTGGGGAACCCATGGTTCCCCAGGACCCCTCCTTTAAGGGGAACCCATGGTTCCCCTTGGACCCCTCCTTTGAGGGTAAAATATAGTTTGCATTGCACTTATCATTTTATTATTCCTTTTTGAAATAATAAAAAACAGAAATGAAAAGTTCCTTTAAATCTTGTTTCCATCAAAGGGAAGGATCTTAAGGAAACCGTAGGTTTCCTTAAGGAGGGGTCCTGGGGAACCATGGGTTCCCCAGAAAATTGATCCTTTTTGTGTTCCTCTATCGCCGAAAACAAAATATAACAAATCATTAACACAAAAGTAAAATCAATAAAGTCAATAAATCAGTTTAAGTAAAATGTCAAGAAACATCAACACTAAGAATTCCGTTAAACCCTTTTGCAAGGTCTGCTTCGATGCCAATAAACCCGAATCTCAATATAACTCTCACTTTGTGAGAAGAACTAAGGACCCTAACAGTGAAATACTCTGCCCCATTGTTTTAGCAACTGAGTGCAGATACTGCCACAAACTTGGACATACTATTTCCAAGTGTGTTTTGCGCGAGCAGAATAATGCTCGCAATTATGCTCGTCATAATGCTGCGTCAGCGCCAGCGCCAGCGCCAGCACCAGCGCCAGTGCAAGCACAAGCACCTAAAAGCAACAATAGATTTGCTGCATTCGAAATCGACGATGACGTTGTCGAGGAAGTAAAGGTTGTCAATAATGCAATTGAGTATCCTTCATTGGGAGGAGGTGCTGCTGCAAGCGCAGCACCAGTAAAAGCATCTTATGCTAAGGCATTCACATCTACACCTGCGCCTGCCAAATGGATTAATCCCAAACAGGTGGAAATAAGCAAACCAGTTGTAATTGAGCAGTACATCGAGGAGTCAAGCGATGAAGAGGTTGAGGTTCCTACTTATGAACCACCGGTAACTACATGGGTGTACAAACCACCCGTGTATGATGGTTGGGATGACGAGAACTTCTAACTGGGGAACAAGAAATTCTAAACAGGTAAGTAAAAAAACTATTATTATTATTATTATCATGCAAAAAGGGGGTTGGACTTATGTCCAATCCTTTTTTTTTCATTATTTTGGTATAAAAAAATATATATTCCCCAACAAAGGAGGAATCTTAATTGGCACCTTCGTAATAACTGCCTTCGGCAGTTACACGTGTTCCCTTAATTTTTCAATCATTAACATTTTAACATCCTCTATTGATTTTGTTGTAAATAATCCATTTGCAAGTTCATCCATTAAATATTGAGCATACTGTTTGACAAATTCATCCGATGTCTTTTGACCGTTAGGTGTTGGAACTAAAACAGGTGCAACAATAACTGTATTTGAAATAGGCGCATCAATAACTGTGTTTGAAATAGGTGCTTCATTATCTGTGTTTGAAACAGGTGCAACAATAACTGTATTTGAAACAGGTGGATTAGGATCATTGTTAGAAGGCACATTATTATCTGTATCAGAATCTGACTCTAACTCTGAAATGGATAATTCAATATTTGTCTTTGAAATAGGAACATCATTATCTGTGTTTAAAACAGGTGAATTATTGTCTGTATCAGAATCTGACTCTGAAACAGGTGGATTAGAAGGCACATCATTGTCTGTGTTTGAAACAGGTGGATTAGGATTATGATTAGAAGGTGTATCATTATCTGTGTTTGAAACAGGTGGATTATTGTCTATATCAGAATCTGACTCTGACTCTGAAACAGGTATATCATCATCAGAATCTGACTCCGAGTCGGGTGTAGGCACAGGAGCAGGTGCGGGTGTAGGTGAGGGCACTTTCAAAGACAATTCATATTGATCGCGCATGTCTTTGTATTTATCAGGAAGCAAATCAGAATCACAAGTTTTCCAATGAATTTTGCCAAGGTGCATCGCCTTTTCAAACAGGGTGCAATACTTAAGACTCGATGGTTTGTTTATAAATTCCTTTCTATTATCTGCCACTGCCGATTTCAAGGCATTAATCAAATTGTTATTACAATCCATAGTGATTTCTTTGTTGTAAGTAATTCCCAATTCCTTGCCAATTTGTTTCGCCTTAAAATCGATTTTATGGATAGTATAATTATCATATCCATCATTATGTTTCACAAACGACTTCTTGCCATATTTGCGTCGATCTTTGTAAATATGCACCAAATCCGACGCAGACGATAAACTTGCGGGATGCTCCGAAAACCGCGTGAAAGTGGTTTCCACTTTAATACAGGAACCATCTGCGTCTGCATATTGATATTTATATCCATCCCGCAAATAACTGTCGAATTTGTCCGCGCCGCCAGTCAATGCGCACCATTTATTTTCAACAGTATTAAATTCCTGCCAAGTAGTTGTCTTCACAATTTTCCGCGCCATTATTTTGGTTTCGCCTCCCTTAACCAATAATACAATTTCCCTTTTAACAGTGAATAATGCACATTGCGGATCGGCGAAGAAGTCGTGCTCCTTCTCGGCAATTATTCCATTCACATATATTTTGTGCGATTCAGACAGCAACCTGGAATATGTGTTTGACACACTGGTCAGAATATCCTGTGTGAGTTGTTGCTGTGTCGTTGCTTTGCAAATGCTGTCGCGGATTTGCGTGATAATAATACTTGAACCCGTTTCGAACGGATGGTATTCTGCATATTCTTCGAGAGATGCCTCGCGCATGGTTGGATTGTATGAATTATTGACATCGGATTCGTTTATCATGCGCTGGAAATCGCACACCACTTTAACACACTTGCCTGTTTGATTTATCTTGGTGATTACCTCTAATTTGTTGCCCGCATTGAGAGCACCTGCTTTTAGACCGACGCCGAACTCGGAAGTTTCGTCGTCGCAATCGTGACCTTGTCTTATATAACCCATGTTAAGAGGGCACGCAGTGCCCTCGCAATCGATGTTTTCAAACCCGTCAATGTAATTGTCGGATATTTTCAATTCTTGCAATTTGCCAATATCATCGATGACAGTTGTGATGTGAATTTCGGTTGCTTTTTTTATGATATTATCAACTGCCTCGTTGATAACTTTATCGAGAGTATAGTTTGCATGCCTGTGTTGTTTGGCAATAGAACGAAAGTGAGGAGCGCCGGCGTTAATAGATTTCATTGTGTTTTTATATTTTTGTGACAAGCAAATGCAAAGATGGGAAAAATCAATTTTCTCGAGGGCGCAATCGCCCTCGGCTCCGATTAGCGTCATTCGGTCCCGATGGGACCTCATAGACGCAAGTGAAATATTTAACACAAATCAATTATAATGTATCAGTGTAGCACCTAAGGTGTATTATAATAACTTACAATGTCTCCTTTTAAGGCACTCTTATAGGAGGGGTCCTGGGGAACCTAGGTTCCCCAGTAATTATTGTGTACTTTGAATATATATGGAATCTGCCATCGACGATATAAAAACCATTGACACTATGATTCCTGGACCGCCAGTAAAATTCTCCAAGCATTCAAGATCATTTTTAACAAATTTCATTAGTAAATGCAAAACAATATTTGTATTGTTGCGCACGCTGAATATTTCACAAACAGAATCCCGATTTTTAAGCGCAGACGAACCAATTCCAAAACAGGAAAATTACGATTATATACCATCCACTATTAGCAAATCACGATTTATGGAATTCGCGCCAAAGAGGCATCTTCACAGGGCAACCGTCATCATCAAACACCGAACATATAATTTCACAATAATGCAATTTGAAAATGCTTCGTCGGCAATTTTAACAGATGAAGCAACCCATATAATCAAACAGGCGTGTTCATGGTTGCTGATTGCCCACGAATATGCTCCGCGCAATTGTTCTAATACAGTGAATGTCAATCTCTATTTGACACATGCAAAGAAAATGTTGCCAGAAAAAATGCAGGATTTTGTGGACGAAACCCACGCAAATACGGCATTCACCACATCGTGCGCCAAACACACGACCATCAATCTGTTTAGAAAAGAGGAATGGTTTAAAGTATTCATACACGAGACATTTCACAACTTGGGATTGGATTTTTCTTCAAATGTCCATAATGGCGTAAATGC
>JACCDO010605330.1_pt1 | contig 10581 bp, 3 predicted proteins | sample 7446101 | NCBI WGS metagenome assembly JACCDO01 (sample SAMN15323440, study PRJNA562643) | freshwater metagenome | isolation source: river surface water | place: USA:Blue River Watershed | collected 2017-08-16
ATGTATAAATTATACTGTGTCATTGAACATGAACCTCGCAATCAAGTCATTACACGTCTAAGCTTTTTCTGCTGCGCACCGATGCCGCAGGCTCCGGCGCACTTCCAGTACCCCCGTTGTAATCTTTTGAATCACGTGTCCAGTTGCCACTATTGCCATTGCTAGTGTTACCGAGAGTAGCATTTAAACGAATTTCTCGACGCGTTAGATCATCGAGTTTTACTGTGAGTGCCTCTGGCATATCAAACTTTCCAAAAATACGGTAAGAGTTTGAATAAATTTGGAACCCTGTAAATAACACGACTGCACATGCAAAATACGAGGTAGCACCGTCCATAAGAATAAAACATGCCGCTAGGACTGTGCACAATATGCCACCTAAGCCTAAAGCAAATGAATTGAATATTAGATTGCGCTCCTTTGATATGCCGTCAACTGCCTCGTCCATACTACCATCTGCCCCGCGTAATGCCTTCCCGCTGCCCCATATGCTGGTTATTGTGCACAATGATACACAGGTGATATTGGCGCAAATTGAAATGATGGCAGAAATATGTAGAAATGTCACAGCAGAACGGTGTGTAAGTCGTAAACTTTGGGGTATTTGGATTTCAATCAAGCACGTAGTAGTAAATCCCGCTAGAACCGCAGCTTGTGTGGCCATGGCACTAAAATTTTCAACATATAAGTTCAATTCCTTTTCCCGAAGCTTAATGGCGCTCTGTCTGAGGTTAACCTCCAAAAGAGAACGATCTGCGGCGAGCATTTGTAATGCAATTTGTTAAGATGGCGCGAAGAAGAACAAGACTATGATGATGCATACGCTTAACGCTGCGAAATTTCATTTCTCTTGACCTCTTCGGGCCTCTAGCTCCCCTATTCGTTTTCCCACATCCAGGACGATGTACAAGCTGATGTGCAGTCTGGAAAGATTTGTTCTTCAGTGTGCTTTAAGATAGTGGAGATAATGTGTCTAGATCGTCTTAACTGGGAATAGAGCAGAGCAGAAACGTAAAACTAGACGTCTTTTTCCATTTAACTTTTAAGACTTGCACAACTTATTGCAATATACTTCCATGAACTGTTAAGCATAAATTCAATGAATCTGCCTCCAATAATTGATGATGCTCATAGCGTAGGATCGCGAAGTGCAGGAACACATGAATCTGACATTCATACGGCATCTACATCGTTTCCAGCCGTAAATGATAAAACGGAAAAGGCTTTATTCGAGATAGATTATGTCGGAAATGAATCAAACGTAACATCTCAGCTTAATGTGCTACTTAAGCGTTGTGATGAGCCATTCGCAATACATAGAGAAGCTGTTTTATCTGCTCGCGGCTTACATCACAGGGCACGCGCCGAGTTTCAGCGGGAACTGAAAGAGAGCACCAACATTATTGTTAACTCTTTAAAGGAGGATAAAGGTGTGAAGAAAAGCAATATGCCTAAAGCACAACTATTGCAGCCATACTTTCAAAGAGCATTGTCATTAGAAAGGTTAAATCAAGTGCCGCGCGCCATCCAGGACTATGATAAGGTGCTAGCCATCGATCCTAAGAACGCTTCCGCGTGGTTCAATCGGTCGAACCTATTTCTGACATTAGGTGACACGGGAAGTGCGTTGCGTGATTTGAATCAAGCTATTGCATTAAACCCAATGTCTTTAGCCTATAGAAACAATAAAGCCCGCCTTCTTCGCAATGTGGGAGACTACATGGAAGCGATACAGGAAACAATGATTCATCGTGCAATCGAGACTCAACCAGAATTCATGCGGTCTGAGTTTGAAAGTGGCAGAGAGCCTAACATAGACAGTTCTAGTTTGAAGCGCAAAGTGTTACCAAAAGATCCTATCTTGATCGTGATGTCACTTCCCAAGAAAGAAAGATCGCGTAAGAAGCTGGAAGCTGTTGTGGATTTTATATCCCAACTGAAGTTCTTCAATGCTTTTAAAAATGACCCGGAACTCATGATGGAGATTGCCTCGGAGGTTGAACTTACTTCCTATGAAAAAGGGGACTTCATCTTTGAAGAAGGTAACATTGGTGAGCACTTCTACATGATTTTAGATGGCGAGGTCAGCATCGTCAAATGCAAGAAGAAAGAAGACGGCGAAATCATTTCGACGAATGTGCTGGTTCGTCTCTTTCGAGGATATACATTCGGCGAAACTGCGCTAGAGTCCAAAGGTGGTGTGCGCAGTGCTGGGGCGCTTGCTTCTCAACCTACACACCTGCTTGGATTGCATGTTAATATTTACATCAAAATTGTGCAAACTTACAAAGAAGCCATTCGCCAAGAAGTAAGGCTTGTATTAAGTAGCTGCCCTGCTTTTTCCGAGCTAGCTCCAGAAGCCTTGACAACCCTTGCCAAAGATGCTATTGTACGTTCCTTTAATAGCAATAAGGAGATCTTGAAAACTGGCGAGGCAAGCAAGTATTTATACATTGTGAAGCACGGCTTGGTGAAAGTGATCAAGAAGTTAAAGCGACCAAAGGTATCTAATATCAAGGTATTTACACCTTATTCCGGTAAAGTGCAAAAGAAAGAAACGCCAGGTTTGTGGGTCTTGGAGAAGTCCTATACTACGCCCATGGACACAGCCAACGGACCAGCCAAGAGAAAAATGCCGGAAAAGATGGCCTCAGAAAGTAATACGAAATCTAATGAGCTCGCTCTGAATCGCGCTCAGGAAGATTCCAGAGCTAATGATCAATTACATGAAGTGGTGGGCCCTGATGAAATAGAGTTTACAGCAGGTGTGATTGCCTCCGGTCAGATTTTCGGCGAGTTGGCCGTATTGAACCCAGGGTCACCTTCACCCACGACCGCTATCAGCTCAACCCCTTGCGAAGTGTTTTGTTTGGATGGGGAAGCCGTCTTAAAACTTGGAGCGAAATATTCTCAAAAATGTATGTCTGCTCTTACTGAGGGCATCACATTGCATAATCCGCCCACGGAGAAACTGGCCTATTTCTACCGTGCGAAGTACGTTGAGGAGAAGCAGATGAAAAACATGCTAAGCTTAATGAAAGCCGATTGATCGCGAAATATATGATTGTATATTATTATGATTATCTTATAACACATGTACAGTAACCTATGCGCTTCAAGTATTTATTCCATGCTCACTTATGTGTTAGCACGGCAACCCGTTTCCAACTAAATCCAAACATTAGACGATGCGCTCGAGCTCAACGGCATAGCCCAGAGTTTGTGTAATCAATCTATGGGATGCAATTTCTTCGCTCTTAGCCTGCTTTGTTGCTCTTAAGTTGATCTCCTGGCCGTTGATAACCCATTCTGGGTACTGCGAGGCGATGAAGTCGAGTGTATTTTGGTCATTGTCGAACATCAGTATCTGAGTGGCACCATGAACGGACAGCGTGCTATATGAAGATGCTGCGCATTCGGCAATATTCACACGCACAGTTTCTAGCAAAGAGTTTAAAAAGAATGAGTAGTATGGCACTGGTGGGTGCGCGGCCGCAGATAGCACTTGGTCATAAGACCCCACGGTCAGGTGCTGCTCAAGCTTGGAGCAAAAGAGCACATTGGGGTGGGCAAGTTGAACTTCGGCAAGCAGCTCTAGTTCGAGATGAAAATCAGCAAGCTTGTTCTCTACCAGCAAATATAATAAATTGAGACCCAACATAATGCTGGCATTTGCGGATGCCAAACCGAATCCACTTGCATAGAAAGCCCGGACTTTAGATATAGAGCGCAAAAATGCTTGTTTGTCTTTTGAAAGAATACTCAGTAAAACGGATAGCTCATAAATCTCTATGGCCAGATTGCGCTCGGCTTCTGCATTGGTGGTTTGCAAATTAAGTGGAGGTAAACTATCCCAGTCCACAAGTATTGCCTACAAAGGGGAAATGTTATCCCACACAAAAGTAAACGATTGATAAATAGTAAGGAGAGTCGACAATAAGTTAGTTTATTTGCAAGGCAGCGTGAGCGTTCGTTGGAATAACTTCTTCTGAAGTTATTGCAATATGTCCTTTTCAATGAACGTACCTGTAATTGATTCAGAGCAGAGCTTCCCGCGACCACATTGTTTGATTGAATTGGTGCCCTTAAGGCTTGAAGGCCCTGTTAAAGAAAAGCGAGTTGTTGACAAGGGTTAGCTTAAATGAGCTCATGATCGAGAACGGTTCATCATTGCGGCGTGCATAATATATATTCATTTTAATATTGATATTCATTAAAATTCATAACATAGGATACGTACAGTAGAGGCTGTCTGGTAAGACATTGTTCAGAACACTGTCAATTTGAGTTCGAAAAGTTCTCAAACATTTGGGTCCCATAGAGTTGGCCCACACGTTGAAAACAAACTTGGAGAGGAAGCAAGGTGGTCTTGTCTATTTTCTCAAGCAGTCTTTAAGTCAAATAAATTTAACAGTAGCTTTTAAGTATTGCATAACGTGTGACATAAGTTATTTGGGCGAACCCATATTATTAATATGAGCAGGAGCCTAACAATTCGCGCTGTGCGGCTTGATGATGTGGATGGAATTGAACGTGGTGAAGAACCTGTCGTAAAATTTACTCTATTGCCAGATGATAATGCTGGCCCTGCTGTTGGACGACAACTTAGTGTCAGTTGCTTGACCAATGCTGGCAAAGAAACTGGAAAAAAGACCAATAAGTACGTCTTCTACTTTGAGAAAGAAAACAATGGACAACCCATTACTTGTGATGGTTCTGTACAATTTGCTAATATAAGAGGTGAAACTGATGTGCGCATTTCTGTTTCTATTCTTATCGTAGACAAAACAACCAACCACTCGCGAGTCTGGCCTGGTGTGGGACAACTTGTGCTACCTGCAGCGGACTTGCACTCCACAACTGGAGGAAAAGCTATAGATGTAGTTTGTGAGTTGCAAGAAAATGATATGCCGTACGGAGAACTGCGTTGCAGCTATAATTTAGTTGGCGATGTAGAACCTTCTAAGAAAAATAATGCTGAGGAGACTAAGGCTGAGACTAAGGAAACTACGCTGGAAATGAACAGTGGTAATCGGAGTCCAGGTAGGCGTACCGTCGAAAGGCACAGTGATTCAGGAAGTGATAGAAAGGTTATCGGATCGACTGATTTGCCTTCTAGAGCAAGTTCTGTACGCCCTGCCTCAGCCAAACCCTCCCGGATTATCGACAAAACGGAGAAAGTTGCAAAGACATCCCGAACGCAATTCAAAGCATCAGAAGGGAATAATTCTGCAGAAACTATTATTTCTCCTCCTGCTTGGGTAAAGCAAGTGCCATTAAAAACTTTTGGAGCCCTGGCAGATGATTTGACTGGATTGGACTTCGACAAGTTGAGCCTACGATTACACTCCTCAATGTTGACGATGCGAAAAGAATATGCAGACAATATCAGCTCGGGAGCAGCAACCGCAAAGCTGTCGATAGACCCTGTCCCTGGTAAGCAAACAATATTGCGCTCTGAAGTGGGTGTGCGCAGTCCTGCCAGTTCGCGCATTGAATGGTCTTACAGTAAGAAAACAGCACTTTTGTCCCTATCCGCCGCTGATTTGCGCAGTCGTTTATACAGAGAAGGATGCAGCCCATCGGTTCATATAGTAGTCACTATGGGAGGAATGCCTTTTGAAGCAAATCTATATATTCCCGCGTTAATTAAAAGCCTGGCCGCTAGGGGATGCCTGTTCGCCGTGCCTTTAACGCAAACTGACTCCAATGAAGATGGCTCTCGAGCACAATCCGCGTCCCTTGTATTTGAGGTATCAACTCGTAAAAATAGTGAACCATATATTAGTAACACCTTGCCTTTGACAGAATTGGCAGAACAGGTACAACAGGCTCATGCTTTGGCTCGGGGACAACTGATAAAAGAAGTGAACAATGTGCTCTTCCGTCCAGCAGAGCGTATGATAGTTCGATTTAATTTGATTGGAATTGATGGCTTTGCTTATAAAAAGCAGCAATATCCATTTTTACGTTTAGAGTGCAGCTTAAGCGCAAGTGGGGCGTGCAAGACGATCACTTTGGGTGGTGCCTCCGTGTGGGACCAAGGCAAAAACAAGGGATTTTCGTTGGAACAAGTAGGCACTTGCGATATGGAGTCCTATTGGCCAGATGCAGATTTACTTGTTTTTGCCCTCTTTTCTGGTAAACTGCCTGAAGATGAAATCGGAAGCGTCTCTATACCTGTTCGCTCGTTAATCCTTCAGCAGACAGAGGCAGCGCGCTTGAGTCCACGGCCGGAGGAAGTTGTATACACGAGTGTTCGTAAAGATGAAATGGGTGTGCGATGTCTCAAAGGTGTTTGGAATTTGTGCGTTGGTACTTTAGAAGTGAAGATGTCAAGTAGAAACCCCAGCGCTGCAACAAATGCTATACATGACTCAATGGACGACCTTAGCGCACCAGTAAAAGTGGTCCCTGCGTCGCATTCTTCCGAACAAAACGATCTACCAATGCTTGAAAACTCTCAAAGACCTGGTAAAAACCATCGCGTGTTGAATCGCGACGCATCTGCGGAGAGTAAAGTTACCGAGAATCTTACTTCCGTGGACCGCGCGTGGGCGCAAGATGCTAGTGACAAATCTTTCGCAGCAAACACAGCTATGTTAAGTACTATCAATTCTTCTGTATTTAAAGATGTGTCAGGCAGCCTGCGCGCACCGGTTTGCAGTGGTGTGCTCGTAGGCTGCGTGTATGGTTTTGTAGCCAATGATAATTACTTTGGTAGCGTCGCGCACATCAAGCAAAATCAGTTAAGGGTGGAAATCAACCTTGAGGCAACTGGTTCTGGAGGTGGGAAGGCGGAAGCTGGTATTGCCAGTCATCCTGGTGCTGGCGTTTTGACCAGTTCTGAAAAACATGATGGGAAAGGCTATACTTTTGTCGAAATTTCGAAAGGGAATATCTTTAAAATGCCGTTAACATGGTCATGCCAGCAAATGAAGGCTCCTTATCTTCGATTAGGTATTTATTACAGTAACGTTGATAAAAGTAAGTGGGCTGCGTCAGCCACATTAGATGTAGCATCGCTTACGGACAAGTCCCGCACGACAGCCCTCGGGTTCGTGCCCTTGCTAGAATCAGACACTGTCGGCAAAGATTCAATCAAAATGACTGGCAAATCAGCCGCGAACTCAGAAATAATTGGATGGGCACTTGTTGCTATCAAATTTAGTGATAACGATGGTTTAAGTGCGTGGCTTTTAAATCGTAAAGATGAAGCTGACAAGCTGGAAAGCTGTTGCAGGTCTGCCTGGAAAAGCGTCACCTCGAATGTTGCTTTCCCCTTATCTAGACTAGATTTACTGTTGGGGCACCGGCGCTCTGAAGCAGGCTCTTCTCGCACAGAGTCTTTGGCAATGAGTGTACAGGCGAAAGTTGTATCTAATGCTCCCATCCGCACTGGAACTATCGAAATCACTTTGCAAGCATTGGTCGCACCGCTTGAGATTTCTACCACAACTGTTGAGAAAATCCGTCAACTTTTGCTCCCATCGCACAGCGGCAATGAGCCAGGTTTGTTAACTTTAGTGTTAAGTCTGGGTTCAGAAAGTACTCAAACGCTAGTCGCTTCGCATGTACAAGGCAACCGTTTGTACTTCCGCGATGGGCATGTCATGCTTTCTTTGACCTCCGAAACAACCTCTCCTATCACAAGTATGTTTGTTGTTCTGTATGCAACACTCGCATATATTACCGGAACAAGTACTGGATCGATTGCTCCTAAGGTTATAGCTGAGAGCGCTACGATAATACCTTCGGAAACTTTACATTTTGGTCTACCTTTAGATGCATGTGTGCCCTTGCGTGACAAAAATGGAAATAGAGTTGCATTAATGGATATCAATGCACATTCCACTTATTTCGGAGCGAATGACGGAATAATGCTAAGCGGAGAGGCTCCCGAAACTTGCAGTATCGGCGGAATGCATCAAGAGACTTTGACTGCAAAGGTTTCTAGACCTCTTGGTGCGTTAACAGCCATTCTTGACGATAATGATGTCGCACCTCATTCAGAGGCTAAAATTAACATCTGTGTTTCTTTTGAGGAAGGCAACGTAGCAGATTCGTCTTGGTGGGCCCCTGTAGAACCTTTTTTTGAGTGCAATCTGGTTGCACCACAAGAAATCGCTAACACGACCCCTGTGTTATCAAGTCGCTTACGCGATCGCACACCATTTCTCCCGCAGTCAGGTTCTGCTAATGGCAAGAAATGGGGTCTGAAATGTCACCTATCGATCCCTGCCAATTCAGTGCCCAATGCCTCGGAAAAAGAGAGTGCTGGTAGTGTGAAATGGATCCTAGCCATTGTAGTTCGTGATGCAGCACGTCTAAATTGTCCGGAGATGGGCTATGCCCGTGTGGGAATCCCATGGTCTGTGTTCGGTAAGCCGAACAATGTGACAGAAACTGGCTCAGCTATAACGTCTAGTTTAGATCAGTGGATTGATATTCATCCTCCTGCTGGTAGCATGGCACGACAAGAATCTGCAGGTCGAGTTTATGTTCGTGTGAATACATATGATGAGCAGTTGTTAATAAAATCGGAAAATGCCACGCAATTACCTGGTGTTCACCCAGATGCAAGCATGACTGGCATTGGCGTAGTCTCGTTTTGGTTAAATAAAATGTCTGAGATTGCTGCTGGGAGTGAAGATATAGAAATGAACATGCTTGGTGCAAGTGTTGCTTCACATATTACAACTCAGAATAAATCACCTGCTGATAATGAAGATGAAATATCTGAGCCGTTTGCCGAAGTTTCCGTCTTAAACGCTGGTCGTGCCGTTATGTGCAGTACGGTGCCCGTCCCAGGTGGTAATACTGAAATACGTATCAAAATTCACAGCACCAATAGTAGGTTGCAATATTGCACTTCTTACCCAACGCTGGCCTCTGCGCCTAAGCCCGATGAGTCTTCGAAAGAAGGTGCGGTGGGAATGTCTGATGTCGCCGCTGGAGTGCCCTCACTTGACTTAATCATGACTGACTCATTTGACCAAACTTCTTCTCAAAGCGTTCGCAAGCTAAAGCGCGCACCTAGACTTAAGATCGACACCGCATTCATTCCTTTCGTACAAGGTTCGCTCTTAATTGCCGTACATGCTGTCAAGTTCCGAGGAAACATTGAAGGAAAGTACTTAGCAAAAGATGCTAGATCCGGTTGTTTTCGCGCTGTACTGGGCCCAGGTTCTTTCGCATATTCAGAATCTTTTGATCTCAATGTACCTACACCTAAGGTATCCCGCCCAACTGGCTCTGGTGACGCGCAATTCTCAGTCAAAGGTAAAGAGCAAGTGCCTATTTTGGCTCGTATGGCCATGCCTGTGGACACTTTATTGTTAGCTAGTGGAGAAAATAGCTGTGCAAGTATGGAATTATTCTTGTTAGATCTGGACTCATTAGGCGATGGAGGTAAAGGGTACTGTTTGGGCAGTGGAACCGTGCGGACAGCATCCTTGTACTACCAAGCCGTGCGCGCTGCTGCTTCCTCCTCGCTACCCGCAAGTAAGGTCGATGGCGCTGAATCTAGCAACGGCAATAAGAATGGAGCAGTCGGAGCATCTCCTTGGCTACCTGTAGCTGTAGACATCATCGATAAGAATCTTAATCGAATTGTAGCCACAGTAGTTATCTCCATACAGTTCATAGCTACTGCTGTGCCCTCCAAAGTCCTTGCCAGCATTGATTCTATAGGTTTATCAGGGGCTGATAGCACTGGAAAGAAGAGCCAAATTGAGCTGTCCTTAAAGCAAGCTTTCTTATTGTCAGACCGCGATAAATCAGGTTCAGTAGACTCTGTTGAGCTGTTTGGTACAATCAAAAATGCAAAAAATAAAAGTGGGAGTGATGATATTTTCACAGCCATGCTAATGTCCTTGGCTGGTTTTAAACTAGACAATGAGCATCGTGATAGCATGGCGACTTTACCCACTATCAAGGATTTGGAGCAAGCTGTGACGAAAACTTTTAATCGACTAGATGTGGATGGTAATGGAAGTGTTTCTTGGTGGGAATGGCGTCGTGTGTTGGTGGTCTCTTTGATGGATTCCCATCGCGTTTCCAGATTTCTTAATCTTAAAGATTCTATGCTGCTTGGATTGTTAGCTGCTCATGACGCTATATTGGCTTCGAACGCTTCGCCTGCAGCTCTATGCAATGAAACTCTCGCACCCGCGTCCATGGATATGACAGTGGCTGGCAGTGCTGTAGGTACCGCTGCATTCGTTACCATCCCATTTGCGAAGGTTGATTTTTCAAACACGCGAGCTACTACAGATGTAGGAGCTGGTTTGACTAATGTTGCCCCAGTGTCATTCCAGGCTTCGTCGGAATCCGAAGCGAATGATCCACTTGCAGATCTACCTGCAGATTTGGCTCCTGCCAAGGCCGTGCCCCGTCTGCAGAACATGGTCAAATCATTGCGATATCAGAACCAAAGCCTCACAAAGCGCTTAGAGAACGCTATTGTGCAATCTCATAGGATTTTAAGCCGTGAACGAGACCCGAAAGCTTTCGTGGATGCTAACCGGATCCCTGTTCCGGGTGAAGAAACGGAAGTAAAATTACCAGCTGTCGAAGATG
>JACCDO011459672.1_pt1 | contig 10581 bp, 8 predicted proteins | sample 7446101 | NCBI WGS metagenome assembly JACCDO01 (sample SAMN15323440, study PRJNA562643) | freshwater metagenome | isolation source: river surface water | place: USA:Blue River Watershed | collected 2017-08-16
ATTGACTATTAGCACGGACTCGTTGCCTTCGAGTGACATATCAGTCAGTGTAGTCATCACACCGTCAACAGCATGCACTAGTTGCGCGGTTGCATACCCAAGTACGATCGTGTATACAAGCACTTCATTGAAATCAAGTACTCAAGTAACCGTCGCATCTGGTACCTCTGACACCTACGCGGTGTCCTTAGTAATCACGGGGTCGTCGGCAAGTGAGTATGTCTCTGTATACAACAAAGGAAACAGTATACTAGTGAAGAGTAGTGTGACCGAGCCAAGTACTCCTGTTCCCTCTAACGCTGTGTATAGCAACGACGGGGCTAACATCACTCTGTCATTCGACTCTCCTACCAATAAAGGTGGGTATATCAATAGCTTCATGTGCACTAAGTTGCTATCTTTCGATGAAGATTCAAGAGCGAAGTGCGTATTCCTTGCCGATTCGTCTAAACTAGTAATCACACCAGGCTTTGTGGGTAGTAACGTAGTATCCGTTGGCGATACAATCACTATATTACCTTCTAAAATCAAGGCCAAGTGTACCACAACAGAATGCAACAACTGGCAGTCCGTCGCATCTACCAATATTACTGTTGCTGCGCCATCGAATCCAAAGCAACCGGTAGTAGTCATAACTGCTCCAGCAAGTATCAGTGGCTGCAATGCAGTTACCCTCGATCTAACTTCGTCTATAGGCAATGGCGGTAGGCCTTGGACCTCAATAGCATTCACTGTTGCCAGCAAAGCGGAGAATGCCTCCGTGTTAAGTGATTACTTGAACAATGACTACGTGTACTCGCCTCCTACAGTCATAGCCAACTCGTACTTTATTAGAGGTGAAGTCTATGGTTTCGGGGTGACAATGTGCAACTTCCTTGGTGCATGCGGTACAAATACGTACACACTGAGCGTGTCAAGTAGTGACGATCCGTTACCAATCGTGCAAATAGCCGGCAAGTCGTTCGTTACTATTACACACGAGACAAAGTACTTGTCACTTACATCCATGGCGTACACCGAGGACTGCTACGGTGGCCAATCAACAAAAGGCCTGTCTTACGAGTGGATAGTTGAAGGAGAGCCATCACTAAGCTCTTCCTCTAAAGACCCATCTAAATTTAAGCTGAAAACAACAGAGTTGACAATGTATACCACATATACCATCCAGCTTACAGTGACTCGCACATTGGGTAAGTCGGCATCTGCATCAGTGAAGGTGTATGTAGATGGCTCGACTCCAGTAGCTGTTATAAGCAATGGTGCAAACCAGTTAGTGCGTTTGGGCGAGTCCATCACTATCAGTGCAGCAACTTCATATGATCCTGAGCAACCAGGATTTTATGGTGCTAGCACAGAACTGTCCTTCTCCTGGACGTGCGTGCAGACATCACCGAGCTACAGCTCTTCTTGTCCGCTGACTCAAAATGATGGTACAACTGGTGAGACATACAGTCTCTCAGCTAGCTCATCGGCGGTGGTAGACACTATCGCATTGGTCACTGTGACCTTCTACGACACTACTAGAACGAGCGATGCTTCTGTGTATGTCAAAATTATTCCTTCTGCGAACCCACTCATCACTATTGATGATACTGGGTTCTCCTCTGTAGATAGCACACAGAAACTGGCAGTAACTGCCAGTGTTGCATTGTCAACCGCGTGCACTGGAGAGTGGACTATCGACGATGAGTCGATCACTCTTGCATCTGCAGCTTTAACCACCACGACACCTTTTCTTACACCAGGTGCCATCAGAGCAGTCAACCTCGTGCTTCAGGCGAATACATTGGCTGAGATGTCCATGTATACCATGTTATTCTCTTGTGGTACGTCTTTCTCGTCGATTACCATAACAATGAATGGACCACCAGTACCAGGTCTCTTTGTTGTTACCCCTTCAATAGGCACCGAGTTATCCACATCGTTTTTGTTCTCTTCGTCGCATTGGTCTGATCCTGACCTGCCGTTATCGTATTCATTCGGCTTTGAATCACCGGTAGATGGTAAATTACTTACAATAAGTAGTTTGATGGAAGTCACCTATAAGTACAGCTATTTACCCGCGGGTAACGCGTATAATGCTTACAATATCACCTGTTTTACAAATGTATACGATGCTCACGGTGCTTACTCAACTGAGACGACCTATGCAAAGGTTAACCCAGTCACTACTACAAGTGTAGATGCAATACTGCGAGAGCAACTGAGTGGCATTGGTGATACTGACAGCACCAAGCAGGTCTTGTCTCTAGCTGGTACCATATTAAATCAGAACAGCTACTCCTTTAGTAACATGACGGCGAAGATTGAGTTGCGGGAAAAGTTACTGACTTCATTGCATGACTTGACACTCACTGAGGATGCGACGATAGAAAACGTGATCACTTGGAATGACCAGCTGGTTACTCTTACGAATTACACAAGCGAGTTAAATAGTGATATAGTCAGTGCAACTCAAAATATTGCATGGAGTGTATTGGAAGGAGCGGCATCTCAGGATGTGCCGTACAGTGATATAAGCACGGTGTTGGGTGCCATGTCGAATATTGCCCAAGTAACTAGTGACAACAGTGACATTGCCGAGTTAGCTAGTAATTATGGTGCTTTACTTGACCAACAGCTATATGCAGGCCAGGAATCAGTGTCTAGCGTGCAAGACTCGTTCACAGTATCAGCAGCAGCGTTCAGCCCTAGCGATGAGTCCCAAACCCTGAGTATCCCATTAACTAGCAGTGAAATAGCAGCGAATAAAGCCCCTTCTACGGTAAGTGTGTCATTTAATTCAGATGCCACAAGCGCGGTGAAGGTGTCTGCTGTGACGATAAAGCCCTCGTCAGGGCAGTACAATTCCCCGGCGTTGAGGATGTCTGTGTCGGGTATGGACTCAATAGCAGCACCAAGTAGTAAGAGACGAATGCTGAGTGATGATTCTAGCGGCGCTTATGTCACAGTGGTGCTACAGAATGATGAAGTAGTCGTTGCATCGAGTCAGGTGTACAGCTCGTCGTACACTGCAGTTACTACCTGTGCAAAGAATCAAGTCAGTCAACAAACCTACACCTGTCCTGATACAGGCTACGTGGTTACCCACACCTGCAGCAGCAAGTCGTATGACTATAACATAACCACGTCGTGTCCAGGCTACACTCTTGAGAACCGGTGTAAAGCACTAGATATGGACACGCAGGAGTTAGACGGTGATGCTTGCACATTAGAGGCTTACACGGAGTACAATATCACTTGCTCTTGCTTCATTAGCAGTGACGCAAGCTACTCCGGCAATACAACCATTGTAGCCGTTACCTCCAAAATAGCTGTTACAATAACAACAGAAACAATATCAAAATCATCATCAAAGAACGACATTCGTGCCTTGATCTACTCCGTTCTTGTCTATTGCGGTATAACCATTGCAGGGTTATACGTCTGCGTCAAGTGCTACAAGATGTATACACAATCAAAAATTGAAAAGAAATCCGCAATAGTTCCGTTGATGAGTGAGAATGACAATGGGAATGTGGTTATATCACGTCCACCACTATATCATGACTCATTAGTTAGAATTGTACCGATAACAGATGAAGAAGAAGAAGATGTTGAAGTAAGAGGTTCCAACCTGGTTAATAGCAACAAGATCAATGAGGACATGCATGATGAGTTACATAGTAGTGAAGAGGAAGAAGAGGAAGAAGAATCATATGAAGATGAAGAAGATGATGATGATGAAGTAGAAGGTTTTGAAGTAGCTGATAGCAACACCGAGTACGTTAGACAAGCTAATGTTCTAACACCTCAAAACGAGTCTTTACTAGAGGAAGGAAGAGATGTTGAAGTGGTTATCAGAACGAACAGTTATATCCGGGAGTCATCTAGAAACCTATTAGTATCACAAGAAGAAGATGAAGAAGATGAAGAAGATGAAACACGAGAAGTAGAGTATGTTCATAGAACCAGTCAAATAGAAGAATCGTTGTAAACAACAACAAAATCAGGAAAAACACAAGCATTATAGCTTTAGGTTTAGGTTTCTTCCGTGAAATGAGAACAAAGGGATTGAATGTAATTAGTTAGAAGTTAAATCAAATAAATAAAACTATATATTGAGCTGGATAGGACCGCGGGACTGCGCAACACTCCGGCTCCTGGCTCACTCACTCGCTTATTTGTGATCAATAAAGTTCATTAGCAAAAGTGCAAGAGCCGTTGCAATAACCACGGCGCACAAGCCACCTACCCAGTATTGATTATCATGACCAGCTCTGTTGTACTCGCAGAAATCCTCGGGTACAGCAATAAATCGGAATAAGTTCGCTGTTGACGCCATGAGTGAAAAGATGGATGCTGTCGTGAGAAATACTATGCAACCTAATGAGTTAGCAGTAATACATGAGTAAGAGGAGTCATAGACAAGTGCGTGTAAGGGTATGGGTCGTACCTAGCAATATATTACCATTTCTCCTCATGAATATTTCCATCTCGAATTCATCTGGTTTAAACAAGTAGTATATCACTGCCGTGATCAATGCCGATAACGATGACATAATGCATGTTGAAATCTCATTCAGAATTCCGTCAACTTCACCCTTATATGTTAAGTTGAACTCATCTTCTGAGTACAGGGATCTGCAAGTGTTGATGTAGTACTTTAGACCAGTCTCTTCGCTCGTAAAGAAATCACTATTAAAATACTGAAAGAAGCCAAACGGAATAGTCAGAACAAGCGCGCACACTAGCACCTACACCACAAGTATGAATGAGAGTAAGTTAGTTAAATTGATTGAGAGACAGTGAAGGAGGTTGAGAGCATACCATCGAGTTGATCGCATTATCAGGATCCTCCATTTCACCGACCAATACTTTGAAAATCCGACAACATGATTTACTTTCATTGTCATAGTGTTTGTCAGACATTGACCGTAATTCTTCGGCTACCTCACGACCAGTTAACTTCGTGTACTCAGTATCATATTCAATTTCTACCTTTGATGCCGCCGCTTCACCATCGTACAACACCTCGAGATACTTGTTCTTATGTGATAAATTTGCCCAGTCAGCTGCACTTGGCCCAACAATTTTGCCTTTTTTTTCCTTTATATCAGTTACTTTATTATCAACTATTTTAGACAACGTTACTTTAACTCTATCATATTTTTTGAAGTCACAACAAGCATCATCTTCGACTTCTTCACCTGTATCTATTTGCTTTAATAATGTAACATTACAAGATATTATTTCACCTTTGATTGATACACCCTTATGGTTTGCAGTTACTAAATCGGAATAAAGAAGTTTTTCAGAAAATACAACACGATCACCTTCTTTGATTATTTTACCTGTCTCATCTTTTACACGCATATTATATAGTCTTGCAGTAATATCTTTACTACCAATCACATTACTATCAATGGTACCAGCATTTACTTTCTTTATAGTGGTGATAGAGTTATCATGATCAAGCTCGAAATCACCAGGTTTTATTCCCCATACTACATCTGTTTTTATTTCTTTATCGTTCCACAATAAATCCCATAATTTCTTATCTATTTGAGGCGGTGGAAGCTCCTGGATAAATTCTTTGATTCGTTTTTCAATTTGTATTCTATTTTTACAAAAATCATTTTTTTGTCTATCCGTCGAGTCAACGTAACTCTTAAAGAACTTATGATCAATGTATTTATAGCATAATTTATCATTAAAATTTGCCCCGCTGCTACTAATAATTCTACCGGTAATTCCTTTCCTAATGATACCATAGGATTCTCCACTACCAATTTGTTTTACTTTATTTACTTTATCCATCAAAAAACCAGTAAGATTACCAGCAGTAGTTGTAGTGTCATTTGAATCGCCATCTTTACTTGGATAAGTGACATTTTTAGTACCTTGAGCCTCACTGAGGACAGATTCTTTTTTCGTTAGACTATTTGTACCTTTTAAATAATTGATTAATTACGTTAGACATGAATAAATAGTATATATATTATATGCATATTACCTGGATCTGGTGCAACACTATTCATATTCTTCAATTTCCTGATAATATAAAATCTATATATAAGAGAACGTGTGAGAGAGAGGACTATTTTACTAAGTTAGTTACCCAGTCAATTAAAGATATATGGGAAGTATTAGAATGGACCGACTGCATAGCATAGCATAGCATGAGCGAGTGCGAATGAAACACTATGTTACCTGCAACTTCTTGATTTTCTCGCTTTTTTTTTGTAGTGCAAAAATAGTAACCCCGTAACCCCCCCGAACAATTCCAAACCGAAAACCCTAACTCTTAGCATACTTACAAGCAATAGATATTCAACTCTGAGAAACAAGCAGATCAAATATCTCTTTTCTATTCTATCTTTTTTATTTCTTCTTCTTTTCTCTTCTTCTCTTCCTTCTTCCTTCCAACTCATAGGGTGTGGAATTTAGCCCTCCCAAATCTCAAAATTTTGAAGAAATTACAAACTTCTTGTGCATCAGTGCAAGCGGAGAAGAGGAAAAGTGCCTATTTTGTCAGTCTGAAGTGAGATATTTCAGTCAAACACCATTTCATTACATTTATGCCATATTTTGGTCGTTCATTTCGTACATTTCTTGCAACATTAACAATGATTTCACCATCTTGTAAGCAAATGACATCATTAGCTCATATGACTCCATATTCCTACCCGAAAGTACTATCTTTCAACTCTCATGTTGTTGCTGGTTCAGTTGGACATAAAGCATTGTTATTTCCATTACAATCACTAGGTTATAATGTTGATTATATTAATACAGTGAGTCTATCAAACCATCCTGGACATCGTAGTTTCTATATCAATCCTGCAAGTACTCCTGGTTTCAATGACATTACCAGTACTATTGATACATTAGGTTAGTCATAGATGATTCCTTCTTTTATTTAGTAATACTTATACATATATAATATCTAGGTAATCTAGAAATGCTTGATTATAATATGATATGTACTGGGTATAATAGTAATATTGATACCTTAAAAGCAATTAATAATTCTATTAAAAGAATAAAAGATAGTAATTCCAAGGTACACTGACTGACGCACTCACTCACTGATAAGCTTACTCACTCACTCAATGAGTCACTGATAAGCCCACTAACTCACTCTTACTGACTCACTCACTCTTACTTACTCACTCACTCTTACTGACTCGCTTATCAGGTAATTGTAGCCGTTGACCCGGTATTAGGTGATGATAATCGTTATTATGTAGACAAAGCATTGCTTAACGGATATTTGGATGTGATGCAAAATGCTAATATTATTACTCCTAACCACTTTGGTACTCACTCACTCACTCTTACTCACTCACTCACTCTTACTCACTCACTCACTCACTCACTTGTGTAGAGGCGGAATGTTTATCGGGAATGAAAATAAATAATATTAAAGATGCTAAAGAGGCACTGTTGAAGTTACACTTGTTGGGACCCAAGGTACTCACTCACTCACCTACCTACTGACTCACTCACTCACTCACTCACTCACTTACTTACTCACTTGCTTGCTTATGCAGGTCGTAGTATTGAAAGGATTGTCACTTGATGAGGATGCAACAAAGCTCACCGTATTGGCTTCATTGTATGACTCAACCAGCAAAAATAATGAGATAGGTACTCACTCACTCTTACTCACCTTACTTACTTACTCACTCACCTTACTCACCTTACTCACCTACTCACTCACTCACTCATAAGTGCGTCACGATGTGAATAAAATAGACATGAAATTCAGTGGTTGTGGAGACTTGTTTACCTCGTTGTGTAGCGCCTTACTATATAAGTATAGCAGTGCAGATAGGTACTCACTCACTCACTCACTCACTCACTTACTCACCTACTCACTCACCTACTCACTCACTCACCTACTCACTCACTCACTTACTTACTCACGCAGTGGTATGTCGGTATACGACCTATGTGATGTGCTTGACAAGACGGTTTATGCCATGAATGAGGTGCTGCGTGTAACTGCCGAGTTGAAGAAGAAAGAGTTAGCAATTGTTGAGTGCCAACGGATCTATAGCGAGCTGAACTCATTCAGTAATCCAAGTAAAGCCGACTCTTCTTATATCATCAAGTCCAAAATTGCCGGAATTATATTTGATTTAGATGGCACCCTTACGTTACCAGGTTACTCACCTATACTAACTCACTCACCTTACTTACTCACTCACCTTGCTCACTCACCTTACTCACTCACCTTACTCACTCACCTTACTCACTCACCTTACTCACTCACCTGACCTTACTCACCTTACTCACTCACCTTACTCACTCACTCACTCTTACTTACTTCCCTATACTCACTTACCTTACTCACTCACTCACCTTACTCACTCACTCACCTTACTCACTCTTACTTACTCACTCACCTTACTCACTCACTCACTCTTACTTACTTACCTATGAAGGGTTAATAAACTTCGATGCAATGTATGAAAGAAATAATTTAGACCGAAAAAATGGGGATTTATTGACACAAATTGCAGCTATAACAGACCCGACGCAACGGCAACAAGCCCTGCTCGTCATTGAAGATGAAGAAAGAATTGGGGTTACTCACTCACTCACCTTACTTGCTTACTCACCTTACTCACTCACTGGCTTACTCACTCGCTCACCTACTCACTCACTCACTCACACACTCACTCACTCACTCACTTACTCACTCACCTTACTCACTCACCTCTTACTCACCTTACTCACCTTACTCACCTTACTCACTCACTCACTTGCTTTTAAAGGTTGAGAAAATGGTACTTCGCGACGACGTGAGTTACATGCTAAATCGATTACGTCGTCATCGAATAGGGATTTCAACCCGGAACTGCCAGTACGCACTTGAAGTGTTTCTGGCACACATGAAGCCCGCTTACTTCCATCCTTGCATCCACCGCGACTCTCTTGGAGGGATTAATAAACCAGATCCGCGTGTCGCTTTGAATATCTTGAATACTTGGAACTATAATAATGAAGATGGTACGCACTGCACCACTCACTCACTTACTTACTTACTTACTCACTCACTCTCTGAGCTACTTACTCACTCACTTACTCACTGAACCACTCACTCACTGAACCACTCACTCACTCACTCACTCACTCACTCACTCACTCACCTTACTCACTCACCTTTCACACTCACCTTACTCACTCACCTACTCACTCACCTTACTCACCTTACTCACTTACTAGGTGATATATACTTCGTAGGGGATTCATCGGATGATATTTTTTGCGGTCAAGGAGCCGGCATCAAGACGTGCCTCATCACTACTTCATACAACAAAAACAAGGGAATACCGGCGGACTTGGTAGTAGACACACTCTCAGACTTCATACATCAGGTGCTATAGCTAGTAAGAGTGAGTGAGTAAGAGTGAGTGAGTCAGTGAGTGAGTAGGTGAGTGAGTAGGTGAGTGAGTAAGGTGAGTAAGTACCCGACGCTCTCATCTCTGGTATTCGTATGATATTTGGCGCTAATTCATCTGTTTTCAAATGAGTTGCAAAAGGTTTGCGGCCTTGCAATTTACGGTTGTCCGCATGCAACGTAGACGTTAATATTGAGTTATATGTCGCACTAAGAGTGAGTGAGTAAGTGAGTAGGTGAGTGAGTAAGTAAGGGTGAGTGAGTGAGTAAGCAGGTGAGTGAGGAAGTGAGTAAGAAGAAACCATTGACAAAATGCGTCATATGCAGTAACCAAGTAATGCTTATAAATATATTCTTGTAGTGGTTTAAACACATCAAACGGCACCATAGTACCGCCCGTCTTGCATCCCGTTACAACCTGTAAGTGAGTGAGTGAGTAAGCCAGTGAGTGAGTGAGTAAGCCAGTGAGTGAGTGAGTGAGTGAGTGAGTGAGTGAGTGAGTGAGTGAGTGAGTGAGTAGGAACCGTTTTGACTTGATTGAGTGCCTCCAACACCTGTGGATCATCTATTGTTGTATAGATGTCAATAGTACTCATGACGTTGATTGCCCACTGATTCACGTAGTCTTGATCCCTATGTAGATCCGCGGTACACTGATATTGCAGGCATTCATAACGGGCAGATGCAATGAAACTATCACGGGGACTACTTGAAGAAGCATTCAATACACCTAAGTAAGAGTGAGTGAGTAAGTGAGTGAGTAGGTGAGTAAGAGGGAGTAGGTGAGTGAGTGAGTAAGCCAGTGAGTAGGTGAGTAAGAGGGAGTAGGTGAGTAAGAGGGAGTAGGTGAGTGAGTAAGTAAGCCAGTGAGTGAGTAAGCCAGTGAGTAAGTAAGAAACCATATCGTTCTGCACTTTGATTATTGAGTGGGTGGCCGAGGTAGAAGTCTTCTGCCTGCTCAAAGAACTTGTATAACCGATCTTTCTTGATATCTACTAGGTATTGCATGTAGTAACTCCTTAGATAGCTGTTACTCAACAACCCTTGAAACGAATCCAACAGTTGTAACCTACACGAATGAGTAAGTAAGAGTGAGTGAGTAAGAGTGAGTAAGAGTGAGTGAGTGAGCAAGTAAGTGAGTGGGTAAGTGAGTCAGTGAGTGAGTGAGTAAGCCAGTGGGTGAGTGAGTA
>JACCDO011954093.1_pt1 | contig 10581 bp, 10 predicted proteins | sample 7446101 | NCBI WGS metagenome assembly JACCDO01 (sample SAMN15323440, study PRJNA562643) | freshwater metagenome | isolation source: river surface water | place: USA:Blue River Watershed | collected 2017-08-16
ATTCATAGATATGCGTGTAAAATTTAAAGGATATGTATTCATATATTTAATTACAAATTCAATAGTTATATTTGGATTTGAAGATATATGATACCATTCCCATGGATAATCTAGATTATTTTCAATTACATCTATTGTAATATTACAGGATACAATAAACCAGTTAATATGTTGTTCCATCATATTACTATAATAATAATCAATCATATTATTATTAAAATTAGGATTTTCAGTAATTGATTTCCAATTCCATGGATAGTGTTTACATTCTAATATATTATCCATTGTAATATTTTTATGCTGTGATAATATATACCAATTAAAATTATTTTTATACTTTGAATAATATTTTTTTATAAAATCAAATGTTATATTTTTATTATTACATACACTTTCAAAATCAATATAATTAATATATTCTTCAATAATATCAATAGTTATATTATCATGCGATGATATATGCCACCAATCAATCATAATATAGTCTTTTAATTTATTTACAACATCAATAGTTATGAATGGATTAGTAAAAATATCATCTAAATCAAATTCTTTATCTAAATTATTAATTATAAATTCAGCAGTTATATTTTCATTAAATGGTATTTTTTTAAAATCCCAATTTAGATTAATATTTTTTTGTATAATATCCATTGTAATATTATTATTAATTGTTAATCCAACCCAATATAGTTGTTTATCTAAATTTGATTGTATAAAATCCCAATAATATTCATACCATTGGGTTTCTATATACATATTATAATTAAGAGTTCTTGTGTGTCTTTGTGTCATTTATAACTATCAATGATTATTATTTAAATATAATTTAACTATTATATTTAATGTCATTAATTAAATGCAGAAAATGTGGTGGTCCACATGTAACATTAAAATGTGGAAAAGATAAACAAGATTTAACAGTTATTTTAGAAAATAAATTTCCTCCAAAAGAGCAAACTTTAAATAATCATATACATAATAATCATGTACATAATCATGGGCATGCAATAGATAAAAGAAAAATAGTAACAGTAAGAATATCAAACTTACCAGATGATATAACAGTTCCTGAATTAAATGAATTAGTAAGCAATTGGGGTAAAGTCGGACGTATTAATATTAGTACTTATGAGAATAAATCCGGTTTTATTGATTTTTATTATATGGATGAAGCAGAGTATTTTGTAAAAGCATTAGATAAAACTCCATTTGACCATTTAATTTTAGATGTAGAGATAATGGATAAAATACAAAATTAAATTACAATATTAAATATTTAGAAAACCCTTCAGTATTTGTTAATACTTTTGTCTTAACAAAACTAACCACAAAGTTTTCTCTCCCGTCAGGAATAAATAATGCTATTATAATAAATATAATAAATAAATAAAAAAATGACATTTATATTATATTATCTTTGATTTTTTTTAATTAATTTCTTATATAATTATAATGTTATACAAATATATAATTGGATTAATAATAGCAACAATAATATGTTATTTTATATTTTTTAAAAATATAATAATAACAGAAAAAATAGAAAATTTTAATGGGGATATTTTAGGACATAATAATGATGATTATAATATAATATCAGATAATATAATATAATATAATATAATGATAGAGTATTGGATTTTATTTAATTTATTTATATCATCCTATGAATTATATTGTTTCAAAAATAAAGAAAAAATAAATATAGATTATAATTCAAATGTATTATCAGATATATTAATAAATAGTTGGTCCGAGTATAGTAATGTTGACCCTAGATATATTAATAATTATAATTTACAGTATGTATGGAATTTTGAATTATTAAATGTAGGTAATACAATATTATTAACTTTATGTTATTTATTAAATAAACAATTTATTTATATTTTTTTAATTTCTCAAGCATTAGCCACATTTTTATATTTTACTACTCTATTAGTGGAATATACTAATAATAAAAAATTAAAAGATACAATAAAACAAACAAGTTTAATAAAGAGATTAGTATATTATGGTATTAGTTTTATATGGATATTAGCGCCTTTATATTTATTATATTTTCTCCCTTTTTAATAATGAAAATCAATTTTGAAATGATTCAAAAAATATTTAATAGAAAATTAGAAATTAAAAATAAGAAAGATAAAATAGCATTATCTCAATATTCAGAATTTATACCAATGTATGATATATTTAGCGATGATATATATCCAATAAATAGTAGTAAATTATATTATAGATTAATAGATTGTCATTATCGTTTTATTACTGATGAAGTTAAGAAATGGATTGAAAATAAGAGAGATAAAACAGATGATAATAATATGAAAACAAAATACGATGATATATTATCTATTATAGATAATTATGATTTAGAGACATTAGAGAAAACATCATATGAAACATTATATAGATATTCTCCAGATTTTGGTCTTACTATATCAATATGTAAACGTAATAGTTTTCATCCATATGCAACACATTTAAATCCATATTATACAAAAAATGAATTAATTAAATTGGGAATGAATAATATGTTAATAGATAAATTATCATCATCAAGTTTAGTAGATAAAAAATTACACTATGATATTTGTAAAAAAGTATCAAAAAATGATATATCATATAAAACTATTTTAGTCCATATGAGAAATATAATAGAAAATAATTGTATAGGATGGATTGTATTTTATTCAATGACTGGAAGTTATATATTTAATAAAATATTAAGATCTATCCAATTAGATTCAAAATCTATTTCTCGTTCTCATTCACAATTAAGACTAAAAACAAAATTACCAAATTATATGTATTTAGGTTTAAAAAAAATAATAGATACAATTAATAAAGTTGATTTACCAAAAGATTATTATTTTTATAGATTTGTATGGGATGATGATTTTTTAAGAGATTTAAGAGTAGGTGATATTTTTGTTGATAATGGTTTAATATCAACAACAAGAGACCCATTTTACTCACCAGGACTTAAAATGGATTTTGGATTAGTATTAATAAAAATTAATGTCCCTGAACATTTAAAAGGTGTAGGACTATTAATTGAAAATTTTAGTATGTTTCCTAAAGAAGAAGAATTTTTAATACAACCATTTACAAAATTAAAATTAAAAGCCAAAAACGATAAGGCTACATATTATCATATAAATGAAAAGTTTGAAAAAATAATAAAGAAAAGATATGAATTTGACATGATTTCTACCAAAAATTCAGAAATGATTGGTAAAATTGAGCATGATTTAGTATCGCCTGATAAAAATATACCTATAATTGATATTTTTGATTTAAATATGAATGGTCGTGATAGAATTGACTTATTTAGTAATTTTTTAGATAAATGTGATTCATTGGGTCAATTTAGATTAGTATTAGATAATATAGAAATAATATTTATATGCCAATGGTTTGATTCAACTGGTTCTTATAGTAATATGTATAAGAATAGGACTAAAGATGGTTTTATAATAACTCATTATATAAATGGGTATCCAATGTTATCAATTGAGATGGGTGATGATTTATTTATAAATTATTTTAGAACAATATGTCCATATGATAATGATGTTAATGAATTAGAAGTTGAATTAAATAATGATATAATAGAAGATATAGTTGCTCATTTTGCAAGATTATTTAAATATAATAATGCTAAAATATTCTTTACATATAAAAATTTTAGTGAATTTAATAATCAGGATACTGAATTCTTATATTCTAGATTATATTGTGATACTATATATAGATATTTTAAAACTGGTGAAAATAATACATTAAAATATTATAAATATGAAAATGGATTTTATATGTTAGATAAAATAGGAAATACTAAAGTGGATGATGTTATAATAAATAAACTACCAAAAGAAATGAAGAAAACATATACATGGAAAGAATTATATATAGATATAGTTGAAAGGTATTTTTATTTATATAAAAGATTAGAAGAATGGATGGATGTTGAATTTAATAATATAACTAAAAAATCATTTTATACTTTTAATATTGTATTATATCTTAAAAATAAAGGATATGATATAGCTGAAATACCAAATTATAAACATTCATCTATAGCAGATAGAGGAGATATATTTAGAACAGTATTTAATGAGAATATAAGAAGAGTTTAAATTAATTTAGTTTAATCTAAAATATTAAAGAAAATAAAACCAAATAACATACCGCCGATAATATCAGTTGGATAATGGGCACCTAAGAATATACGACTAAACCCAACTAATACAGCAACTATATTAAATAAAAATTCAGTAGGAAATTTTTTTAACATAATTAATGAGAAAAATATAGCAGCAAAAGTGTGCCCACTAGGGAAGGAAAAAATTTCTGTTATTTTATTATGTTCTTTACCACAATAATTTTTTATAAGACTACTTTCATGATAAGGTCTAGTTCTTCTAAATAAAAATTTTAATAAACATGCAACTAAAGTGCCTTTTGATATTAATATAATATCTTGAAAATTTAAAATCTTATAAAAAAATAGAATCATTATCATAACTATAAATCCTTTAGTATTAAATGGGGATGATATAAATTTCATTTGTTCTGAAAAATTAAGTTTTTGAATTTTTTCCATTAAATCTAATTCTGAAAATATCATTATTTAAATAATATAAATAATAATATTTCTAACGATATAATAATGATATATATACCAATTATAATCATAATCATTATATTAGTTATTGATTTATATTTTACTTATACACAAAGATTAAAAGACAGAAGTTTATTAAATTTTTTAACATTTGGATTATTTAATAATGAAAATTTAGAAAATACATCTGATAAAAATGATGAAAATATTATAAGATTTAAAAAACCAAATCCATGGAATAAAATAGATATAAGTAATCCTAATAAAAAATATTATATTAAAATTAATAACATTAATAAATATATTGATAAAATAGTTATATGGAAGCAATTACCATCCATTAAATCAGATATGATTGATATGGATATTGATAAGAATTATTTAATAATAAAAACTTCATCTGAAGAAGAAGCTCTTGTTTTAACTAATTTAATAATAAGTTATATTAATGGGGATATTACAGTTGAAGAAGTATTATCAAAGAATATGATTAAAACATCTGTTAATAAAGCAAAAAAAATTAAGTTAGTTTCAGTGAAATTAACTGAATTAATTAATGAAGGAGTTGAAAAATTAAATAGTGTTCCTTATGTAGAAGAAACAGAAAATGAACCTGAAAAGAATATGGCTAAACAACCAATTCATGATTTTACGCATTCAACTACTTATGTAAATGAAGTTATTCCAGAAGAAGTTAAACAAGATATCCCATTAGAACGTTTTATGCCAGTTTCTAGAAATACAATTGTTCCATATGAAGGAAGTGAATATGCATCAATTAATTTCTAAAAATAATTTTTAAAAATAATTTTTAATTTAATTTAATCAAATACCATTTATAATATTGTGTCATATTATCATCAGTTGATTTAAATGTATTAATAATCTCCCATTTATATTCAATTATTTTTTTATTTATCATATCAATATCAATATAAGATTCTTCTTTGATATCGCTATGAATAGGAAATTTATAATGAACCATATTATCTTTGCGTTCAATAAAGTGGTCTTCATCCAAATTAAATTTATAATTATTTTCCATTTCTACAACATTGAATAACATAAGAGAATTTGGTTTCATTATTTTCTTTAATTTCATAAAAAATTCATCAGTGAAAAAATGCATAATACTGTTAATACATAAAATGATATTAAATGATTCATTTCGTTTTAACAAAAATGATTGATTTATATAATTTAAATCACAATAACCAAAATAAACTTTGTTATTAGATTTCCATGATTTAATTGCATTACTTAACATATTAACATCCATATCTATTCCCATATATGTATTATAATTTTTAAGATAATCTAATGCTCTTGCATTACCACAACCAAAATCAATAATATCACCATTTGGTTTCATTTCTTCAATAATACTAATAATATTTTTAATCATTTTTTTATTTGATAATACTATATCACGCCAATAGGTATAATATTTTCCAGTATCTTGCTTAATAGTATGATAAACCATATCATATGAATATTTATATTCATAATTATATAAATCCATTATAGATGCGACTATCTTAAACGGATTTGGTTTTAATTTATCAGTTCTTATTTCTTTTGCATAATATACTATATGTTCGTTTATCTTAGTAGGATAACATCTCATAATAACATTATCGGAACATAAAGGTTTAATCTCATCTTCTACCATTATATCCCATTCAATATTATCTCTATCAAGCCATTTTTTATTTTTATATAGCAAATCAATTGTATAAAATTTCTTTGGTTTAATTTTTAGCTCAATTGAACCATTTAATGGTGTAAGAATAATACCATCATATGTTATCATATTAATGTCATTTGATAACCATTCGTCAATGTTATCTACATTATTTATAATATCTGTAAAGCATTTGATAAATTCATGATTACCCATACTATCTACTGTTATATTCCATGCAGGTTTTGGGTACCACCTATAGTTATCATATGGTTCATTTAAAAATTTAGATAATTTCTTTCGTTCCATATTAATATTATCAATTAATTCTTCCATATTATTAACTGTAATAATATTGGTTTGGCCATATTTATGCAATGAATGTATATATTTATGACGTTCCAATGGATTACCACTTACGTCAATATCAAATACCATATATAAATCTAATGTTTCAATATATTCTGCTTTTAATTTATTACTTGAATTAAAAATAGGATATATATCTTTTGGTAATATATCTGCCAAAATACCATCCGCTTTTTCTTTAATCATATATTCTCCTTCCTCAAGATTTTGCAATTGTCCAGGAAATATATGAACAGGAGGTATATAATTAAATTTCTCCTGATTAATTTTATAAAAGTTAGTACCATCTTTCAAAACTGATATTTTCATATTAGGTTTAAGTGTTTTTAATTCATTCAACAAAGGATAAATTTTTAATTTACGAATAATTGCCTTCTTTTTGTTAACATTTCTAATATATTTAATCATAAAATATCTAACTTTATTAAATTTCTTACTATTTTCTCCATTATTAGCAACAATGAATGGCAACATAAAAAATAACAGAGATTTATTATGAATCATATTAAATGGGAAACATTTAGATAGATTATATATACTAAAACTAGACATTATTTTTTTAAAAGCTTGAATATTATAAAAATTAATATAATCGTATCCTCTTGAATCCATTTGCATAAAAATATAATTTAATACCGGTTCTAATTCTTTAATATGTTCATCTCCATTAATAATATCCTTATTAAAAGTATGACCTAATTCAAAAAGAGTATATAATACTAACATATTTTTATATAAATCATTATTTAACAGTTCATATAGATTATTAAATATAGCGATTACATTAATACCTTCAAAATCATTGAAATTATATGAAAATAGTCTGACCATGTTAGCAATTTGAATAGGTTGCAATACTATAGTATTTCTATAATAATATTTAACAATAATGTTTAATATACCAAGTCTAGAACTACTATTAACAATATAATTTAATATTTTATGAAAGTGCATATGCAAATCGGGAATAATAATATTAATATATTTTAATTTTCTAAGAACATATTTATTAGGAACATAAGATGACATTGAATTATTAATTAGAACATCAATAATATTATTATTAAAAGTTGCATATTTTAATATAAATGTTTCATTAACTATATCTCTATAAATTCTATCATCTTTATTTGAAAATGCATTAATTATAATATTATTCATTATATTAGAAATATCAGACATAGATTCAATCATAGATATATCAAAAGATTTAAGCATATTAATATAAAATTTATAAATTGGAAATGACCACCCATTTGCGGCATTTTGTATAATATAAATAATATCATTTAATGTGCATATTTTATTTATATTATCTTTATATCTAATCAAAATAGTTTGCCCATGCATACATAAATTGATTTTATTTAAAATAGATATAAGACTAGATTTATTAGTTTCAATAAACGGGATAATAGTAGCAATGATTTCTAAATGATGATATATTAATGTTTTATCATGCGAATTAATAGAATATTTTATTTTATAAAGATAATTTTCAATATATAATTTACATTCTTCTGATGGTTTTGTATATACATTTTGTAAATTATTTTTAAATAATAATTTATATTCATTAATATCTGTTTGTTTAGTGTATTTCATTAATTATTAAATCATATAGTATTATTATTTATATGATTTAATAATCAATTTTTCTTTATGAGATATATTTTTCTTTGAAAAATATGTCTTATCATAAAGAACTGAATGCCGTATGAGCAATTTTTCTTTGTGATAATAAAGAACTAACTATATAGCTTCGCTATTGTTTATTGCCGTATAAGCAATTTTTATTAAAAAGTTAATAGTTATTGAAGGTTTTATTCAATATAATAATATAATAATATTATTTTCTAACTATTAATAATTAATGTCAAATATAACTGAAAAATTTAAAAAATATAAATTAAAACCTAGTAATGAGACAATGGAAGATATTTGCCGTCCATCTAGTTTTAAACTCCAACCCCAACAATTATTTTTAAAAGATTATTTTACAAATACTAAAGGAAGAGGTTTATTAATATATCATAAAATAGGTGCAGGTAAAACATGCACTGCAATTACTATAGCAGAAGCATTAAAAAATAAAATGAATATAGTAGTAGTATTACCTGCTGCATTAATTGGTAATTTTAAAGATGAATTAAGAAGTGATTGTGGTAAATATATGACAAAAGAAGAGAGAACTGAATTAAAACAATTTAATCCAAGAGATAAAATGTATAAAAAAATATTAGAAAAAGTAGATAAAAAAATAGATGAATATTATACAATTTATAGTTATCATAAATTTGTAGAATTATGTCAAAATAATAAAATTAAACTAAGAAATACTTTATTAATAATTGATGAAGTTCAAAATATGATTTCAGAAAATGGTCCTTTTTATGAAAATCTAAAAAAAGTTATAGATAAATCAGATGATAAAACAAGATTGTTATTATTATCAGCCACTCCTATGTTTGATAAACCAGAAGAAATAGCATTAACATTAAATTTATTAAAAACTAAAGAATTAATACCAATTGGTACAGATTTTAATTCAACATATTTAAAATCAATTCATACAGATATGGGAACAGATTATGATATAATTAATATAAATAAATTTAGTAGCCATTTAAAAAATTTAATTTCATATTATAGAGGAGCTCCACCAATTAGCTTTCCTAAAACTATTTTTAAAGTTATAAGATGTAAAATGGAACCCTTTCAATATAAATCATATAAAACAATTATGAATGAAGAAGATGCATCTACTAAATTTAAAAATAGCGATATTTTAAAATTACCTACTAATTTTATGTTAGGTCCTCGTATGATATCAAATATAGCTTTTCCAAATATGAGTATTGGAGAAAAAGGTTTTGCATCACTTACAGGTAAAAAATTAAAAAAGAAATATATATCAAATTATTCTAAAAAGTTTTATAAAATATTAAATAAAATTAATAAATCAATAGGTCCTACTTTTGTTTATAGTAATTTTAAAGATATGGGCGGTATACGATCATTTATAAAATATTTAGAATATAATGGTTATGTAAATTATATTACCCATGGACCTGGAAAGAAAAGATATGCCTTATGGTCTGGAGATGAATCCCATACGGTGAAAGAAGAAATAAAATATATATTTAATAAAAAAGAAAATATGGACGGTAATAATATTAAAATCATGTTAGGTTCTCCGTCTATTAAAGAAGGTGTATCATTATTAAGAATTAGCCAAGTTCATATATTAGAACCATACTGGAATATGAGTAGAATGCTACAAATAATAGGACGAGCTATTAGATTTTGCAGTCATAAGGATATGCCAAGAAATAGAAGACAAGTTGAAGTATATTTATATTTGGCTACATATCCTGGTGAGAAATCAACTGATGAATATATATGGTCAATGGCAAAAAAGAAACAAAATTTAATAAATAAATTTGAGAAATTATTAAAAGAAAATGCTATTGATTGTAGATTATTTTATCATAGAAATGTATATAAAAAAGACGAACCATTAAAATGTGCAAATAAATAAAAATATATAGATTTTTTAATATAATATATATTATATATGGGCGCTAGTATAACTAAACCAATGTGGGGTAGTTCAAAAGATACAGTTGTAAGTAAGTTTACAAACACTGTAAACACCGTTAAAGAACATTTTAATGAAAATAGTAATGTTAGACATATAACTGTTATATTAATTTTAGTATTAATTGGCTTTATATTATACTATCTATTAACTAATAAGAAAGAATAAATTATATAAAAAGAATTAGGTTTAATATTTTTTTATTATAAAATTAATAAAAAAATATCTAGGATTATTTATATATGGCTGTAAATAATCCTGTCAATAAAAAAGAAAATTTTGAAAATGAAA
>JACCDO010930816.1_pt1 | contig 10579 bp, 12 predicted proteins | sample 7446101 | NCBI WGS metagenome assembly JACCDO01 (sample SAMN15323440, study PRJNA562643) | freshwater metagenome | isolation source: river surface water | place: USA:Blue River Watershed | collected 2017-08-16
ACTGAGGTGATACATGATCACCTGGGTGTTTATGTAAATAAGTGTGCCCCGGATTCGTTCGCGATTACTAATTTCTCAAGTGTCAAAGACGCGATGGATTCAGTCAAGCGAAAATGAATGAATAATGAAGTCATTTTACAGTATTATCAGCGACACTTGGCGCGACAAATGCGTTGAAGGGAAGAGGGCTATCCATGCTGCTGGTGTGCTCACTCTTGCTATCGGAGTCGCGCAGTTACTTGTTACCATTGAGACTTATCGATATATATCGCATCCTCGAGATGGTTTATTTTGGTCTTCGATTTTTACTATTTTAACTGGCTTATTTGGTTCATTATTACCCACAAATAAATTAATGATTATCTTTTGTATGTTATTTTCAGTTATCGGTGCGGTATTAGATTTTATCAGTGTAGTTCAAGATAGCACTGCTACTGGTATTGTAGATTCATTGGAAGCTTGTGTTTATTCGTATGATCTGTTTGGTTTCGATGACTATAGATATTATGGCAATGAAAAGTTCCACTTAAATGCTGCATATTGTACTACTGCATACTGGAAGAAAGATATAGATTGTTATTGTGTTAACTCTGATAATAAATGCTATTTGTACACTGGCGCACCAGATAACGATTGTGGTAATGTTTTGGTTGGATATTTGCAACGTTTAAGTGTTTCTAGCTACATCAGTCTAATTGCAATGGTGTCTTGTGTAAATGTCTTTATATTGACTAATATTTTATTATTCATAATAACTCCCAACAAAGCCGTTGTAATGCCTGTCGCTGATGATGAATGCCCTGCTCAAAGGATACATACAAAACCAGATTATTATCAGGAAGAAGGATTATGTAGTACCATTTGGTCTGTAGTGTCCATTTGTCTACCTACACGCATGCATAATTCACGATTGATAACAATTATGCCCATGGATGAATTGGTTCATGAGCAATCAGTTCCAGTTGGACTGGCTAGTATTCAATGAATGAAATATATCTATTTACTTTGGAATTATGGATATTTTAGTGAACAACAAGCGCATTAAACCTTAATTGAAACACTGAAAGAGTGCCAATAAAGAGTTTGTACATAAACTTACCAAAGCAATCCTCTCGTGCAATCGAGGAGAAAAAAGGAGAAAAAAAATAGCTTAATTCATTTCATGTCACTATAGACTAGTACTGACTAGAATTACAGTTCTAAATAAATATATTACGCGGAAATGTGCATGAAACGAAGCACAAATCATTTCAACTTAATTAACTAGGTCATTAAATTAATAAGCTGTCGAGCGTTTGTTGCCAGTCGGCAAATGTGTTGAGATTTCCGACTTGAAGACCATTTATTGCATAAAATGGTGTAGCAAAAACACTGTCCAAACAAGTATACTTCCACATGTACCTCGTATACATTTCAATGTTGCTTCCTATGGTATTGCTTGAATTCATACCGATAGTAAATTCTTCACTTGAAACACCAGTATCTGTAGTAGCCCAAGATTCAACAATATCGACAACTTGATTATAAGTTAAATCAGCTGTTGCGGTATTATATATCAAGGCTTGATTGGCAAACGCAGTATTCATGTACGTAAATACACCTTTTCCCTTGGTAAAATAATTAACTAAACTAGCTCCTTTGGCCACTAAAAATGCTTGTTGATGATATGGAAGAGGAAATACTCGAAAATTAAAATATACTTTATCTTCATAAGTTTGTACAACTTCCGTGATGGTTGGCCAGTTCTCCAGGCACGACGAACATGTTAAATCAATATAGAAATCAACAGTAACCGATGATTTAGTGTCACCAATTGAGTACGCATATGAATCTTTCGATAACGGAATCATGCTAGAAGCGTCACATGATACGTGGCCCACGATGCACGCAAAGAGTAAACACCAAACAGACAACACTAACCACATCGTAAATGAATGAGTGAGTTGCGTTTGTACTTCATTCAGCCAATTTTCCGGAAATTCCAAGTTCCGCCCTATCTGATGCGCCAGGAAAACCTATGTGCGTTCCAATGAGCGTGAGCCAAGTGTCCTATTAGAGTTCCAATATAGTTCCTTGAGACTTCCTGGCGCAATACTTCCTTACTTCCAACAATAAATGGATTCTTTTATGGACTGCTTAGAGCCTGTTGGAAGTCCTATTCATTAGGGCCGGGTATTTATTGGGAAACAAGTGAGACAGAGACTCAGCGTACGAGTGACTGTGAGTTGGTAAGATATGGCTCAAGGTCGTAACGCTCCAGAGCGCTATTTGTGTTGGCGTTACGAGTACGACTACATCGAAGAAAATGAAAAGTTGAACTACACACCTGATAGTAAACGAAGTAATTGTGGGACATTTGTGTTAAGTAAAGAAGATCATACCATTGGTAATTGCACTTGATCAATAGTTCATTACACACTCTTATTTACCGACTTATATTAACTCGCTTGCATCCTTTATTTTTATTAGGTAATCTTTTACGAATGCAATTACTCCGTGATGATAGTGTTCGATTTGCTGGTTATCGCATTCCTCATCCGCTAGTGTTTGAGTGCCATATAAGAGTTGAAACAAAAGACAGTCAAACCAGTCCCGTTAATGTTTTTGAATCGGCTTTGCAGGATTTAGCATTAGAGGTTGATACATTACAAAGAAATTTTGAAATGGAGGTAAGAGAAATGGATTTGAATAATATCTAGTTGTGCAATTATGATCATTAGCAACAGTTACACCAGTTGCGCCTGTGTCATCAGTAACAATCATCTAATCCCGGTGTTAGCTTGTAATATTAATGTACATTTACGATACAATATTAAGTTTTACATGATTAATCGCGTCTTTGGATACATCAACTCTTCTACTCATGATATCACGCACAAATACTTCATGAAAGTAACCGTCATACGATGGGATCTTATATCGTTGAATCTCTGCTGGACTGTTCAATACTAATATCTTTATCACCCAATTCAATTTCTCATAGTTCATCATAATGCTTCGTCCATTATTGTTGTGGTTGCTGTCTTCACATACCTCCTCAAAAGCATTATAAAAATTCATAAATTCTTTCTGTATTAAGATGGCGCCCCACTCATTGAATGACGTACGAAGAATCCAGTCAATTACTTTATTGGATAGCAATATGGCAACATGTTTGAGTATCTCGCCGTATGCCAATAGCGATACACGTTGACGTATCTGGTCATACGCATAACCACCAGAACAAAATGCTGCTTTAATTATTCTTGAAAATTCATTTTCGCCCGTTTTTCTTTCCATGATATCCGCTGTGATCACATAAGATACATTAGGATGCATAAAGGAATCATCACATTCACTTATTAAACGTTTTGTGAAATAATAATCAACGAACACCTTGGTCTCTTCTTCTACCTTTTGCACATATGTAACAAAGCAACGGTTCAACTCGCTAGTTATCAACTGAAACACTTTGTTTCCAGGGAAATTGTTATTACTATTCGTAAATGCATTCCGTATTTTACATATTGATATTGGTGGTATACTCAGGGTAGTCAAGTATACACACACATCCTCTAGTAGCAGTGACACGTCATTCGTGATGGCACACTGGGTGTTACTGTCCTCACCATCGTCTATTAGATTCACTAACAATGTATCAAGCACTGCTATTGGGGTACTCAAATCATAATTATTTCCATTTGTTGCTGTTTTGTCCCCTTCGGGTAACGGTGCGATTGTATTCGTTAAAGTGGTAAAGAAGTTATTAACTAATCCGCTTGCGGCAAATATGGTGGAAATGTTGTCTAAGGAAATGCTTGATGGCTCTAATGGCGTCTCGCTTTCACTAGTCTCACGACTTGTGGAGATACTACTAGCCTTTGCCACGTCATTATTTCTACTTGGAATTATCGTATTAATTCTATTATTCTTGGAACATCCTTTATAGATCGACCTGCTGGTGATGAACAAGTATATTGAGCTGAGCTCGTTGTTATTGGTTGATATCATATTATTATTTGGATTTAAATAATCAATAATGATATTACAGATCGACATCATACTGTGTTCACTACCGGTTGAGATTGATCGCTCGGCAACACGTAATAATATAAAAAACAAATCTTCAATAGCTTGAGGAGCGTAGACACTACCTGATTCAACTTCAATTAATGATGTTTCACGCAATGCATTCTTGATTGAATATGCTAAGTAACCATATTCAATAGCCACATACAATGCGTCTAATTCCTTCCATCGACTCATTTCTTGTACAGTACAAATAGGCTTACTGTTGCTGTCTTTACTGGGCGTTGACAAGTCCTCGCCGATCATATTTGCTATGTATTTATAGTAATAATTTACAACATCACGCATTTCTGCCATTTGAGACAATATAAAGTCCACAGTCATTATATTGAAATCGTCTCCACTGCTATCTGTTTCGGTGATACTGGTACTATTGGCTTTATTCAGTACGAGTTGCCAATTGAGAACATGTTTATCGGTTTTAAACTGTTCGAAACAATCAATTGCTACTTCAATTACTCTTGCGTGAAATGAGGCTAACATGTGTTTAACTATGGATATTGTGAGTTAGTTAGTGGGCGAGTAAGTAGTAACGAGTAAAGAGGTACCTATACTATGATGTAATGTCAAACTAGTAACGTCCTTGATTATATTACTCCATTCACCAAGTAACTCAACTAATGTATTCAAATGTCGTTGCCCATGTTGGTTTCTATTGTTATTGTCAACATTTAGTGCAGCTTTATTGGTCAACTTCTTTCTACAAGAAGTAACCAAAGTCCTTATAGTATCTGACCAAATAATCCTTATTGTAGCCACTGCCTTTTTTCTACAGTCTTCAACAATTTCATTAACAACATCATTACTACTTTCATTATTATTTCCTAAATTACTTTCAACATTTGCTAATGCAATAATAACATCCTCCAAAACGCGATCGTACCCTTCCCGTGGCACGCCACCTGCACTGCTAACTGCTTCAAAGCTGCGCAATGCAACATAATATTGTGCTAATTGACTACCCAAATCATTCCCTTCTACCCCCTCAGTTTCGTTAACATCCTCCATGCCACGGAATCAATTTACCTTTTACGCAACCAAAAGTGTAGAACGCACCTAGCAAGAAAAATGTTTCGCAAGTCAAATGTTGCAATTGCAAAATAATCACAAAAAAATAGTAAAATATATATATATATATATTTTTGACCTTCAGGGATTATCAGTCGTTAAAAGACCGAACAGGAAATATTAGTGACAATTCCTAGAATGAAGTCGGTCAGTAGTAGAATCGGATTACCAATATAAGGCTACGCAATCCGGACCATAGTAACAATTGAAATATTATTCAAAATAAGTTATACTTCAGTTATGCTTTTATGAGTTCTCAGGCATCAGACGGTTTTAATCGTCGTCTACACTCTCGTAAATGACCTATGTATTAGTGCATCATATGCTGCACTTGCTCTCGCATAATTCGCTTTAACTTCGTTATACTAAAATCCTAATCCCTGAAGTTTCCTCACTTCTCAAAAAAAAGAAAAAAATTAAAAATTTGAGAGAACGTACGTACGTTATGAATCCGTGAGCAAGTGATCACAATGCGCGCACGAAGCGTTTCCAACGCATCGAATGCGGAAGAGTCTGAAATTCCGTTCGCTAGTCCTATGGAAATAGGCGAAAATGATAATGATTTACTGATATTGAAAGAAAAGAGTAAACACTCACTTGATTGTCCATTGGAACCGGAAGTAAGCTTCTTCTCGGCGTTATTTGAACGTTCAGGAGTACTGATAATGCTATTAATATTGCAGTCTTTGAGTTCGATAGTACTGGAGTTTAATGAAGAATTATTGGAAACAAACCCAGCATTGATTTTCTTCCTTACGATGTTGGCAGGAGCTGGGGGTAATGCTGGTAATCAAGCAAGTGTACGTATGATACGGGGAATAGCATTAGGAATAGTGAAAACGCCTTCAACTATAGCTAAAATAATTTTACGGGAAGTGTTCATGGCATTCTCGATAGCAATAGTTTTATGCCTTGTTTGTTTCTTGCGTGTAGTATTTTCGCAACAAGCGTCACTATCAGAAAGTATTGTCATTACCGTGGCCATATTTTTTATTGTCTTGATTTCTATAATATTAGGCGCGTCGCTGCCGTTATTGCTGGTTATGTTAAAGGTTGATCCTGCTCATTCCAGTACGTTAATTCAAGTGCTCATGGATATATCTGGTGTGTTAATCATGGTAGGAATCGCCATATTCTTTTTTAAAACCAAACTTGGCGCGGATATCCTATTAATGCTTGAATAAAACAAAAGATACTACAAGACAGACTATGTTATACATTGTAATTTTTATACATATAATATCGCCATATTCTTAAGTTACACAGTGAGTGAGTGAATGAGTGAATGAGTGAGTAAGAATACGTACTCTTATTAATTACTCTTAGCCCCGAACCCGCCACCACCTCCTCTTGATGGCTTGATCTTTTTACTCTCTTTCTCTCTCATCTTTTTACCTTGCAGCGTCTCCACTGGTGTGTTGGGATCACTCATATTGTCAATATCAATTCCTTTTAAATTTTTTTGCATCATTTTTTTCATATTAACAAATTCTAAAATAAAATTTTCTACTTCTTGCATTGGCATACCGGATCTATTTGCTAGATCTACTCGTCTCTTTGCAGCTGCTTCTGCTAATTCTTTCTTCCCGCCACGTAGGGTGAGTAAGTCGGTATTGGTTCGCTCTTCTTCTGACATACTCATTATGATAGTCTCTGAACGTTTGATACGCTTTTCTGTTTCAAATATTGCTTCATCGGTGATTCGCCCTGCGGCTCCTGGGAGCATCTTTAATACACCAGCCATGCCACCCATTTTTTTCAGTCCTAGTGAAATTGAATGAGCATGAGAGGATGGAAGGGAGTAAGTATAGTCACATACCTTGTGTCTGTAACATAAAATCATTAAAATCAAAATTTCCTTTTTGCATTTTCCTTCCTAACATATTGGCTCCTTCGATATCGATAACATCTTTCGTTTTCTCTAGTAATGTTGCAATATCACCCATTCCCAAGATGCGACTTGCCATACGTTCAGGGTAAAATGGTTCCAAATCGTCCATGTTTTCACCTACACCAACAAACTTAATTGGCTTGCCACTCACACCACGCACACTTAGTGCCGAACCGCCTCTTGTATCACCATCCATTTTTGTCAAGATAGCACCAGTAATTCCGATATCATCATTGAATTTAGCGGTAAGGGTGGCAGCCTCTTGACCAGTCATAGCATCTACGACCAACAGAGTCTCGTCTGGTAAGATAGCCGTTTTAATTTGCTTTAATTCATCCATTAATTTGTCATCAATGACTTGTCGACCAGCTGTATCAATGATAATACAATCATATCCTTCGCTTATCGCTTTCGTTACTCCTCGACGGCATATTTGTACGGGGTTAGCTGTGCCAGTACTAATATCCTCAGAATAAACATCAACATTCAATCTTTGGCCTAGTAATTTCAACTGATCAATTGCTGCAGGACGGTACACGTCAGCGGCAATCATTAATATTTTTTTTGCGTATGATTGTTTAGTAGCCCAGTTAGCTAACTTCGCTGCTGCGGTAGTTTTACCAGCACCTGATTGAATAAGTGAGCAAGTAAGTTAAGATTTCAGCATGCGTATAATGAGCAGATTAACCTTGTAATCCAGCCATCAATATGATATTTGGACGGCCATCACTTCGCCTTGTTAAAGGAGTCTGTGCAGCACCCATTGTATCTACTAACTCTTGTGCCAATAATCCAATAAATTGCTCACCAGGTTTTTTTCCGCTATCTATTTTCATTCCTATGGCAAAAAAGTGTGAGTGCACGAGGCATCATGCATGAATAAGCACCATACCTATTGTTTTTTCTTTTACTTTTTTAATTAATGTATTTGCAACTTGTAGGTTTACATCAGCATCAACTAAGATGTTTTTTACTTCCTACACGAAATGAAAGTAAGTGAATGAGTAAATTAATGAATAAATAAATGAAAAATAAGAAACAATTAGCGAATACCTTAAGAGTGTCCTCAATATTACTCTCTGTTATCTTTGTTTGCCCCGAGACTAATTCAACTATTGAGCCCAATTTACCAGCAATTCCTTGAAATAATGAGTGAGTTAGTGAGTGAGTTAGTGTGTTAGTTAATGACTGAGTGAGTTAGTGATGTGGCACGTAAGAAATTTATTACCTTGAAACATTTCACGTTTTAGGTTAATTCTAGGCGATTTAACACGTGAAAACATGTATGAGTTGACAAACGAAGACAGTAAAAGCGAGAAAACGCCAACGAGGAGCAATAAATTGATTGTCTTCCCCATTTTGACGATATTTTTTACTGCGAATCAATGAGTCAATGTGACTGAGTGCATCATCGGCCCTTCTTGCCGGTACCACACTTGTATCCGCAATAAAAATTGTTAATATTATATATAGTAATTAAATTAGCAAGTGAAATTTAAAAGTGAATCAGTAAGCAAAAACAATAGAGATGATTAGTTGGTTAAACCGTAACAACAACAACAAAAAAATCAAATGATATAAATTTTTTCTATAATGATTCCTACAAATATATCAAGATGCGAATCCTTTTCATTCTTCTGTAGACTAGTTTCTGTATTTTATATAGATATAGTATAACTTTCTTTTCCACCCGTCGCTGAAAAAAACATCAGCAGGAGCACTACGACGTACCAACAGCATCAAGTAAAAGTACAAAAAGACAAAAAGGAACAGAGGGGCTGTGAGTCAGTGCGAACTTGGCTGGTTTAAGAGTGAGGAGTGCAAGCGATGCCCGTGATCAAGAGTCCCGGGATGCAAGAGGAGTTCAGTGTGCGTGAATCACGCTTTGTAAAAGAGAACAGAATAAGACCGAAGACGGACTATGTTGGATATGCACTGTTGCTTCTGACGATCGGGATCACAGTTGTATCGCATTGGTATCGAACCAATTCAACAGGAAAAGCGACTGTGGCTGAAGTATGGTACTATGGATGGTTAACTGCCATATCGACGGGGTTGGGTGTTATACCTTTTTATTTTGTGAATGAACCTAATAAATTTTGGGAAGGTGCTAATTTATTTATTCACTTGTTTATATAAATTACTTACTTTTCCACTAGGTGTATCAAATGCAGTAGCTGGTGGAATGATGATAGCAGCATGTGTTAGTTTAACAAGTGAAGGATGTCACGATTCAGCTGATATATGGTCAACAACATTTGGATTTTTCCTGGGAATTTTATTTATTTTAATAACAAAAAACGCACTATCACAATATGTATGATTTTTATTAATTACTTGACAATGTGTCCATTCACTCATACATTTCTAATAGGAACATTTAAAATTTGGTGATTTCGAAGGGATAAATGCACAAAAAATTATATTGATAATATTTGTAATGACGTTGCACTCGCTAACAGAAGGAATAGGTATTGGTGTATCGTTTAGTAACGAGAATATAGGTAAAGCCATATCATTAACATTAGCCGTTCATAATGTACCTGAGGGCCTAGCCGTTGCTCTTGTATTGACCACAAAGAAAGAAAGTAGATTACGAGCCGCCTTATGGGCGATATTTACTTCACTACCTCAACCACTAATGGCGGTGCCCGCGTTCATGGCAGTGCAGTACTTTGAACCATTATTACCCATAGGACTAGGATTCGCTGCGGGCGCAATGGCTTGGGTGGCAGTATTTGAATTGTTAGTAGAAGCAAGAAATGATACATCAACCAAGACTACTGGAATAGTCAGCATCTTAGCGTTTATAGCGATGATGTTAATGCAAGCATATGTCAAGAATTTAAATGATATATAAGATAGTAGAATGGAAGAATATATTGTAATATTATCAAGGATAGAGACTGTATTTAATAAAACATAACATTCATAACTGAAAGAGCTTGTCGAGTAGCATCGCCGCGTCATCAATGCAGTATACGCGAGACACCAAATACTTCTCGTTAATCGAATTTAAATAAATATCTCGTGATTTAAAATGATAAATTCTAGATTTTGTTGCGGTAAGTGATGCAGTAGGTAGTGCTGGCGGTGGTGGAAATGATTTAGTCGGTGAAACATTGCGATCAAGAAACTCTTTTTCATTTATTAATTCTGGTGTGACGTGGGCGTCCTTGGATGACACCAAGGCAGCCATACTCACTGGGGAACCAAAATTATTATCTTGTTGAATTATAACTTCACAATTTCTTATATTCATTTTTTTAAATAAATTTTGAATGGCTAGAACACATTTTTGTACCTTTGCGATGGTGTATCCACTATCAACGTACTCCAGTGCAACGTACTTGTGGTTTACAAGTAAATTAGCCAACGTGACACTTGCAATGGCTAGTAATGATGATGGAAATTCTTCAAATTTATCTAAATCTACCAGAATGGACTCGTTTATTAACTCACTTAGTTGCATTATTTCCGATTGGTGTGAATATGCGGGTAAGATCGAATGCATGAACGTATTCGTGTTCGGACTCATTAATTTCCAACTAA
>JACCDO011008706.1_pt1 | contig 10579 bp, 3 predicted proteins | sample 7446101 | NCBI WGS metagenome assembly JACCDO01 (sample SAMN15323440, study PRJNA562643) | freshwater metagenome | isolation source: river surface water | place: USA:Blue River Watershed | collected 2017-08-16
AAATCGGAGAAGGTGTTACAACTGGAAGATGTGACTTACGCTTGGTTGGCGTTTTCATGATGGGCGATGATGTTAAATCAACAATGTTACCACTTGTATCCATGGTTGGGACATCGGAAGATGGAGCAGGTCGAGTGCGCAGAGGAGCTGGATTGTACTCGTCATCATCCTCGTCACTACTGTCGTTGATAGGATGGTCACTTGTATCCATTAACAACTCGTTTCCATTGATACCAGCAGATGAATCGGATCGAGTAGGGTGTGATGTGACAAGTTCGTCCTCATCATTGGTAGCATCACTATCACCCTCTTCTTCGCTGTCCATGGATATGGCACCTTTTGCACTGCGAGCTTTAGGTGCACCTCGGGATCGAGTAGGACGTGCAATATATTCGTCATTATCATCGTCGTCGTCGTCATCAGTTGTGCCGACATAAGGAGCATCATTTACACTCATACTTTCACTGCTGGAATCTTCGCTCTCGACACGTTGGCGTTTCCTTCGGTCCGCAGGTAAATTTGAATATTTTGCAGGAACTCTTGGCAAAGGGAAAAGCTTGTAAACAATTCGCTTTAATGTCGCAGCAGGAGCAGAGACGAAGTCGATAGTAGCATTACCTTCATTCAGCTTATTCTCATACTCCGTGCCCGCCTCTCCCGTGCTTTGAAGTCCGATGACTACGGCGTTACCATTTTGCAAGGCGTCTTTAGCAATTTTCACAGCGCAATCAACCTTTAGCGAGATACAAAGAGATCGGAAGAATCGCTGATGCGCCGCCCAGTAGTACTTGGTGAAGGTGTTTCTGGCCAAATCCGGGTTGACAACGTTTAAATTCAACGGTGCCATCTCATTGTCACCGTCTTCATCGTCGTCGTCGTCATCATCGTCGTCGTCGTCACATTCGTCAACATCTTTGCCCTCGAGAGCTTTGCGTTTACGATTGACAGCAGCTTTGTAAGTAGGGAATCGATCCTTCAAGAACTCATCAAGAGTAGTCCACTCCGATGATCCTAGTAGTGAGTACGTAAGCACAAGAGAGTAGGAAGCAGTAAATAAGGACTACCTTCTTTGCAATTGGGATAAATAACCATCAAATCTTTGAACAAATCTTGCCAGATAAGAGATGCAGCGTCGTATTGCACCAATTGTGAATGGTTCACAGCTTTTTCTTCTACTTTAAAAGTGCATCGCGCGAATGAGAGAGTGCGAGAGATGTATTGACCGTTTCTTTTCAAATGAAGTGCCAGCAATTCCATCATGCCTATGCCACTTGACTCAATCGCTAACTTGAAATCTTTAAACTGTAAAAACGGTTTGCCAGCACCCCACAAATCGAGACGTGTCATGTAAGCCATGTTGCCTGGCTCGGATACTCCAGTCGCTGAGCAATATATAATGCGCGCGTTAGGAAGTAGTTTCTGCAAGTCTATCACCGCCAATCCTGTTTTGGTGCTTTTCTTATCGTCCTCAAAGATGTTCTTCGCCTTGTGGCATTCGTCAAACATAACACATCCATTGAAGTCGTTACCGCCTAGCCACGCGACTATTTGGTCCAACCGCGACTGCTTTGTCTTCGACGACTTAGAGATTAACGACGAGTAAGTGCAAAACAACAATCCCGTTTCTTTGTCGATTTTACCGTAAGGAAGTTTGCGCAGCTCGATGGATCTGATCTCTTGAGCACCGATGTCATCTAAGTCTCTACGAGAATCTAAACATAGATCAGCTGATGCAGATAACCATAAGTGTCTCTTGGCTCCTTTAAGCCAATTTTCTAAAACAAATCCAGCTAATTGACGCCCTTTTCCAACACCTGCACCATCACCGAGGAAGAAACCTAACCGATTTGCTTGTCCATTGGTATCAGGCTTCATTCTCTTCTCGCTAATTTGACATGCATATGTTATCGATTCGAGTTGTGCATTGCTTAGAGCCCCATTTGTAACACAAGGCTTTTCTTTAAGCTTCAACTTGTATGTTATTGGAGGCAGATCAGCACTGCCGAGTGAAGCAGATTCAATCAACTCGTCAGGATGAGGAACACCAAAGTTCACATATTTTGGGGTGTATGCACTAAAATCTGATTCGTGAAATGCTTCAACATCATCAGCTTCGCCTATCTCATCAACTACATTAGCATTTGGAGCTGCTCCGCCACCGGGTGTTATTGGTTGGGCAGCATTGTTAGCATTTAATTGATTACCACTAGTTGGCGCACCACCCTTACGCTGTCTATTCCGTTGTCGATTCTGTTGTCGATTCTGGCGATTTCTGGCTTGTCGTTCAAGTTTCAACTTAAGTTGGTCTTGTTGTTGTTGTAGTCGTCGTTGCTGCTGTTGCTGCTGTTGTTGTTGTATATCGTCCGTTAGCAATTTAACGTACTCACTTTTTTCCTTAAATCCGACTGCTTTTGAAGTTAAATTTCTTGCTTTTGTCATTGCTAAAAGTTCAATTACATTCATTGTGCGAGGATCAGGAATGGTCTGTAATCCGTTGTTGCTTACTAAATTTGCTCCAAGCATGTTAGCTGGTTGCGATGTTGATGCATTCAATGGAATGCTGTTGTTACTACGCATTGCTGACTGTGCTCCAAGCACGTTAGCTGGTTGCGATGTTGATGCATTCAATGGAACATTGTTGTTACTCATTGCTGACTGTGCTCCAAACACGTTAGCTGGTTGCGATGTTGATGTATTCAATGGAATGCTGTTGTTACTACGCATTGCTGACTGTGCTCCAAGCACGTTAGCTGGTTGCGCAGCCAGTTCGTTCGACGAAGTGTTGTTATAAAACTTTCTAACAGTACTGGCTGCATCTGATCCATTTTCTGCTAACTTTTTAGTAGCACTGAAGTCCATGACTAGTGCTGCGTGAAACTGCACAGAAATGATTTCGTTTGTCGCTTTTTGTTCCTTGACTTGCTCACTCTCGCCAGTTGATTTCTAATTTCGAAAATCGAATCGGGATTTTTTTGGAATTCCGCAGAAAGTGTTAGGTTTCCAAATTTGTTTAAGTTTTAAATAGTTAGAAGCTTATCACTTGCCACTCTCTCATCATTTCGATTGATTAGCCTTGTAATTCTTTGTAAACTGCTTGCTTCAGACGGTATTGAAAGTCTTTAACTTCGTCAGATTTAAGAAGAAGCCAGTACCAAGTATTTAGAAATCATACATGGATCAGCGTCTATTGCTTTTATCTATCGTTTATATATAATTAATTGTTATATAATAATTATTGCATTTCTTGCCCCGGCCCAATCGGTGAGCTCATAGCGGGTAAAAAGAGGTACGTAGGAGTTCTTTCAAGAGCAATGTTTCGCATCTTTTACATCATCGTGCTACTGTTAGTATGCCAAGATGTATCTGCCAAGGTAGTGCGATCAACTATTCCTGTAACAGCTTCAGGAACAAAAAAGGATAGAAAGAAATCAACAGAAATAGTTAAATCCCGACGATTTTCGTTTCTTCCAGATGGATTGAAGAGTGGAATAGCGTCTGGCCTAGCAGCAATTGTTGCAAAAGTTATTTTACAGCCATTTGATACTATAAAAACAGTACAACAATATCAAACAGCAACTAATTTAGGACCTATTGGGACAGGTATTGATATAGTTAAAAAACGAGGTATTAGTGGTTTATGGTCGGGAATCGGAGTTACAGTTATTGGATCAAGTCCATCAGTAGCAATATATTTTGGTGTTTATTCTAGTTGTAAAAAGCGTTTATCATCAATGTTTCCACCTAATATGAAATATGTTGTTGTAGCATTGTCTGCAATGATAGGAAATACTATTGCATCAGTATTTAGAGTACCATATGAAGTATTCAAACAAAGAATACAAGCTGGACAGCATTTAACTACATGGGAAGCTGTTTCATATAGTTGGAAAAATGAAGGAATTGTAGGATTATTTGGAGGAGGAAAACTAACATCCCAAATATTTAGAGATGTTCCTTACGCAATTGTTACCTTAGTATCCTATGAAATCCTTCAGACTTTACTAACCAAGATAGTCTACGACATTGAAACCTCAAGAAAAATTAACAAAATAATCGATAAAAATGATAATGAAAAATCAATATTTGAAACTAAAAAGATTAAAGATGCGGTTTGTGGTTCTGCAGCTGGTGGTCTTGGCACTCTAGTGACGACACCAATGGATGTCATCAAGACAAGAATGATGACCAGCAATAGGTACTCTTCAGTCGTCGAGGCATCGCTAGATATCGCCAAAAAAGAAGGATTAGGAACCTTTTTTGTTGGTACTATACCTCGATTAGCACATAAAATTCCTGCAAATGGAATATTTTTCTTGTGTTATGAACTATTTAAGACAATGTTGGATGTGCCGAGTGACATCGAAGCAAACAGTTAAGTTACACTGTACAATAAGAACAAAATGATATATATTACAAAGCTTTACTCCAAAATAATGCTGCACCAAACTCTTCACTTAATTGATAACCGGCAAAACCAAGTTTGCGATACAAATTCTGTGCTGTAATGTTTCGTTCTAACACTTCTAATGTGATTTTACAGTAACCTTTAGCTAAACTGAATCTTTCAATCTCTTGCAATAAACGAGTCCCTACCCCTTTAGACCTGTACTCTTTTACTACAACAAAGTCGTGAATGTTGAGTAATCCTTTGCAATTAAAACTACTAAATCCTTCAAAGGCTAAAGCTAGACCTACTGGCTTCGTAAGACCATTTTCATTGTAGTAAGCAATAAATGCATATGCAAATGATCTCTTCTTCAATTCTTCAATCAAATTTTCTTTAACATATGGTGTCAATTGTTCTCCTCCACCTGCAGGATCTACTGCGTAGCAATTAAGTAATTCGACTAATTGCAAACCTTGTACTTCATCATGAAAGTTGACTTGTTCAATCGATAAACTTTCCGTTTCCATTTACTTCACAACCTTTTGAAAGTGAGCTTGGTTTTGTTTGTTGTTTGACTTCCCAAGTCAAGGGAATCCTTGAAGGGATTAAGAGCCGCAGTACCGGGTAGAAGTGATGAAGATTTTTTATTAATAACAGATAATCTTCTAGTTTATAACTCTATGAAACAGTTTTACTTAAGTTAAATAATATTCCAAATCTTTTTTATTTTTTTTTTATTTTGAAATTGCTGAGGTTCTTGTGGTGAGCACGAGACAGTTGTAATCTGTGTACGCACAGTACAGCCCTGAACCTTGTGCATTTCTCGCAAGAACGCGGATATAGTATAGTCTACCAGGTGTTAGGTTTTGTAGCGTGTAACGAGTATATTGTGTAACAATTTCACCAGAGTCAACACCCGTGAAATCGCTATAGTCACTGTAACTAATTACATACTCGGTGATTGCTGATCCTCCTGTAGATGATGGCGACTCTCCACCGATAGCCGTTGGGCAGTCGAATGGGTTCGCATTAGTACCAGAGCATGGAATATTGTGCCATGGGACTCGAGGATATTGCCAAGTAACTAGTATTTCACCACTATTTGTACCAGTTGAAGCCAATACAGAGTGTGGTTTACCAGGGATTTCCAAAGTAGGCATTAATGCACCACTAGAGATAAACTTGCCCACACCTTTGCTGTTAATTGCAGCTACTCTAACATAATACTTCTGTGAAGTAGTCAAGTATTGAATAGTGTAGGAAGTATACTTGGCAGCAGACACATCGATGTACCCTTTATGTGGCGCAGCGGAAACACTATCAAACCGAGAACTTATGTCCCACTCAACTCTGTAAGAAGATATACTATCGCCTCCATTGTTGTCAGGGTCGTTAAATTGCACGGTTATCATGGTGTCCGATGTTACATAAGCAGCAAAATTACTAGGTACATCCGAAGTTGTGTGTGGATTTAAATTTGATGGAGTGCATACGGTTGGATCACTGTAGCCTTGACTATTCATGGCTCGAACTCGGACGTAATAAAACGTGCCAGCTTCTAGGTCACTGATAGTCTGGTGGAATGGTGCGCCGCCAGAGATGTAGCTCAAAATAACGGATTGAACATCACTGAAGTCACCGGATGTTGAGTATTCTACTTTGTATTGCGTGATAACATCGCCACCGTCACTTGCAGGAGGGTTAAACGAGACCATCAACGAGGTGCTGTCAACAACGGAAAGAGCGACTGATGTTGGGGCGCCTGGTACCACCATAGGTTTCTGAGAACTTGGTGATATTTCTGCCAATGAAAACCCAACTTCGTTAATTGCGAATACTCGCGCATAGTAAAGTTGGCCAACTGTCAGCTCCTTGTCCTTTGGCACCGTTTGGGTAGCAGTGCAATCACTGTAATCCACACCTGCCACAAGTAACTCCGCGGTAACATTCGCTACGCCGTTATTTACTGAAGATACTAATTCATTTTCACTTATTGCGAGAGAAATATCCATGTCGTCGTCCAAGAAAGTGACTCGCCACTTGACTCCGCCGGTAAAATCCTCAAAATCACGGTTAATAACGACTCCTTTCTCGAAGATATTGAGCATTTCTAATTTACTTTGCAATGAACCAGATTGTTGTCTTCTTTCTTCGTCACACAGTGAGGACGCAGTGCAGGCCACTTTTGAACTGCCAGCATCACCGCGACCACCGAGTACACGGATAACTGTGACGTCACTTGCCGAGCTGCCTGCAGCAGAGCTTACAAGGTTGACTGGGCGATCGACTTCAAAGGAAGCCACGTCGACCGAGGTAACATTGTACAAGTACTCCGAGTGCAGCAACGACGAGGACACAAACCTAACAATGTCCCCAACGAACACATACTCTGTCAAGTTGTAGGTGCTCAATAGACTGGAACTTAGTGTGAAGTTACTTGTGTCATCCCAGACTTTACCAGTGATTCCTTCGAGCAAATCGTCGACACCCGTTTCTTCAGACTTCATAGCAACAGCGTCGTAAGGGATGTAATCCGTTTCATAAACGGTGCCATCAACGGTCACATCCAGTCTGAAGTAGCCACCAACTACAGTATTGTAAGTCGCTGGGTTGCCATCTTGAGATGCGAATGTTGTGATCTTATAAACGGTGTGAATATTCGAAGTATTGCAATAAATGGTGTCATAGACAGGCTTGGTGAATGCCGCCGTGGTGTCCAACTCAACTCGGTAGGCGAGTATCTCACTTCCACCGTCAGATTCTGGAGCACCAAATGTAACATCCACGACAGTTGCAGATCCCTCGTGAACATCAATTGAGACATCAGTAGGAGGCTGCGGTGTCTGCTTAGGGATTGTGGTGTCAACTATTGTGCTTCTTGAACTTTGACCAAAAGCATTAATACTAGAAACACAAGCATAATACTTCTTGCCAGGTACAAGTCCAGTCACATCAAACGATCGAACAGAAGCGCCTACCACTCTTGCATTGTACCCTGGAGGCAACTCACCTGGATACGCGTTGGACACCTTGTAGTCATCTGATCCCAGTTGGTTATTGCCGTCATACACAGTCGCTACTAAGGATGCTGCGCTGTTACTGCTTACTACGTAACTGGCGTCTATGTCTACTGCGGGTTGGTCACCCATATCCGAAAACGTGATGTACCAGTTATATCCGCAGTAGTCGGTCTCCTCTAGCTCATACTTATTCACTGACACCGATTTAATTGTAGTCAACTGCTTGATAGCACGCTCCATGTCCGCCGCGGAGGATGTCACATCCAACCAAATAGTTGTTTGCTCGGTACCGTTGAAGGAGAGCCTGAAATGACCGTTAATATCACTTAGGGATGTGCTGCCATCTAATATTATCGAAACAATTTGGACTTCGTACTTGCCTGCCGCTCTGCGACCACTTGTCTTCTCCAAAACAACAATTTTTTCAACATCAGAATTTGCAGTTAAAGTTGGAACCAATGAAACCTGATCGCCTTCGTTGATGGGGTCAATGAAGGAGACAGTCCACTGATAGCCTCTGCGGTCGATGACTTCCTTGGTCACCTCAACGTTGCCCATAACAAAGTAATCCGTTGAATAATTATGGTGTAAAGAGGCGCCATATCCTAAGTTCATGAGCTCGGAACGCATGTTCCAAGTATCAACACTAGTGCTCATGGCGTGTGTACTATAAAGCTTCTCAGTATCTGGTGAGAAGGAAAGCTTGAAGGATCCCACAGGGAAAGTAGGATATTGCGTTGAGGTATACTGAATAACTTGGACCTCGGGGATGGATCCCTCCTCCCACCACTCCACGTAGTACCCGGAAATATCAAACCCGCCATCACTATTACTACCGGAAGGAGCATTCCAAGATAGTAGTGTCGATGTTATTGATGTTGTCTGCTGTGATACAGTGGTTAGTCTGGCGGCACTTGGTGCACTTGCTTTACCTCCAGGTGTGAAGGAAGCAGAAGCTAACCTGTACAAGCCAGTATCCAATGAATTAACAGCAGCTGCGCGCACGTAATATGACACTGCAGTTTCTAAACCAGTAATCTCGTACACAAATAGACCTGATGATGATGATAATGTGCTGTTAGCGGCTGTTGTAACCGATCCCGCGAACGCACTCTTTCCATTGAAATCAGAAGACACATCCCACTGTATACTGTAGTGTGTGATGTTCAGTCCGCCGTCAGTAACAGGAGGAGTAACTACAACTTGAATAGAATCATAACCAGACACTTTCGCATCTACACCTAGTGGAATAGATGGCGCTTGATTCGAGGTAATGGTGTACGCAGTCTCACTCCACTTCGTCACGTCAACGTACTCTCCATCCGCGTCGTACGGATTGAGAGTGATAGAATTGACAGCAGATACGCGGACATAATACTTCTCTCCTTCAGTGAGATCTTGAATGATGTAACTATATGGAGGAGTCACGAGAAGTGCGTCCCCGAATATAACACAAGATCCGTAACCCGCAGTTCCACATGAACTGTCAGCAGATGTCGCATTCGTGAAGTTGATATCAGCATCCCACTGCACATAGTACTGCGAGATATCTTGTATGCTTCCAGAAGGAGGATAGAACAGAACTTCGATCTCATCACCAGAAATGCCATCCACAGACAATGAAGGCGCCCCAGGTTGTTCCTTAGGGATTCCAGTTGCATATGAATAGTCTCCGAAGCCAATAGAATTATGAGCTCTTACTTTGATGCCGTAAGTTTGCCATGCAACAAGATTAGGGATGGTAATGCAATTAACGCAGTCAATAGTGCGTATTGAGACGGATGAATCGACTGGTGTTAGCCCATGCTTTGGACTACTTAGCAGTTGAATATCCTCACTATCGGTGCTAATGAAGGTTACCGACCACTCGAATCCTCTGGCCCATCTATAGATGGATCCACTACTCATTTCCTTGCCGTAATAGCTAGTGATGACTGACGAATCGTCTTGCAACGCCAATGGTAGAGTTGTATCGTCGCCGTCATAACTGTACGCTACGCGGTACCAATAGCCACCAATTTGGACCAAATCACCTGCAACTAACGCGTCAAAGCCGCAAATACTGTTGCATGTGACATATTGATACCCAGGAATTGCGGTTATTGTGCCTGGAAGCTTGTGTGTGCTGTAATCACGAGAAACTTCAACGGTATTAATACCACTTAATCCCTCAATTGCATCTCGGACATCTAATGCAGATGCCAAGGAGCTTATTGGGCCAGAAACAGCGTCGCCGTAAGATAATCTGAAGTAACCCGTTACACTTTCACCCTTGTAATAAACTGTGTCGTAGAACGAGTCAGGCGCGGCGATTCTGATGTATTGGACATTCTTCTTCAACTGTAATGGGATGACTTGACTTACTTCGCCATTTGTATCTGCAATTTCAACATAATAGCTATCAATAGCAGAGCCACATTGGGAATTCAATACTTGAGAGCTGCTGCAGTAAAGTGGGGCATCAAAGGACAACTTCAACGAAGTTCCTGACAAGACAGAGCCTTTGCGCTCCTCCAACACCACCACAGCGGCGCCATCACCGACTAGTGTAGATTTGAAACTAGGGACAAGATTTGTGATGTCGCCACGTATTTCACGGAATGTTACTAGGTAATCAGATCCTCCTTCGATACCGATAGAGCTCTTGCTAACGTCAACCAATCCTACAATTTCACTGAGATACTCACTCATTTCTTGCTCGGAAGCATCAAATGGGATAGCATCAGTTGCTTTTCCTTTATACGACAAAGTAAACGATCCTGCAAGGCTGTTGCCATCTCTTACAGTGTTGACTACGATGGTACTACCAGAGCCAGTTAATATGTTGGACACAGTTAGTTCAGGTCTATTTCCAGGTGCAGTCAACCATGTGACTGTCCAGATATATCCCTCTTGGTTACTTGCATCACTGCGAGTTACTGCGAGATCACCCATGTCCAACAGCATCTCTAGTTCATACTCTAAATCAGCAGCGGATATGTCCGAAGGCAATAATCTGCTTCCACTAACGAGGAAGTTTCCACCGATGACGTTACCATCAACGACAGTGCGATGAGTGCAAGTGACAGCACCGGCATCTTGCTGACCACAAATCAAAGGACGAACATTACCCATGGATTCGTTGAACACAAAGGTCCATCTGAAGCCATTTTGATCGTCTGCCGGCGATTGT
>JACCDO011618522.1_pt1 | contig 10579 bp, 8 predicted proteins | sample 7446101 | NCBI WGS metagenome assembly JACCDO01 (sample SAMN15323440, study PRJNA562643) | freshwater metagenome | isolation source: river surface water | place: USA:Blue River Watershed | collected 2017-08-16
CGTTCGGATAGTGGTTCAGGTAAATCTGATCGTCTGCAGAACCAATGAGCGTTGCAGCGCCTTTGAGCAGAACAATGGCGTGAGTTCGTTTCACCGCTTCACGAACGGCTGCTACCGGGTCGGCAAGCACTTCGTCTTTGCTGATTCCAAGCAATCGAGCCATTTCCCCGGGATGGGGCGTAATGACCGTCGGCGCCTTGCGAGCTCTGAGCAACTCATGAAGGCCATGATCTGCAATCAAGTTCAGAGCGTCGGCGTCGAGCACGAGCGGTGCGGGATAAGCCGGCACTAGCTCTTCCAAAAGCTGCCGACCCGCATGACGGAGGCCTAGGCCCGGACCTACGACCGCACTCGAGTACTGATGCATGGTACGGCGGTAGGACTCTAAATCCGGCTGCGAAACCGTGATGGCAGTCGCCATCGTTTCATCCGGCAGCTTGATCAGCAACGCGTCCATGGAGTCTTCCCAGGACGCGACGGAAACCAATCCAGTGCCCATCTTGTGGCAGGCACGAGCGGCCATGCAGATCGCGCCCAGACGCCCCGGACTTCCACCGATCAAAAGCGTATGACCGAACGAGTTTTTATGGCCGTACAGGTCTCGCTCTTGAAGGAGAGCGGATAGCGGCGCTTTCGAGAGCAAAAACTTGTCGCCCTCATGCCGAAACTTCGGAGGGAGCGAAATATCCACGTTAATCAGCGTGCCTCGGCGACCCGCTCCCGGCGGAAGGAAATGGCCGAGCTTCGGAAAGCCAAAACTCACCGTCGTCGTGGCTTGAATGGAAGTGCCGTGAATTCGTCCCGTATCCCCGCTCACGCCAGAGGGGATATCCATCGCGATCACTTCGCGTGCTTTACGAGAGTTGATCATCTCAACGATATCGTAAAAGACGCCTTCCAAATCGCCCTTTAGGCCCGTCCCCAAAATTCCGTCAATCACGGTGAAAGGGCCGGTGGAATTGCTAAAAAAGGAATCCAAATCACTCGCCGTTTCGACCAAGGTCAACTTGGCCTTCATTTTTTTGAGGATCTGGAAATTTTTCAAAACCGCGCCGCGGTAGCGATCTTCCTTCACCAAGTGAAAGACACGAACTTTTCGCTCCAAGCAGATCAAACGCCGAGCCACGACAAATGCGTCCCCGGCGTTGTTTCCTTTACCCGCAAAAACCAAGATCTCAGTGTCTTTACCGGCGGTCGGGTGCTGCTCGAGGACAATTTGTGCTGCCGCTCGTCCCGCATTTTCCATCAAAGTTTGAGCTTCGATCCCAAACTCATGCTCGGCGGTTTGATCGAGCGATCGCATCTCACTGCTGGTGGTAATCCGAAGTGGAGTGTTCATAACAGTACGATCCTTTCCAGAATTTCAGGGGGCTTGGATGGCTGAGACCATTTCGCGTACAGCGCGCTCCATCCCAACTAAGGCCGCGCGACAAACAATCGCGTGGCCGATATTGTATTCCTCGATCAGCTCACGGCCGGAATCGTCCGTGATTTGAGTCAGAGCTCGAACATTCAAATAGTCCAGACCGTGACCCGCATGACAATGGATTCCCAGTTTCTTCGCTTCTTCTGCAGCCGAAACGATTCTCGCCAGTTCGCGCTTCGCAGCCGGGCTTCCTAGGCGGTTTTCATTTTTTCGCGCTCCACCGCGGTGCGACTCTCCACCCTGAGTCGCTAAACAGAAACGTCCCGTGTGCAACTCCACCGCATCGGCACCCAGCTCATACGAAGCTTTCATTGCTGCGCGAGTCGGCTCGACAAAGAGGCTGACTTTTACGCCCGCTTTTTTCACCTTCCGAATCACCGCATCGATTCGTTTTCGCGCCTTCACGAGCTCCAGGCCGCCTTCAGTCGTCACTTCTTGGCGTTTCTCTGGAACTAAGCAAACCCAGTCTGGTCGAACGCGAACAGCTAGTTTTGCCATCGCTTCCGATGCGGCCATCTCAAGATTCAAAGGAAGCAACCGGGCTTCGGCCAACCACTTCACGTCGGCGTCTTGAATGTGACGGGGATCTTCGCGCAGGTGAATGGTGATCTGTTCGCCCCCGCCCGCCTGAACCAAGCGTACGGCCTCCAAAAGGTCTGGATAGGGTGTTCCTCGGAGTTGACGCAATGTCGCAATATGATCGAGATTTACGCCCAAGCGAGCAGGCACGCCAGCGGGCGGCAATACAGAGCGACTCATGCGCGGCCACCTTTGCCGATAGGGGTTCCTAGATGCTTCTGAATGGCCTGTCCGATCTTGCTCGCGAGCGTTCGCAGTTGCGCCTGATCTTCGCCTTCCAGCATCACTCGAGCCAGCGGCTCAGTCCCTGAGTAACGAACAAAGACGCGACCTCGGCCTTTCAAGGCCTCTTGAGCTTCTTCCATGGCTTCGCGAACCTCGGCGATTGCCTCGAGCGGATCCTTTCGCGATACACGAACATCTTCGCGAACTTGGGGGAAAAGCTTAATGCGATTCTTCAACTCGGAAAGCGGCTTTTTAGAACGCTTCATTGCCTCGAGAACTCGAAGGGCCGCCACAATTCCATCGCCCGTGGTGGACTGGTCCAAGAAGATGATGTGTCCTGACTGCTCGCCGCCGAGATTAAACCCACCTTTGCGCATACTCTCCACCACGTAGCGATCGCCCACCTGAGCTCGCAACATCGTGATCCCGTGCTCTGCCAAAGTGACTTCCAGCCCGATATTCGACATCGGGGTGGTCACCACGGTGCGGTTCTTCAAAACTCCGTCTTGGGCCATCTGAAGGGCGCACAGACCAATGATTTGATCGCCGTCGACAATGTCGCCATTCTCATCGGCCAAAATGCAGCGATCCCCGTCGCCATCCAGAGAAATCCCGATATCGGCGCGGTACTCATGAGTCACTGCTGCGATGGCTTCAGGATGAAGCGCTCCACAGGCGTCGTTGATGTTCAGACCGTTCGGCCCCACTCCGCGACGAATCACTTCGGCACCGAGCTCTTCAAAAACAAGCGGGGCCACTTTGTAAGCGGCACCATTGGCGCAATCCAGAGCAATGCGCATCCCGCTGAGATCCAGCTCCTTCGGAAAGAGTGACTTCAAGAACACCAAGTAGCGCCCTAAAACGTCGTCGATTCGGTAAGCTTTCCCCACTAAGTCTTGAGTGGGGCGGTACTGATCGATCTCCTTAGTCAGCACCAAACGCTCAATCTCGGCCTCCATTTCATCAGGAAGCTTGTAGCCGTCGGCTGCGAAAATCTTGATGCCGTTGTCATGGTACGGATTATGGGAGGCAGAGATCATGATGCCGGCATCTGCACGCATGCTCTGTGTGACAAAAGCCACGCCAGGAGTGGGAAGTGGGCCAATCAGAATCACGTCGGCACCCATGGAGCAGATCCCGGAAGCCAGTGCTTGCTCGATCATGTAGCCCGAAAGACGCGTGTCTTTGCCAACGACAATTCGGGCGCGCCGGCCGGTTTGAGAGCTCAGCCCGACCGGCTTGCGCTTCAGCACATGGGCAACTGCCCTACCGACGGCCATAGCCACTTCGCCCGTCATCGGCCATTCATTGGCCATTCCTCGAATGCCATCTGTTCCGAAGAGTTTACCCATCTTGTTTGGCTCCCATTTCAGTCCAGAGTCACACTGACTTGTTCTGGCACCGTTTTCACCCAGTGAACCCCGGCCGGCAAGACAGCGCGCGGGACCACTTGATATTTCCCTTTAGGCCGACCTCGCAGATCCAGAACACCGTAAACTTGCTTCGGATCTAAAGACCGTAAATCCTCGGCAGTCGCGCGAACCAGGAAAGTCACCGTTTTTTCCGCAACAGTGGCGCGACCACTAGAAACCAATACACGGAGCTGCACGTTCCGGATTCTCCGGTTCGGCGCAACCGACTCAACCTCAAGGAGCACACGTGGAAGCGGTCCATCCACCATCACTCCGTGCCGCGCGATATCCAGGCCAATTTCGCGCTCCAGGCTCTCTCGAACGCCCGATAAATCCAAAGGAAGGGTGCTCAGCTCGGTCACACTGTCGATCCGACTCTCGGCACCCTTGATTCTCACCACGGGCGGACTCAACTCAGCATGAATCAGTTTTCGCCCCTCAGGTAGTTCACCTAAAGTCTCGAGCTTCACGGGAACGTCTCGGCGTTTGACGTATTCAAGCTTCACCAAAATTGCTGGCGGAGTGATTGAGACCACTTTCACGCCAATCGGCAGCCGAATGTTGTCCTGAAAAAAGCGGTAAGTATTTAGGCCCGGTTTTCCGGCCGAAAGATTCACTCGAATGGGCTCATCTTGGCGATCCAGTAAGGATCGCAAAAACGCTTTGGGACCAGACAAACGAAATGCGATTTTCTCAGGAATATCATTCCCGGCAACCAGCTCGGTTGGCGTGATGAGCTCCAAAGGAACTTCCTTCACCACTTCGACATTGCGCGAGCCAAGAACGACGACCCAAAGAACCAAAGCGACAATGACCGAGATGGCTTTCGTCCCAAGATTATTTGCAACCGCCTGCCACGCCTTCTGAAAGAACATCGATCATTTCTCCCGCGTGGACTGCAGCCATCCACGAAGTCTGCGAGGCAAGTTGGCTTGAGCTTTGGGCAAATCCAGCAGCGCAGCCAAGCTCTGCTTCATCTCCTGCTCATTTAAGTTAGTCGTCATCCGACCGCCCTTGATCAAGTTGGCAGCCCCGGCTTCCTCACTGACCAGCACCACAATGGCGTCGCTGTCCTCAGTCAAACCCAAGGCAGCGCGGTGTCGGGTACCAAACTTTTTATCGATGTTCGGATCCTTGGACAGCGGGAGAAAACAGCCTGCCGCTGCGATTCGACCGTTCGTAATGATCACGGCGCCGTCATGGATGGGCGAGTTGTGCTGAAATATGGAATAGATGAGTTCGGACTTCACTCGTGAATCCAAGCGCGAACCCGTATCGATGAAGTTCTTCAAACCCGTCTCGCGCTCCAACACAATGAGAGCGCCCACGCGCTCAGCGGCCAACCGAGTGGCGGCTCGCGCTATCTCATCGACCATCTCACGTTCTTCCTCGGCGGATGCCCCAGCAAAGAAGGGGTTTTTCCCCACATGAGTCAAAGCGCGACGAAGGTCGTCCTGGAACAGGACGATCACGATCAAGATCAGATAGTCGAAGAAATAACTCAGCAGCCAATGAAAGGTAAAAAGCTCGAAAGTCGACGAGACAAAAAAACCGATCCCGAGAATTCCGAGGCCCGTCAGCATCTGCATGGCGCGAGTGCCACGAATCAGCAGAAGGATCCGATAGACGATGAAGGCAACGATGCCCACGTCTAGCAGATCGATCCACCTCAGACTCGACTGCAGATTACTGAGCAGGCCTCCCACTCGGTTCGCTTTCCTTTCGCGTCAGACCGGCATCGGAGCCGGTGCTGCGCCCATTCCGCCTGGAGCCGGTTCCGAGCCCGTCGCAGGAGCGGTCCCAGAAGGCGGCAAGTTGGAAAGCGTCGTCGGAGGCTTTCTCTCGATTTTCTCACCCCGAACAATGCGATCGACCTCTTCGCCATCGATCGTCTCGTACTCGAGAAGCGCCTTCGCCAAGTTATGGAGGATATCCAACTTCTGGGTCAGGATCTCACGAGCCCGCTGATAGTTCCGCTCGACGATGTCCCGTACTTCGCGGTCGATCGTCTGCGCAGTCTGCTCAGAGTAATCGCGGTGTTGCGAAATTTCGCGTCCTAGGAAAATGGCTTCTTCTTTCTGTCCGAAAGAAAGAGGCCCCAGAACATCGCTCATGCCCCACTCGCAAACCATTCGACGGGCCAATTCGGTAGCTCGCTCGATATCGTTGCCAGCGCCGGTGGTTTTCTGGTTCAACACCAGCTCCTCGGCCAATCGGCCCCCCATCAGGAAGGCAATGCTGTTCTCGGCGCGGTCCTTCGTCAGCGAAACGCGGTCTTCGACCGGAAGCGTTTGAGTCACACCGAGCGCCATCCCGCGAGGAATGATCGTCACTTTATGGATAGGATCGGTTCCCGGAAGGAACTTGCCCACCAAAGTGTGACCTGCCTCATGGTAGGCCGTGGTGCGTTTTTCCGTTTCGGTCAGCACCATGCTCTTGCGCTCAACGCCCATCAGGACTTTGTCCTTGGCTTGCTCGAAGTCTTCCATCTCGAGGACTTTCTTGTCAGCTCGAGCTGCAAGCAGGGCGGCTTCGTTCACCAGGTTCTCAAGATCGGCCCCTGAAAACCCGGGCGTTCCGCGCGCGATCACCATGAGCTCTACTTTGGGACTCATCGGTGTCTTGCGAGTATGAACTTTCAGGATCTCTTCGCGACCGCGAACGTCGGGAGCCGAAACCACCACACGGCGGTCAAAACGGCCCGGACGAAGGAGCGCCGGGTCCAGAACGTCCGGACGGTTCGTCGCAGCGATCAAGATCACGCCTTCATTCGATTCAAAGCCGTCCATCTCGACCAAAAGCTGGTTCAAAGTCTGCTCGCGCTCGTCGTGTCCGCCGCCCAAGCCGGCGCCCCGATGGCGACCGACAGCATCGATCTCATCGATAAAGATAATGCAGGGAGCGTGCTTCTTGCCCTGCTCGAACAAGTCGCGAACTCGCGATGCACCCACGCCAACAAACATTTCTACGAAGTCAGAACCGGAGATCGAGAAGAACGGAACTCCCGCTTCGCCGGCAATTGCTTTTGCGAGCAAGGTTTTCCCGGTTCCCGGAGGACCCATCAAAAGAACGCCTTTGGGAATGCGTCCACCCAATCGGGTGAATTTTTTCGGATCCTTCAAGAAGGCGATGATTTCTTCCAACTCGAACTTAGCTTCTTCAGCACCAGCAACGTCCTTAAACGTAATCTTGTTGGTCGATTCCGTCAGAAGTCGCGCCTTGGATTTTCCAAACGACATGGCCTTGCCACCGCCCGCTTGGAGCTGACGCATGAACAAGAAGAAGAAACCAAACAGCAACATCATGGGCAGCCACGAGATCAGGAGCTGCTGCCACACAGGGGTGCGCTCACTCCGTTCGTAGTTCGGGATAATGTTGTTCTGCTGAAGAATCTTGAAGACCTCGGGATTGTCGGTCGCACCGATCGTCTCAAAGGACTTACGCCCGTCCACGGTCGGCTCCTTCAAGGTGCCGACAATTAGGTTGTCCTGCTTGAAGGTCACGTCCCCGACTTTGTTCTCTTTCACCAGTTGAACAAACTCGCTGAACTTGATCTCGCGACGACCCCGGGTGCCCGGGTCAAAAACTTTGAACAGGCTGGCAAACAGCACAATCAGAACCAGCCAAAGGGCGACAGTCTTGTGTGACGATTTCATCGGTGTGGACCCTTACCTTGTCCTTCAAAAAGGCTAGCACGCAGGAATTCAAACATCAATGAACTGGCCCTCGGAAGGCCGCGATCTTTCGCCGGTTTTCGCCTCAAGCGAAGAACTCAATTCATTCGGATGCTGGCGCGCCAAAGCAAGGGCCGCCAGGGTCTCGACGGCAGCCGGAAACAACGCAGAAACCTCAGGCATCAGTCGAGCCCGCATTCGGTTTCTGAGGAATCGAGGATTCCGATTAGCCGCGTCTTCACGCCACCCCAGCCCTTCCTCCCGAAGAAACTCGACGAGTTCACTCTTGCGCGTAGTCAGAAAAGGACGCAGTTCGCGGTCTTTGGCGCTCTGCACTCGAATCCCGCCCCAGGAATGCTCGCGAGCCCCACTCAAAATGCGCCAAAGAACGGTCTCGGCTAAATCATCCGCGTGATGCCCAGTCAACACCCAGGAACCCGGATAACGACCTAGAATTTCACAGTAAAACGCCTTTCTTTGGGTCCTTGCCTGAGCCTCGAGCGAGTCACCATTTTCCAGATCGGGCACCCCATGCCCCAGATCAAGCGGTAACCCCCAGGTCTCGGCCAATCGCTTCACCCACTCCGCATCGTCATCGGTTTCGGGCTTCGGCCACCCGTGATTGAAGTGGATCAGTCGGACTTTCCCCTCGCCAGCGATTTTCCTGCCATACCGGGTCAGTAGACGTGCGAGCGCTACGGAGTCTGGGCCTCCAGAGAGCGCGATGAGGATATGCGAATCTATAGAAGGGCGCGCCCCAAATTGATCCAAAAGTGCCAAGACTCGGCGAATCAGAGTGCCGCCCACTGGGCCGGGCTTCGGGTATTCCATGCGCACCCTGAGCAGTGACATAGACCGCCCCGGGTCCACAACCTAAGAACTCCCGTAGCCCCCGGAGGCTCATCTCCCGATCTGAACAGGGTTGATTCCGAACCCAAGCCACGGTAAGTCATCGGGTCTCCGCAAAAAGTCGCGTTCGGTTGGCTGGGTAGCTCAGATGGTTAGAGCGGCGGATTCATAACCCGCAGGTCGGCGGTTCGATCCCGCCCTCAGCCACCACTAAAAATTCCTTCGATTCAAAGAGATGAAGGCCCACTGAAGACCTGCGCAAGTTGCTCCAGCTGCTCTGGCATCGCACCTACTGCGCCCGTAGCCAGAGCATCATCGAGAGCTTCCTTGGACGGGTAGAGATCGCTCACCACGACCCAAGTGCCGCCGCTCACGTCTTCAAAGGTAACCGTCGTGATCGTTGCGGAATCCTCTCCACCTTCGTCGTTGGTCCACACTAAACGTGAGTGCGGCGTGACTTCGAGGTACCGACCAAAGAATTCCGCGGTCTGATCCCCTGCACTGAAAACTAAGCGATACGTCCCGCCGGTGCGAACATCCATTTCACAGGACTCAAGCCGGATCGGAGCGGATTTCGGGACCCACCATTTTTGAAAAAGTTCAGAGTTGGCCCAAGCCTCAAACACAAGGTGCGACGGTCCCTGGATGAATCGAGAAGAGACGAGTTCACGATCCGATTTCCGCTCTGCGTTTAATTGGCTTCTCATCTAGCTCCCTAGTTAATGCATTCAGCATCGGACTTCAAATCCAAGCAGGCAAAGCGACCACCGCAGCCTCCAATCACCATTTCACACTCCGCGCAACGGCTCCTATTCTGGCATAAATCAAAGCCATGAATCCCATCACTCAAGTGGCACTCGTTTCTGGCGGAAATCGCGGCATCGGCTTAGCGTTGGTCGAAAATCTCGCGCGACGCGGTTTTCAGGTGGTCTTGGGCTCGCGCTCGCTCGCGGCAGGCCAAAAAGCGGCCAAAGCTCTTCAAAAGCAAGGCCTGAAGGTACAACCAGTTCGCCTCGATATTACAAAAGCCTCTGACAGAAAGGCTGCGTTGAAACTCATTCAAAAGAAGTTTTATCGTCTGGACGTTCTAGTGAACAACGCAGGCGTTTTCTTGGACTCAAGCGACGACTCCCAAAAAGCAAAACTTTCAGACATCCGAAAAAGTTTCGAGATCAATACGCTTGGCGCCTTTGAAATGTGCCGCACCTTTTTGCCCTTCATGGCGAAGCACCGCTTTGGTCGCGTCGTGAACGTATCAAGCGGCATGGGGCAGCTCTCAGAAATGAACGGGGGCTATCCGGGCTATCGCCTATCCAAAACCGCACTCAACGCGGTGACTCGCATTTTCTCCGATGAATACAAAGACCAAGGAATCCTCGTGAACTCGGTCTGTCCAGGCTGGGTCAAAACCCGAATGGGCGGAAAAGGAGCCGAAATCTCGCCCGCCGAGGGCGCCGAGACGCTAGCGTGGCTTGCTACCTTGCCAAACGACGGCCCCACTGGGGGCTTCTTCAGAGAAAAAGCCCCCATTCAGTGGTGAGAAACGCGGTAAAAAGAAAAATGCCCATCACTCGCTTTTTTCGACTGATTCTTGGCTTCATCGCTTTGACCGCACTCAGCGATTCGAGTTTCGCTGACGCAAAAAGCGCCAACTCAGACTCTCTCAAGAAGAAACTCACCGCTATTCAGTATGAAGTGACGCAAAAAAACGGAACTGAGCCCCCGTTTCGAAACGCATACTGGAACCATCACGAAACGGGAATATACGTAGATATCATCAGCGGCGAACCCCTGTTTAGCTCGCTCCATAAATTCGACTCCGGCACCGGTTGGCCCAGCTTCACCCGCCCCATTTCTTCCGCTTCGCTTCAAGAAAGCATCGACGCATCTCACGGTCTCGACCGAACCGAAGTGCGTTCGGCAAAAGCAAATTCGCACTTAGGTCACGTTTTCCCGGACGGTCCGAAAGCTCAGGGGGGTCTTCGTTACTGCATCAATTCGGCAGCCCTGCGATTCCTTCCGATCCAGCGAATGAAGCAAGAAGGCTACGGGAGCCTCCTGTTTTTATTTGCGGAAAAGATGGGCTGGAAACAGCTTCGACTGGCCGGAGGCTGTTACTGGGGACTTGAAGCGCTGCTCTCTAAAGTCCCGGGCGTCATTGAAACAGAGGTAGGAAAAACATTAGGCGCAGAAACCGTTCACCTTCTTTTTGATCCTAAGAAGACAAGCGCACAATCCATTTACCTCGAGTTTTTCCGCTTCCACGACCCCACCACTCTGAACCGCCAGGGCAACGACCTAGGGCCTCAGTACCGATCAGCTATCTTCGTCAACACCCCGGAAGAAAAAGAAGAGGCAAAAAAAGCCAAAGCCCGTGTTGAGGCGTCGGGCCACTGGAAAAAGCCGCTCACTAC
>JACCDO011986111.1_pt1 | contig 10579 bp, 11 predicted proteins | sample 7446101 | NCBI WGS metagenome assembly JACCDO01 (sample SAMN15323440, study PRJNA562643) | freshwater metagenome | isolation source: river surface water | place: USA:Blue River Watershed | collected 2017-08-16
GCGTAATAGCATCCGGCGCCTGATACCGTGTGAGTCCTGCACTTCCAACATCTCCCCGCGCGGTCCCTTGTTCCGCAAAGGTTTTGTTAAAAATATCGGCATTGAATTTGGCGCGTAACTGGGATTCGTTCTGCAGACGCCGGTCTTCTCCGCTGGATTTTAGCCAATCACCGTAGCCATCCTGGTCCGGATCAGGCAGCCGATTCTCTTCAAAAAGTTGGTTAAATACGTTCATATTCAAGTTCTTGGGATTCAGGGCAATCTTGGGTTCGTCACGGGTTGCTGCACCAGCACCACCAGCCGCCGTGCGGCGATATGCGGCCTCTGTAGCATTTCGAGCCGCCTCCTCGGCATCATACTTAGTGAGTGGACCGTCGCGCGCTTTTATGGCCGCCTCCTTGGTAACCGCCTGTGTAAACCGCGGGTCATCGCCGTCTTTTGCCCCTTTCGGTATCAACTTATTAATCACTTCCTCCAAATACACAAATGCCCGCGTGACTTCATCGAAGGCCTCTGCGGACCCACCACGGTCCGGATGCGCCCTGGCGGCCGCCTTCTTATAAGCAAGTCGCAGACTTTCATGCCCCAGTGGTTTTGAATCATCGATATTCAGAATACGATACGATTCGTGTAGGGTATCTAGGGCTCTCTTGGGCGGCGGCACGGTGGCCAAGGTATTCTCCTTTACTACTTTGCGTGGTTCATTCATCATAGGCATCTGAATATTCGGAAGGGCTTGCATTGTTGGATGCATCCCATGCATCGCATGCATTTGATAGGAGGGTGCATGCGACGGAGGTGGAGGGGGTCTCTGACCCTGCGACTGCGATTGCTGCAACTGCGCCCCTGGCCAGTGTGCCGGTTCTCCGCGACGATACGCCGCAATCCACTGCAAAATAGCCGCGTATACTCCGGCACGTTTCGCGGAATTTACATACTCTCCTCCCGCCATCAGGGTATCCAACATCTGCATCCGGGCCGCATTGGAGTGTAAAGAGGCTAAGTTCTGCCATATGCGCACATGGCGCGGATCTATAGAAGCCACATTCCCCATTTAACTCGTGCCTAGAAATCCTCCTCCCCATTTACACGCACATTCTTCCGCAACCAGAGTTCCAATGTATCAGCATGATTGGTAGTAATCTCTGTAAGGATAGCGCCGGTTTCATTGCGAATGCGAAGAGTGGGGAGTTTCTTCACTGTGTCCTTCTCCACCTCTTCCATTTCATCATAATCTACGAATGTAATCGGAATGGTGAACTTATGGGCGAGTACTGTGGCCAGAGGTTTCACGGTTTTGCAGGGTGCACACCAGGTAGCGCCGATGTATTCAATGGTTACGGACATTTCTGGGATGTGTACAGGGTTTGTTTGGTTTATTGTTACGGGCGTTAAATAGCCCTCACTTTTTCCAGTACTCCCTACAAAAACAACACATGGATACGATTGAAAAAGTAGTGTATATAAATCTGGATCGCCGCACAGACCGTAGGGCCGAAATAGAGGCTGAATTGGACCGTCTAGGCGTACCGGAAGAAAAGCGTATGCGCTTTCCGGCAATTGCTAGTCAATGGGGCTGGTTTGGATGTACCCAGTCGCATTGTGAAGTTGTGCGACTTGCGAAGGAGGCTGGATGGTCTCGGGTATGGATTCTGGAGGATGACTGGATGCCCACAGTAGCTCCCGAAAGATTCCACGATTCCCTACAAACGGTCTTAACATCCTCTTTGACCTGGGATGTACTTATGGTTTCTTCCTATGTACAGGCATCCGATCCGGTTGCGGAGTGTGGTGACCTGGTGCGCCGTGGCTATAATATACAGACCGCGAGTTCCTACATAGTCAATTCCTCATTCTATGACCGGTTGTTGGAGAACCTGGAGGAGGCCGTGCGATGTGCACAGGCCGGCGGGAATCATTGGGATTGCATCAATGACCAATACTGGAAACGATTGCAGGCGGACCGTAGTACACACTGGCTCTATTTCTCACCGGCTCTAGGAAAACAGCGGCCGAGCCATAGTGATTTAGCGGGCAAGTTTGTCGATTATGGAGTATAAGTAGAGGGTTGGTTTGGGTTGAACATGGCGACGGCTACAGACATAGTTATTTTTGATAATGCGGATGTATACCAAACATTCTTGGCGAATATGGCGGCATCTCCCAAATATGCTGGACTTGTTCACTATTTCCAACAAAGTGAAGATGCACGCCAAAACACACTTCGCGAAATAGCCAAAGCCGACCAAATATACGAGAATGATAATGGATTCTTCGTATATCGCATACCCGACCCGTTTTACGCGGGTCTTCAAAAGTCGTTTTTATTTCAAGAGGACCGGTGGTTTCTGGAAGAATGGTATAATCAGTGCGACCAATATGTGAATTCACTCGATTCGCGCGAAAGTTACATATTAAGTCGGTATACACGGCATGGTGATGAAGTCGTAAATAAACTGCTTCGTGACCCCGCCGGCTTTTCCAGCAATACGCGCATCCAACAACTTATGCAAGAATCCATGACGAATGAAAATCTTTTATTGCATGCAATGCAGCTAATTGATATATACGACCCGGAAAATCATAATTCTTATTTACAATCGGATGGTTCTCTGATGCCGAGTGAATTATATGAGGTTTTGAAATTTGAAAAGGAATATATGGGTGATATTGATTATGAGAATCCGGTGGAAGTGTTGGATAATCTGAAACCGCTGATTTACCGGTATATTGAGGATTTGCGCCAAATCCTACGAAATGCCCCGCCCCTTCCTGCACCCCTACAGGTCTTCCGTGGTAGCGAAACGGATTATTTGAATAACCCGCTTCATTCGGCAGTTGTAGATGGATTCATATCTACGACGCTAGATAGTTGCGTGGGGGAATACTATCCCAGGAATAATTACATTTATCAAATGATAATTCATCCAGGCACACCCTGTTTGTCTATTAAAAATGCATCCAAATATTACGCTGAGTTTGAGATATTAGTGGATACAGGATGTGCCGCCATGTCGTCGGGACTTGTGCAAAAACATACCCTGCAAACCGACATAAATTCGGGTGATGTAGACCCGTATCATGTATTTTCTGAAGCGCGCAATATTATTCATAAGGTGCGCCATATTCAAGTTAGGGGAAACACGGGTGGGACTGTTGGGAGTGTTGGAAGTGTAGGAAGTACTGCAAATAGTACAAAAAGCAAACAGAGCAAAGGCAGCACAGGAAGCAAAAAGAGCAAAGGCGCCAAAGGCAGCAAAGGCGGTTATCAACAGCAAACAAAAATGACTCGACGCAGGCAGGCATCAAAGATACGAAGCACAACCTCAACCTCAACCAAACGGCATTCGAGGAAGAAACCTACATCCCCAACACGCTCCCTTCGTAAAATGAAACAGACATGGATGCAGCGAGATCTTGCCGACCCGAAGGCGACCTATGGTGATGGCCGTGTACCAAAAAGAATACATGAGAAGCTATTAGCTGCCCACAAGCAAATGGGTACCAACTTTCACTAGATTGCGGGGCGACGGATGTTGGATCCAACCAGTAGCCTTTTTGGTTGTTTGTGTTGTTGGTTGAGGTTGTGCATCCTCTGCAGCGGTTGGGCAGATGTAGTTTTTGCGCAAGATTTCCTCTGCATGTTTCGCAAATAGCGCTTTCATGAACTCATATGCCTCATTGATTTGGTCCATTGTGCGAGCACCTGTTATAATTACCTGACCCGTCTGAAAGGGCGAGATGGTGATTTTTTTGCACATCCCGAGTGCCGAACCATCTCCGGTGCCCTTACAGAGCTTTTCACAGGGACAGAGACCCGGTGGACATGTGGCGGGACGTTGTGAGTTGTAAAAGTACTTGGTCTTGACTCCCTGGTAAATGGATGGCTCATAGCTCACTGTGAGATGATAGCGTTCACTGAGAATCTTGTAAAGTACATCCCGACGAATCTTAGCACCAATACTGAAATCCGTGTTCACGAGCTGGGTCTGCATTTTATGCGGGCGCACCTCGCCCTCAAAGACCGGTTCCGTACACCGAGTCTGAATATGGTCAAGAATCCAGCGAAGGGCGTCCCAGCTCATCTCTTCACTCCGAACACCCGTCATCTGTACGCCACCATTCCGGAAGAGTTTGATATTGATTTCCTTCCAATTCAGGGGCGCCACTTCACGCCGAATGACCAGGGTCGCCTGGTTGAAGAAGAATGTCTTCTTGGGCTTCGTCTCCTTTTGAAGAATACGCTTCCAGGAGGTACCCTTGAGGACACCCTGATAGTCCATTTCCAGGATGCCGTCATTCAGGTCCCAGTACGGCAGAATCGGAACTTGGGCCCAGAGTTTATCCAGATTAATCATGCATCCAACATGGGCTGTCGTCACCATAGTGCTAATGCGCACGGGAGAAATGGTGAGTGTGGGCGCGGTGTATTCGACTTCATTGGTGCTGGAGGACATATTGGGTTGGGTTAGTAGGTATGTGAGGTTCGGGGAATGTCGAAAGTGGCCTGGTCACTTTTGAGGGTTTTAGAACCCCATGGTAGAAGAAATGGTCCGCCGCACAAGTCGCACTCGCCGGTTTCGGGGAGCCGGATACCAGACATCCCAGCAAATGTTTAATCCCGAGGTGCTGCAGCGCCACACTGACGAGGCCGCAGTTTCCACTGCCCCAACAGACCTCGCCATACGCCCTGTCCTGAACTCCACCTTCAAGGTGGGCGGCAAGCGCCGTCGTCTCCGTGGGGGATTTTCCCCCAGCATTATGGGCCCCTTCCTCAAGAATGCCCAGGATGCCCTGGTTCCCCTGGCTCTGTACTCGGCCTACCACCTGATGCCCAAGAAGGGACGCAATATTTTCTCACTGCGTCGCAGTGCTAGTGCTAGTCGCAAGACCAGCAAGTCCGTTCGTCGCCGCCGTTAGTTTAGGTGCGTTTGTTTGTAATGTAACGCGCGCCCATCTAAACGCACACTCCCGTGAGCCTTTCATTTAGAGTGAGGCAATGGACCCCAAGAATGAATATCTTTTCATGATCCGAACGGTGAAGGCCTCCCCGTTCCGAACACTCATTGATGCAGTGAAGGATATCCTTACTGAGGCGAATATCGAGGTGGACCAGAACGGCATGAAAATCATTGCGATGGACGGAACTCACACAATTCTGGTGCATATGCGCCTGTACGCCGACCGTTTTGATGCATTCCAATGTTCACGCAAGTGCATTTTGGGCATTAATATGATGAATTTCAACAAGATGGTGAAGCAAATCAAAAACGAGGAGTCCCTGGTTCTGTTTATGGAGAAGTCCAATACCAGTCGTCTGGGCATCCGCATTATGAATGGCGAGAAGCAGATGGTGACTACCAAATATCTGAATCTGATGGAGCTGGATATCAAGCCCATTGAGATTCCGCCGGCGCAATTTCCGTCGGTCATCACCATGCCCTCCATGGATTTCCAGAACATCATCAAGGACCTCTCGCAACTAGGCGATAAGATTGAAATCAAGTCAGCCGAGAATGAGCTGATTTTCCGGCTGGAGGGGGGTGAGTTTGGGTCACAGGAGACTGTATGTGTGATGCCGAAGAGCCAGACCGAAATCGTGCAGGGATATTTCCTGCTCAAGCCGCTGTCCCTGTTTACCAAGTGTACCGGCATGAGCACGGATATCATGATTTACCTGAAAAACAACTACCCCATTGTGATTGAGTACGATGTGGCGGGTCTGGGCGAGATTAAGCTGGCTCTGGCGCCCTCTCCTCGATCCGAGACGGCAATTAATACTCATTAAAGTAATTAGATTAGGGACAGCATATGATATTATGACGCCCCCAATTGGGACACAATCAAAAATTGAAGAACCACTAAAGATTTGTTGGGATTCCTGCGTTTCTTACAGTTTTCTTTCATTCCTTACTTTTCCTTCATTTCCTACAATCCCTACACAATGTCCTCTACTTCCTACACACTCGATATGATTTCTTGCACTAGCAAGACATATGATGAGATTAGTGCATTGGTGCACAAGGGGATGCGGAGTTCCAACAAGTCGTCCGCAGAATGGTGTATTGTATCGATTGACCGCGTTAAAAATCCCTACTTAGAGGGTGAGTTTGCTGCTACAAAGGCGGCAATTGCCGCAAAGCGTGGCGAAGGGGCTGTTAAAGAAGTTCGCGCCTTTCACGGAACAACGGAGGCGGGCATGGCGGGCATTGTAGCTCAGGGCTTTGACCCAACACGCAATCAGCGGTCCATGTTTGGAAAGGGAACGTATGTGGCGCCTTCGGCATCCTTTGCACGCAGCTATGCACAAGAGACTCATATGGGCGACAATGTAATGATTTTATGCCGTGTAGCACTCGGTGTTCCCACACAAGGGTGCGTAGGCAAGGAAATCAATACTGCCCTCTACGACTATGCGGTTGATTCACTGAAAAATCCTAATATGTACGTGATTCCCTACACACATGCTGTAATTCCGGAATATGTTGTGCAGTTTTACGGCAAGGCGAGAATGTAAGCGTCGTCAAAAACAAAACAAACAAACCACTAGAAACCAAACCAAACCAACATGAATGCAGCAGAAGTGCATCAACCTGTGAACTTTCGAACACCTGCGAATTATGGAATGCTTACGCCAGGGGAATCTCTTACATTCGAGAACAAGCAATTAAGCCGTGTTTTTGAATTGCCTACTCTTATTATTCCTACCGGTTCCATTGTATATCGCGCGGATGCGGGTGGTGCGAAATCCCCGTCCAATGCTGTGCCTGCATTTTTCAGCAATGATGAATCCATTACGGTGTATAAGCGCGGAAAGGAGGAGAATGTATCCAAATATAGAACTACACGCAATGTACGTCTATTTGTGATGACTGTTCCATCACTCAGACTTCTGTCTACGTTCTATCCGGAACTTACACCCGAAGATAAGTCGTATTTTAAAACATATTTACAAAAACACGCGGAAAATGCAGTATTGCCTATATTTCCAACACGAGATCAGCACGGTTATTTGAATCGTGCGATAGCGGCTATCCTTTGCCGATTGGGCGTAGATGGTTGGATTGTGCAACCCTATGAAAAGGGCAAAACAGGTATGCGCAATTATAGCCTTATGCGTCCTATGGCTGATTACAAGCCGGAATTTATGGTGTGTAAATGGACGGACTGTATGGAACGTATTTTAGAGGGAGGGCGTGTAGGCACCAGACGGTTGTTGCACAAACAGAAGCGCAAGCGCACACGCGTACGTGCGCGTATATATGGAGGTGCCCAGCTTCCGACAAAGATAAATATAACAGATACACAATTACGAAAGTTAATGAAAATGCACTTTGAATATACTGATCCGGTGAATGATTCTATGATGATTCTGGACCCTACACAACCCCAATGGATAACGCAAAGGGATATAAATACGTTGGAGATTCTTGTGGGGGACACTGTGACTGTTGATAAAGTATCTGAAATCGTGCCGTATCCATACCAAAAGAACTATTTTTACCTATTTCCTGCCCGTAAACAAGTTGAAATATGGATGGAAAGTCGCATGTAAGGTTTGTGGAAAAAGTTGACTCTTCGGCCGTCACTCTTACACGAGTGTTGTGTTGTCGCGGCATCTAAATCCTGCTCCTTTCTTTCTTAATTATATACGCTATGGCTACCGTTTCTTTTCCTTCTGGGGGTGCTTGTGCTGCTGCCGGTACCGCAGGACCTGAGAGCCCCTGCCCATGGACACTGTATTTCCATGACCCAGAAGATAGCTCTTGGACCCCCGAATCCTACAAGCGTCTGGGTTCATTTACGTCCTTTCCCGACTTGTGGGCAACACTTGCGCGAATTGGTGAGCCTCGCTTTATCGGCGGGATGTTCTTCATTATGCGGGACCCCTATCCACCTCTATGGGAGAACCGCGCCAACATTCGTGGCGGTTCCTACAGTATCAAGGTGCCCGAGAAATCGGCCTATGAAACCTTCTCACGCTACATGGCTGCAGGCATTCTGAATATGATTAGCAAGGATGCAGGCAATCAGATTGTGGGAGTGAGCATTAGTCCCAAGAAAGGCTTTCACATTCTGAAGATTTGGAATGTAGACGCAAAGGTCTATCACAAGCCAACGGAAATCAATCTGTATGGTGACGGTATGATTCTAACGGACGTAATTTACAAGCCGCATCTCGACCAGAAGATGTAATAACGGCCGATAACTCAAAAAAATGAAAGGTTCTAAGGATATTTTTTACTAATCGCGAACGTTCCAATCCTTCCATTCCATTCATTCCATTCCTTCCAAACAGTATGGAGCATTCTGATGATTATCCGATGAAGCAGACCCGCATTAGATGTGTTAAGGGGTTTGTTAGCAAGTCTGGACGCACTGTTCGACCAGTAGGCATTCAATGCAACCAGGTTGACTCAACAAAGTACACCGATGATTCCCGTATGCATGCAAGTCGACTTTTTAGAATGCGTCGAACTAAGAAGTGTGACTGTTGCCGCACACGTTATTGTGAGGATAACAAGCCTCTCCGTGGTAGGGACATTAATTGGCTTTATTATTGTTAGTTATTTCAATGAATCTGAAATATGTAGCATAATTCAGATTCTTTGTATATTTTTTGGTCGAGGCAGGGTTCGAACCTGCGACTCTGGCGTTATTAGCACCATGCTCTGTCCGGCTGAGCTACACGACCTGTATTGGGGTTAGTTTGCGATTGCGGTGGTTGCGGTGGTTGCGGTTGCTTTTCCCCATTCATCGGGCACATTTAAACTCCGTAATTTTGCCGCACCCGCACTAGAAAAACAAACCACCTCCATCCAAACCATCAAACGGCATTGTAGGTCGATGTTGGATAATAGGTTCCGGTGCAGACATGCGAGTGGCGACGCTCTCCCCGTAGGGGAGAGCCTGACTCTCCAACCAGCTTTGCTGGTTGGAGCGGACACTGTCGCCACTTAGCATTGTCTGGGGGCTCAGACAGCCTTGCGATTGCTTCACATTCACAGTATCCCGTTCCCCTTGGCTGCGTAGCAGCCTCGGGGTCAGGCTCCCATTTGGCTGAGCCAAATGGGAGCTTTCGCCTTGGCGAACGGGATGTTCTGAGGTATTTCGCAACTCGCAAGTCTGTTCCGGTGTGATTCGTCGCAGTAGTTTTGCACGCCCAACAAATTTGTATTCCTCCTCTTCCCCATCTCGTGTAATTACTGTAATTTTTGCGTGTTCAGCTTCTGGAAGATGAATATTTAGCACCCACGATGCTAGGCGAAGCATGGCTATAAGAGAAACCTCTGTATTTGCCCGCGTTTCCGACAACCAATCCGATATATCAATGATATGATCCCCAATACAATACTGAATTGAAATCCAGGGCAGGCGTTTGTAGGGACTCGTGGAATCTTTGGCTGTGATTCGATTCTCCTGAGAAGTGTAATGGGCTGTATGTGCATATTTACAGTGTTCCTTACCTGCCGGAATTACCTCTTCATTATCAAATATCAAATACGTTGTGTTGGGAGAGGGGCCTAGCCACTGTCTTGCTGCCTCTTTTGCATACTCCCAGTATGCAAGGGCATATTCGTGCGCGTTATTAAAAAAAACTAGCAAATCCACAATTCCCAACATACTGATTAGTATTCTTGATATAAGCCTTCTTTAATCCGAGCAGGTTTCTTCTGTTGGCTCCTCGCAAGTCTCTTCCTCTTCTACACAGGGAGTTGGTGGCTTGGCGCATCGCTTACGCTCTTCTGTCTGGAAATCGAAGCCCTTCTGAAATATGATAATCGCAAAAAGGAAAATGTAGAATACGATAGGTACACCAAGAAGACCCCAGGCTACGAAGCCCATGCCGGCGGCACATAGAATCCATAGGAGAATTCCGCCAAAAATCAGGTAAAAAAGGGTACGCGCTAGGGAAGGAAAGGACCCCATATATATATCATAGAGTCCCAGGGCAATCATAAATACCCCATATGCAAAAACCGGAGGACAGAGTTCCATTTTGTTAGGGTGTTTGTTTTGTTTTTATTTACCCACGAACTAGCTTGCCGCCCACGAGCTTCCCAACATAGTCTCCTGCCTCCTCATCGCTGATGTAGGCAAATACATTCTGGGTTGAAGTGTCCAGGAAATACATGGTCTTCCCAATCTTGATGGGCTCATAGGAACCTTCCTCCTCGGCTTCCTCGGTCTCCTCCTCAGCTGCCTCGTCCTCCTCAGCATCCACCTCAACCTCCTCAGTCTTCTCCTCAGCTGCAGTCTCCTCCTCGGTTGCCTCAACCTCCTCCTCAGCATCTACCTCAACCTCCTCAGTCTTCTCCTCAACTGCCTCATCCTCCTCAGCATCTACCTCAACCTCCTCAGTCTTCTCCTCAACTGCCTCATCCTCCTCAGCATCTACCTCAACCTCCTCAGTCTCCTCCTCGGTTGCCTCAACTGCCTCATCCTCCTCAGCATCTACTTCCACTTCCTCATTCTCCTCCTCGGTTGCCTCAACTGCCTCATCCTCCTCAGCATCTACTTCCACTTCCTCATTCTCCTCCTCGGTTGCCTCAACTGCCTCATCCTCCTCAGCATCTAC
>JACCDO012182833.1_pt1 | contig 10579 bp, 4 predicted proteins | sample 7446101 | NCBI WGS metagenome assembly JACCDO01 (sample SAMN15323440, study PRJNA562643) | freshwater metagenome | isolation source: river surface water | place: USA:Blue River Watershed | collected 2017-08-16
CAATCGCTGGCTGCCGACCCAGGCTCATCGGTGATGCGAACCGGATTTTTGACTTCGGCTCAGGGCATGAGCGCCCGCTTTGCTGAATTGGCCGGACAAATGACAGGCATCACCGACGAGGTGCACAAAGCCCTGGAAAACGCGGCCAATCAAATGAACACCTACACCAGCCAATTGGCTTTGGTGAACCAGCAATTGGCAAAGATTCCCGTCATTCAAAACCAGCCCGCTCAATTGTTGGATCAACGCGATCAACTGCTGCGTGACATGTCTGAGTTGTCGCGCATCAAAATCAGCTACACCGCCAACGGCATTGCCTCGGTGAGCCTGGGCTCGACCATGTCCGATGGCCTTTTGGTCGATGGGCTCCGGTCTTACACCATTGGCTTTAATCCTCAAAATCCGAATTCGAACGATTTGGTGCGTGACCCATACGGCAGCTCGGACTCTTTGGCAGCGGCCAGTGGGGGAACGATCGGCGGCTTGAACGCCTTCATGAGCGGCGCACTGGAGCCCGCACAAAAAAGTTTGGACATGCTGGCCAATTTGTTCGTCAATGAAACCAATGTGATTCAGCGCAACGGCATTGACGGTTACGGTCAGATGGGAACAGATTTGTTTTTGGTTGATCCTGAAGCCGAATCTGCTGCATCGGCAGTGAAGGTCATCCTCACCGATGGCATGCGCATCGCAACAGGTGCTCTCTTCAGGGTCATTGAGCAATCGACCAACACAGCGGGTGCCAAAGCCGTGGTGGAGTTTGCCAATCCCGAAAAACCAGTGGCCATCAGCAATGCCAATCTGGTGAACAACCCCAACCCTGCTGCGGGTGTGGCGGTCAATGTCCCACTCGATTCCATGTATGCCAAGGTGACCGACGTGGCTGCAGGACTGAACTCACCCGTTTTCTTTTTGGACAGCGCCCAGCCTGGGCAACAGCTGCAGGTCATGACGCGCGATGGCCGTCATTTGGCGGGTAAGACGCTCACTTTGGATGAGCGCTTTCAGATGATCAAACCTGAAAACGGCTTCAACACACCCATGACCTACAGCGATGTCTATTTGAACAAGGCGGGCGAAGAGGGTTACATGGACGTGGGCTTTTTCTATGGTGCCCAGGCCAAGGTCATGTATGCGCAAAATTTTGACAGCCTCGGTAACGTGGCCGAACCCACGCCATTGCCTGCGACATTGGAAAGCGGCCGTTTGCCCACTGGCCAGACCGGAACAGTCATTCAGGCTGGCACCGTCACGCTGAATGGACAGGCTTTGGGGGATTTGACCGCTTCCGGCCCCTATTTGTTGGCCACCGACATTGCCGACTGGATCAACAGCTTGGGATCTGGGGATTTGCAAAGCGTGGGATTCCCTTCGCAAGACACCCCCATTCATGCCAACACCCCTTTTAATTTAGAGCTGACTCTGGATGGTCAGACTCAGACCATTTTTGTGCCTCAGGCCAGCAGTGGATACATCTACCCCGAAGACGTGATGCGGGCCATCAATTCGGCCAGCTTGGGCATCAACGCAAAACTGGTCAACAAAGGTTCGCAAGCCAATCCGGATTACCGTTTGCTGATTTTCGGCAGAGCGACTCAAAACTTCTCTTTGAATGCGGTCAGTGCCTCCACAGAGGCTGAGGTGACGGTGACCCAAGGTGGGGCAAGCACCACGGAGTCGGCAGACATTCTTTTTGGTGATTTGTATGCGGGCGATTCGGTGACCGTGGCTGGACTGACGCTTTTGGCCAGCTCCAATCTGACTGCGGCACAAGTTGCAGCGGCATTCGCCAATCTGACGCCAGTGGCAGATGGCGGCACTCAGCCTGCCGATGTGCCTGGGCAATATCGATTCAGCGGCACCTTGACCGGCTATTCGACCGCAGCCGCCGCCAGTGGCGCCCAATTGGATCAACTGGTTTGGACCTCAACCACAGCTAACAGCGATGTGACCGATTTGACCGCGAACCTGACCCGAGCGGTGGTTCGCTTTGACGATGCCAAGAGTTTGCCCACGGCACTTGATTTCAGCGTCGATGAAAATTTTGTCAGCGACATCCGGGCAACGGCCTTCAACAACATCTCTGTCCCCAAAGACAACATCGATCTGAGTGCGGCTCTGTCCATCAATGGGGTGAGCATTCAAGGTCAACCCTTCAGGGACATCAAGTCCTTGCTGACCGCGATCAACAGCGTGTCCTCGCAAAGTCAGGTCAAAGCCGGCCTGGACAGCATTGGCAACGTCATCTTGCAAAACGCTTCTGGCCATGAAGGTGAAAACATCACCATTGGCCCTGCAGGGGCTGCGGCTGCCAACGCCTTGGCCATCAAGCCCATGGAATACGGCGGCATGGTTCGAATCGTCAGACAGTTGGGCAGTAACTTGGAACAGTCCAATGTCGAGCTCTCGTTTGGCGATTTGGGCACGCCATTTGATTTGGCCAAAGCGGGTTTCAGAACTGGCGTGTACATCAACGGCGATGTGCCCGATGAAGTCATGGTGTTTGTCACTGGCCCCGGTCAAGCCAAAGTGGCCGCAGGCTATAAGGGCGAGCCCACCGATGTTCAGACCAAATTGCGCGAGCAATCCTTGGAGATTCGATTCCTCAGCGACAACCGCTATGCCATCACCGAGTTGGGAACAGGAACCGAGCTTGCTGTTCGAACCTGGGACACCAAACAGCTAGAACCCACCATCACTTATCAGGGCTTGACGCTGACTTTGAACCATGCTCCCAATGTGGGTGATGTCTTTGTGATCGATGGCAACCACGATGGCATTGGCAACAACCAGAACATGTTGGCCATGGCCGATTTGGCCAAAAAACAAATTTCACCTGGCAAGACCATTGGCGACCTCTACACCGATCAGGTCAACAAGGTCGGCAACATTCAGCAGCAAGCCACCATCACCCAGCAAGCGCTGGCTGTGGTGCACGATCAAGCGGTTCAGGCTCGCGACAAGGTGTCGGGCGTGAGCTTGGACAACGAGGCCACTGACCTCATCCGTTTTCAGCAGGCTTATCAAGCCGCTGCCAAGGCCTTGCAAACGGCCACCCAATTGTTTGACACCATTGTTCAGCTGCGCTGATGCAAGAGGAGTGACCCATGGGCATCTCGCTATCCACCAATCTGTTTTTTGACAAAGCCACCAATCAGCTGCAAACCGTGCAGTCCAATTTAGCGACGACCCAGGAACAGCTTTCAACAGGCCTCAAAGTCAATCGCCCCAGCGATGCGCCCGACAAGGCGTCCTTGTTGACCAACTTGATTTCACAAATTGAGCGACAGAGCAGTTATCAGAACACCCTCAAAACCATAGACACTCGCTTGGAGGCTCAGCACACGGCGCTCACCAACGTCAGTGATGAGTTGACGCGCCTCAAGGAGCTGGCTGTTCAGGCGGCCAATGACACCTTGAGTGCGGCAGACCGGGAGTCGGTCGCCATTGAGATGAAGGGCATCCGAGACCAGATCTTGAGCCTGGCCAATTCGCAAGACGCCAACAGCAACTACATCTTTTCAGGAAGTCGCGTGCAAACCGCACCCTTTGGCAAAGATGCCACTGGGCGAGTTGTTTATTTGGGCGATCAAAGCCGAATGGTGGTTGGTGTGGGCGATAGCCGTCGCATGTCCATGAACATGCCTGGCAGTGATGCCTTCAAGTCGGTGGTGAGAACCAGCAGCAAAGGTGAGCCAGAAGGCATTGATTTTTTTCAGGCCGTTGACGATGTGGTGAACGCCGTTGACACCAACAACTACAGCTTCATTCAGCGTGGCATCAACGAGATCGATGGAATGCAGCAGAACATCAGTGATGCCACTGCACAGGTTGGTTCCAACATGAACGTGGTGGATTCACAAAATGCGGTGCTCGACGAAGTGAAGTTGCGCTTGCAATCGACCTTGTCAGACATTCAGGATCTGGATTACACGGCGGCCATCACCAAAATGAACAAAGACCAACTGGCCTTACAGGCTGCGCAGAGCAGTTTTGCCAAACTGGCTCAGGAAAGCTTGTTCAAGTATTTGTAAAAGAGGCTCAAGTTCTTAAGTCTTAAGCCGAAAGTCATTTCACCATGAGTACGACTTCAACCAATTTTCTGAGCTCGCTTGGGGCTGGGTCAGGCATTGACTCCAAGAGCCTGGCACAAAACCTGGCCACGGCAGAAATTCAGCCGCAAAAAGACTTGGTTGAGAAAAAAATCACCAAAACCCAAAACAAGATTTCTGGCTACGCAGCAGTGTTGGCCAGTTTGGATTCGGTGAAAAAAGCATTTCAAGCCATTGAAAATCCTTCATCGGTCATCACCAAGCAGGTGACCTCGTCGCAAACCTCGGCCTTCACTGCGACGGCAGGTGCAGGTGCTGCGGTTGGCAATCGATCGATTCAAATCACCAAATTGGCGCAGGAGCAACGCAGCATCAGCAATGGATTTGCTCAGTCCAATTCACCCTTGAACAACAGCCGCGCTTTCACGCTTCAACTCTCGGTCAACGGTGCGACTGCCAAGACCATTCGCATACCCGCTCTGGCTGCTACGCCCGATGGCATGGCTTTGGCCATCAATTCAGCGGGTTTGGGGCTCAAAGCCAGCGTGGTCAACACGGCCGATGGCTCGGCGAATCCGTACAAACTGGTGGTCACTGGCGAAACTGGGGCATCCAAAAATTTCACCCTGACTTCAGATGATGGTTCAGGCGTTGGAGAGCAACAAACCCTGACCTTTGGAGCCGCAACGCAAAGCGGCAACATCACTGTGGCCGGAGTGAATGTGGCGGTCACCGCTGGCGACTCTGCCAGTGTGGTGGCACAGAAGGTGGCCACCGCACTGGCAGCAGATTCGATGGTCACGGGCACCAGTGGCCGATCTGCCACTTTCCTTAATCCTGGCAAAGTTGTTTTTACCTATGCCGGTTCTGATGGTGACGTCAACGACATCACCTTTAGAGATGCAGGCAGCACGGGGGTCATTTTCTCGGCGGCACAGAGTCGAGCCTTTTCTTTGGGCGCGCCAGTGACTGGTGTTCAATTCACAGCCGATGCAACAAGACCAGCGCAAGATGCAGAGTTGGTGGTCGATGGCATTTCCGTCAAACGCAGCAGCAATGAAATCAAAGATTTGATTTCTGGCGTGAACTTGAATCTTTTGGGGACCACGACAGGCACAGCCTCCCTCAGCGTGACTCAGGACAGCTCAGGTTTAAAAGATAAGCTCACTGAGTTGGTGAAGTCTTATAACAATGCGATTTCCGACTTCAAAATTTTGACCGGCGCTCCCAATGAAAAAGACAAAACCGATGTGTACAGCGGGTCGCTACAGTCTGATTCCACAGTCAGTTACGTCACTTCAACGTTGAAAAACCTCTTCTTGAGAAACTCGTCAACCACCTCAGGCAGCATGAAAGCCTTGAGGGACGTTGGCATCAGCTACCAACGTGACGGTACTTTGAGTCTTGACGAGGCCAAATTGACCGACTCCTTGGCCACTTCACCAGATGCAGTGGTCACCATGTTGACGGCCGACCGAGAAAACAAGACCTATTTCGGCACTGCAAATCGTGGCATGGCAGGCGATGCCATCAAGACCCTCAACGACATGATTGCAACCACGGGTCAAATCAATACGCAGACCACCAATGCGAATGCCCAACTGACCAAATTCAAAGACAAACTGGCTGCCTTGGACGATCGATTCACCTTGCTTCAAACGCGCTATGCCAAGCAATTTGCAGTCATGGATAGTTTTGTGGGGCAAACCAATTCCTTGAAGACCAGCTTGCAAAGCAGCTTTGCCGGCATGATGTCGATGTACACCAATAAGAACTAAATAGCTCATTAAAGTTTTCCGCCTAGGGGTCGAATCCATCGATACATGGATTTCGAGAGGTGGGACTATGGACAAGCTTTCATCAGTCGCTGTGGCTGATTTGGCCCCCAGCGCAGCAATCAAACCTAAGACCAATGATGCTGGTGCTGCACAAGTGCGCCCGGTGAACACAACTGGATCTGCAGCAACGCCTGCACTTTCACCGACCAGGCCCAAACTGGTAGACATCAACCTGAATAACGACAAACAAATCAACGACTACAAAAAAAACAAGCAAGCGCTTGAGACCATCGTTCAGGATTTACGTCAGCGATTAGAAGACGGTGGTCGAGGATTAAGTTTTTCAGTGGATGAGCAACTGGGTCGATTTGTGTTGCTTGTTAAAAAGAACGATACCGGTGAAGTCATTCGCCAAATTCCAAGTGACGTGGTGCTGCGCGTTGCTCACAACTTTGAACAGCTCAAAGGGCTTTTGTTCAACAGGACCATCTGAAATTAAAGATTCACAGATTCAGTCCGATTCAGTTCGCATCAGGTAACAACACGTAAGCCTGTTCATCTTGTTGATAACTTTTCAAGGAGTACGACATGTCAGTGATCAACACAAACATCAAGTCTTTGATGGCTCAGGATTCGCTGACCATCAACAACCGTTCGCTCACCCAGAGCATGCAGCGTTTGTCGACGGGCTTGAAAATCAATTCTGCTGCAGATGACGCAGCTGGTCTGGGTATCTCTACCCGCATGGACGCTCAAGTCCGTGGCTTGAACATGGCCATCAAAAATGCCAACGACACCATTTCCATGGTGCAAACGGCTGAAGGCGCCATGCAAGAAGTCACCAGCATTTTGCAGCGCATGCGTGAACTTGCTGTGCAATCTGCTTCAGACACCAATGGTTCAGTAGATCGCGCTTACCTGCAGGCTGAAGTTTCTCAGCTCTCCTCAGAAATCGATCGCATTTCCAACACCACCCAGTGGAACTCGATGAACATTCTGGATGGCAGCTATCGCAACAAGCTGTTCCAGATCGGTGCCAACCAAGGCCAAACTTTGGGTTTGAGCATTGGCAGCATGAATTCCAAGGTTTTGGGCGTGGCGACTTCCTCTAGCTCCGCCTCTTTTGGCCCTCAAGTTGCTGGCACCACTGGTGTGGCCGCCCAAGGTCAGGCAGCAACGCCCACCGTGGTCAAGCTGGGCTTCACTGAGTCTGATACCTATAAGTTCAAACTCTATGACGGCGACACGACTAATGGTCTCGTTTACGACGCAACTGCTTCTGGTTTGAAGCTGGATTTGACCAGCGCCAAGAGCAAGCAAGACTTTGTGGACTCCATCAACAAGGGTCTCGCAGAGTCGGCAACCAATACTGTTGTGACCAGCAGCTCTGATCTGGCGGCCACATATGACCTGACCGATCCGGACAACGCCAACCTCCTCAAGTTCAACATTTCTGTGGGCGGTGGTGCAACTCAGCAAGTGGATTTGACGTCTGATGTGCGCGCCATTTCTGGTGTGACGTTGACTGCTGTTACCAAGGCTCAAATTGAGACCACCTTAGAGGCTAAGCTGCAGTCTTTATTTGATGACAGTGTGTCCTCAGCTTTGAACGGGAACAAGTTGGAAGTCACCGATGCCAAGGGTCGCCGCATTGTGGTGTCTCAAGGCGGTGGTGACGGCACTTTGTTTGGTACCGATGCCGCCAACGATGGTCCTTTGAAAGCAGAGGCCACCAAGGCTAACAATGTGACGGCAGCTTGGAACGGCAACGACCTGATGTTGACTAATTCCAGCGGTGGTCGGGTTTCTGTGTCGAGCTTTGAAGCCACTGGCACTGCAACCCATGGCGTCTTGTTTGACGTCGTGTCTGACAGTCAATCTGGCCAGAACTTCGACCCGGTGATGTTGAATAAAACCGCCTATTCGGATTCTGCTGTGGTTGCACAGGCCAAGGTTGAGGCCAGTTCACTGGCCATGACCTTCAAAGATACGATTGGTGACGGCACCAACTCCAAAGTGTCTTTTGACCTGACCACTGGTAATGGCGACAAACTGGCATCGATTTCTAACCTTGACCTGAAGGGCGCAGACGCCAAGTCGGTCAAAGATGCCATCGTCACTGCCTTGAAAGCCGGCATTGAGGGCGCAGCTAAACTGGAAGAGTCTGACAACCAGATTGATGTTGAAGACTTCACAGTCAACTATGTGGGCAATACCCTCACCATCAGCAATGGAACTGGTTTGGCCATGCGGGTTGAGAATTACTCATCTTCGTATACGACCGCCACTGTGACGCCCATGAATGAACTGGGTACGGGTGAAGTTCTTGCTTCACAACCCAATTACATTTCGTCACTGAGCCTCAAATTGGGCAGCGGTTGGAACACTGAACTTAAAGCTGATACGACGCTCAAATTTGATTTGTACGTCGATGGCAAGGTTGAGGATGTCGCCATTGATTTGTCGGCCAAACTTGATGGCACGCAAACTGGGGATGTTTTGGCCAAAGCCATTGCCGATGCCATCATCGCCAAGGACAACACCATTTTGGTGAAAGACGCATCTGGTACCGATACCGGTGCCAAGCACGACTTGTCTGCCACACAAATCTCTGCCAAGTTTGACGCAGAAACTGGCACGATCAATGTGTTCGACAAGTTGGGTCGTAGCATTCGAATTGTTGCCGACTCGGCCAATGCGTTGGCAGGCAGCGGGGTGATTTTTGCCAACGATGATGTTCAAAGTGTGGCCAACAAGAACAATGTGGTCAAAACATCCTCTAAAGTTGCACAGGGCGATGCCTATGAAGCCAGCCAGTTGACCTTGAACTTCAGTCAGTCCAAAGCCGACTTCACTTTTGCGATCAACGGCATTTATCTGGACAGTGGCACCAAGACCTCTGCTGGGCAATCCTCCTGGGATGCGTCCAAGCTCAACGGTGGCCTGACCGATAAGCTCGATGCCATGGTGGCCAAGTTGAACTCTGCACATGATGGCAATGACTACGAGTACACCGTGAGCGGCAACTCTGTCACGTTCTTCAACCGTGCAGGTGGTCCTTTGGAAGTGTCTGGCTTCAAGACGGGCACTGGCTACGATGGCGTCACGGCAACCGTGACCCCCAAAGCGGGTCAAGGTGCACAAACCCAAATAGGTTACAACGAGGCCTTGCAAACGGCTTATGCAGCTGGCGACTCAGCTGTGGCAACCACCGCAACCTTGCGCATCCAGTCCAGCGATTTGATTGGTCTCTCCGTGAGCGACGGCACCAACACCTATGTGGTTGACCAGCGCGCTCTCGACATCACTGACCTGACCAGCTCGCAAAACTTTGCCGATGCCGTGAACGATGCTTTGTCGGGCAGCAACATCACCGCCACCATGGACACCAAGGGCAACCTGGTTTTCTCGGATTCGACTGGTGGTCAGATCAGCCTGACGAGCTTCTCTTCAGCCAAGGGCTTGTCTGCAACCTGGGCGCCTCAGGCTGGCCAAGGCGACACCACGACCATCGGTAGTGGTTATGCAGGTGAGGGCGTTCCCGCCGCTGTGGTGGTGGCTCCTGCCAATGGCGGAAGCGGTGGCTCGGTGGCGCAGATCTCTGTGTCGACTCAGTCCAGCGCATCGGCCGCCATGTCGGTCATCGACAATGCCCTGACTTACGTCAACGCCGAGCGTGCCAAGTTGGGTGCCGTCGAGAACCGCTTGACCCACACCATCGACAACCTGACCAACATCGTGACCAACACCCAGGCTTCTAAGAGCCGGATCACGGACACGGACTACGCTCAGGAAACCAGCAAGCTGGCCCGTGCGCAGATCATCCAGCAGGCTGCCACGGCGATGTTGGCTCAAGCCAACCAAGCGCCCCAGACGGTGCTTGCACTCCTCAAGTGACCTTCACTTGACCCCAGAAAGCCCGGCCTAGCCGGGCTTTTTTTTTGTTCTTTGATGAAGATGGCACATGGTTTGCTTTCCTTAGGCCAAGGAGATCAACATGTCGAGTCATACCCATTCTGTATCTGTCCCTCACTATGCCGCCCAGTTTGCCTGCATTGGGGGTGCATGTCCGCAGACCTGCTGTGCAGGTTGGACTGTGGACATTGATAAATCAAATTACAAAGAAATCAAAAAAGTCAAAGCCAGCGAATCGCTGTCTAAAAAGATCAATCAATACATCAAGCCTGTAGAGGGATCCAAGTCGGTCATTCAATTCGCAAGGATGCAGATGCAGCCTGACGAGTCATGTCCCATGTTGAATGAAGACAAACTGTGTGACATTCAGTCTGAGTTGGGTGAGGACTACCTCTCTAAAACTTGTCGCCACTATCCTCGCTCCATCAACTCAATGCCCAGCGGCAGAGAGATGTACCTGACTTTGTCTTGCCCAGAGGCTGCCCGCTTATGCCTGACCCATCAAGGCGACTGGGGGCATGAGGCCTTCGACACAAAAATCCCCAAAGGAAAGCCCATCCCGGTTCGGACCTTGAGCGCAGACCTATCAAAAAATGAAAACAAACACTTGTTGCATGCTTTTGATGTGCTGAGGGATTTCATTTTTTATTGCATCCAATTTCAAGGTGCTCCTTTGTGGCACAGGGTCATGGTGATTGGCCTGACCATGAAAAAAATTGCATCCATACCCAGTGAGCAATGGGAAGGCGCAAACTTTGTCGAGAGTCAAATATTGCCCATCAAATTGGATTTGATCACGGGGACTTTTTCTGCTCAGCTCGATCAAGACATTGA
>JACCDO012350761.1_pt1 | contig 10578 bp, 10 predicted proteins | sample 7446101 | NCBI WGS metagenome assembly JACCDO01 (sample SAMN15323440, study PRJNA562643) | freshwater metagenome | isolation source: river surface water | place: USA:Blue River Watershed | collected 2017-08-16
CAGTAATGATTTATATTTTTGTAAATTTTATTTTATATTTAGTTTATAAATTTGAAAAAAAATCATAAAAAAAATCCGCCGCAAAACTTTGTTTTGCTGCTAGCTTTGCTAGCGGCGGATTTTTTTTATGATTTTTTTTCAAATTTATAAACTAAATATAAAATAAAATTTACAAAAATATAAATCATTACTGAAAAATCAATTTCTAACTCAAAAATATTTTTTAAACACTGAAAATGCTGATGAAAAAAAAAATTACCAAAAAAAAATAAATTTCTCAGTAATGAAAAAAAATCTCAGTAATAAAAAAATCAAAAAAAAATATTTTTCTCACAGTGAAAATACTATATAAAAAACATAAAATAATTATTTTTCACATTTAAAATTCTAAATTAGCTTCTAGTTACAATCTAATTTAGCTCTTCTCTCTAATTTAGCTTCTATTTACATTCTAATTTACAATCAACACAGTTCATATATTTTTATTATTCCATTTTATCCTACACGATTCACAGTAATACTTCTAAACATTTTCCCATAATTACAAAACGCCCATTTTTGGCGCCCAGTGCGCCGCACGGCCAAACCAATCATTTCTCAATTTGTCTTTTCGCGATGTTGCTTCTTCAGCCCTCGTCGTTTGTTCATACACCAAATTATCGTATTCTGTTATATACATCAAAACAGGAGGTATGTATTCCAAACGCAAATTGTTCTCCACATTCAATTTCTGTAATTTAGCCAGTCTGGAAAATTTATCCGGAATCGTGCGTTTAGTAGTATCGTCCAGAGAAGACAACCGACGCACACAATCCGGTATGCGATGGAGCTCGTTCCCCGACAATCGCAATCGTCTCCAATGCGACGAGAAACGAGACAACGCCATTAAAAATTCATTTGTCAAATTCTAACTCAATTCCTCCAAATTCACCAGTCCCCCTGAGATACTCCCATTAAAATATATATTATATATTATATACTATATATTATAATATGTCTGATCATGTGTGTTCACTTGAAGCAAATTCTAAGATTGCGTTAGCAAACGATATCAATAAAGTAAATGAAATTATTTACTCCAACAAAAACAAAGAACAGACGGGGGGAGCAGGATTCTTTGATAAAGTTGTTTCATTATTACAATCAATTATAGGTAGTGAAGTTAAAAAAGAAGTAAAAGAAAATATGGTAGTACCTTCTAGAGAAGCATTAAAAACAAAGATAAACGAAGAAACAAAACAACAATTACAATTTTTTGCCGACCGAAAAAAAAACGACTATGAAAGAGACACAAAAGAATTTATTGAACAACACATTATACCAACTTTAAAACAAAACCACAATGTAAATTATGAAGAAATAATAAAACTATTACAGGAATCAGTAACTAATCTTAAAAATGGATGCAATCCTCAAAGTGACGAAAATATAATTAAAATATTCGAAGAAATGATCAGCCAATTAGAATTTATATATAGTAAAACAAAAATTTTAAGTACGTCTAATATTATTTTCGATGATTATGCTTATAAATATTTACCATTGCATAAAGTGCCTCCTGCCTTGTTAAGAGATCTTATGTTATTCATCGGACTTTTACCAGCTGCTGCTTCTGCTTACGTAATTTCTGGTTTAGTGGATATTTTTATAAGCTTTACAAATATTCCAATGGGACAACCAAAAAGAGAACATGGAGGAAAAAATAAAAAATCCAAAAAACACGGTAATTATAAAAAGTGTAAACGTTCAAATAAACGAAAATCAAACAAAACAAGTCATTAAATCCTCCATCGCATTCTTATCCACCCTCATTTTTTTCACCATCTCTTTCAATCTCTCCATCTGTCCCGTTTCCAATTCCATAAAATCCAATAATCCATCGCAATACGCCTTTATGAATTGTAATAAGGTCTCATAAATGTCGCGATTCACTTCGTCCATTTTAGCCATCCGCGAAAACACCGGAACAAGACACACAAATCTCTTCTCCCGCTTTTCTTTTTTTTCGTTTTCCTCCCTCTCCGCCATTCTCATTATTTCCTCCATCATTCTCTCTTCTTCATACACTTCCACACTCATTTTCATCGCCAATTCCATCTGTCTATCCATATCCGTTTCCACACTCTCTGCCATCACTCTTCTCCATTCCACGTCTTCATCGTCGTTTTCCATATTATCATCACCTCCAACCAGCTGGTCATAATAAACACCATCCGGCATTCGAACCTCCTCAACGTCGTCGTAATCCATTTTGTAATAATATTATAAAAATCAATTGCGTTATTTATTTTCTATGGGAGAAAATAAAATATAATTCAATTTTTTTATCATCACTTGTATATATACCCAATGAAAAAAACAAGAACATATCGAACAAAAAAACGTTTAGTCAAAGGGGGGGGGGGATAAATCACCTAAAAAAACTCTTCGTCAAAGATTTCGTGAAGCAGGGAAACATTTTATTGCTCGATTTCGTAAACAACCACCTGCTGTTATTCCAAAAAACATATTTGATGATGCTATCGAAATTAAAAATCTCGAGGATAATCAATCATTAATTGACATGGAAAAAAATAAAGAGAATAATCTTGGATATTACATTGATGGAAATGAACTCATAATCAAATTACAACAAAATGGTAAAACAATTGAAATACCTTTTACACATCAAAGTCCAAAACCAATTAAAGTATATGAGAAAGAGCCAAATAGTCCAGACGCAGCACCACCCGCCGAAAGAACTGCTGCTCCACCGTCTTATATGACTCTTGGTCGTGGTGGTGGTTATGTCTCATTTCCGAACACACGTCATTTCACACCAGACAAAAATTATGTAATTATACCATTTTTTCCATATGAACTTGACGTTTTAGAAAGCTTAAATAATGCCATATATATTGAAGAATATCCCAATGAAGATTACATAAATAACTCAAATATTAAAAGTGTGATTGAATCTAAATTTAATGGTAAAATATCAATTGACGATACAAATAATATGCTGTTCAGATTAGCAACCTTGTATAGAAATGTTATTAATTATTTAAAAAATGGACACAAAGACAAAAATGATGTTCATGGTTTCTACAATTCAAACATATATTACAACCAAATATTTAATAAATTAGATGTTTTAACAAATAAATATGACCCTGAAAAGGATAATACATATGAAAATGACCCTTATGCCCCTTATAATTATGACGATGTATATAATACACAACGTAATCAGTATTCTAGTAAACCACCACCTCTTGAAAATGACTATCAAAAACACATAAAAGAAATCTATGATCTTTGGAGAAGATATTATCAAGCGTATTATAATGCTGTTTTTGTAAATGATTATGAAGACGACTACATTGATGACAGTGAAAATCCCGAAAAAACTACAGACCTGTTCAACATCAGTCGAATCTATAAAAAAGGAAATGGTCTCAGAAATTATTATTTTGGTAAACCACTGTATCTTGGAAAGTTCATACGTGTAACAGATGAAAATGACAATATACCCGATAAGAAGAACTTGTATCGACGCTCTACTTACTATTATAAATTTGAAAACGGAACATTCATTTCTAATTACAAAGATTACTATAGTGATTACAAAGATGCGTTCTTACATTCGGCAGTTTTTGAACAAAAATAATTCACAAATCTTTATTGAATTTCGTATTTCGAACGGCAGAAAACACATAATCATGTATTTCTCTCGACGACGCATTCCCTTCATAATACAATCGCAACAATTCGTCACACAACATTCCCTCTTTGCGGAGGAACTCAATCTTCTGCGAATCGCTCATCGATTCCAATATCGTCTGTAAATTTCCCATTTTTTTTCGGTATTTGTTTCGATTTCTTTTACAATAAATGACTATTGCCATTCTATTTACAATATAAATCATATTTCAATTTTTTAATCTTTATCGAACAACCGACTTTTAGAGTCGGTTCACGGTCGATTCAAAACATCGCTTTGCTTATATTTAGTAAAATAATATATACACATATTAAATAATGGAAACTACACCTTCCCCCCCCCCCACCTCAAATCCATCTTCTCAGAATAGTTTTAAGGATGTCGCAAAAAAAGTAAAAATAATGACTAATATTGTGAATAAATTCCAATCACTTGTTAAAACAAAGGATGAAATGTTAAATACAAATAAACCAGTTGATGTAGTGAATGGATTATTACAAGTCGCAATTGATTTACATACAAATCAAAATACTCAAAATGGAGGAGGAGGAGGAAGTGACGAAAATAATAACGTTATATTGAACTATTGCGCCGATATTGCAAAATTAAAGCTTGATACGATAATTGATGATACCAAAGAGATTTCAATTGGCGAGACGAACAAAATAATTGTTGATAAACTTACAACCGTTAAAAACATATTTTATAAATTTCAAGAAAGTGATAAAGATGACCCCTTTATTAAAAAAAATATTAATGATTTGGAAATGATGATTAAAGCGTTTAATGTATCATCGTTTAAACAAAAACCGATTTTAAGAGCGACCGCTGGTATAGTAGGTATTATTTCAGGCGTTTTATTTATACCAGCTGCAATAGGAGAACAAATAATTTTTCACGGAGCCGTCGAGGGATTGTGTCAAGTTATAAAACTTTGTTCGCATGCGGTTTTTAATCCTTCAAAACTAGATTCTTTGAATTTTAAAGATAATATGGAGAGTTATAATACACTTAATTCAAATATTAAAAAATATATAGAATATATTACACAAAAATATACAACGAATGATAACCTTCAAAATCAAAACAGTTCCGTTGTTAACAATGCGAATACGAATGATGATGAGGATAATTTTCCAGATTTAGAAGTTGAAGGAGGAAAAAAAAATGTAACCAAAAAACATAAGAAGATTAGGAAAAATAAGAAAAATAAGAAAAATACTAAAAAAATATATTAACCCTTTGATATTTTATCTGACCTTTTCAAACAAATATTTATATGATATATTCTTTATAAAATAATGAGAATATATGAAGGTGGGTTATTTTCAAATAATTTAAATTTATCTGAAAATAATTACATATCAAAGGGTTAATAAGGTAACATCTAGTTTGAGTAAATATATGGAAACAACTAAGAACTGGAGGAAGTTCCAGAAAAAGTCAAAAAATAGAACTCGCCAAAACAAAAGAAAACCATGGGTGCCCCGACAAAACGTGCATGTATAAAGACGGACGCACCTTCATGTCCATTTACGGCCAATACCGCGACGAACAAAACAATCTCCTGAAAATTCCCAAATATTACGATCAATGGGCCGAAAGAAAAATATGGAAAGAAAAAATAGGAAACGATTATAAAGAATAATCATGTCGTCATCGTTGTTCGATAAAAAAACAACTCGTCGAAAAAGAACGCGTCAAACCAATATTGAAACCGACGACTCCGCCGATTACCAAACCATCGTCTACGTAAACCCCCTATCCCCTTCTCTCGATTTTTTACAATTCCATTTCGACAAGATAACCACGATTATTGTCGATTCTTCCAATTACAGAGAAACCGCCGAATCCATTCTGGATGCCGTCAAACATAAAAAATTATGTAACAATATTGTTTTAGAATCAAAAATCGCTTCTTCTCTCGATCAAGCCGATTTTATACTGACAAAAACGAAAATGTCCGTCAATTCAGGAGGCGAAGTTTCCGAAAAAATTGTCGGTTTCGCTACTGCCATTTTAATGGAAGAAAACACCGCCTCTCTATTAAAAACACGCATGTTCTTATATATCGACGTATTTTGCGGCCATAAACATTATGCCAAAGTTGGAACCGACATGATGACGAATCTACAATCTATAGGAAATACTATCGGCGTTAAAAAAATCAAACTCCATTCCATCACCGAAGCTCTCGGTTTTTACACGAAAATCGGCTTTGAATGCGACCCCACTTGTAAAATGAGCTGGGATATCTAATGTCCAGTCCGTATGTGTTAAAAACACATACGGACCTGTCCATAACTGCTAGTCCGAAACGTCCCAGAACTGGGACGTTTTCCGGACTAGACACTAATCCTTTATATACTAACAAAAAAAAACACTTTTTTATTTTTCATTTCCACGTGCCGAAATGTCGATGTGCCATATAATCTCCGAAATACTGCCGCATTCCATTATACATCACATACGGTTTGGTCGTTACCTCCATATATTTTTTTGTGACGAAATCCGGCCCCGTCGTTCCATACACAAAATACTCGTGGTTCAACGTTTTTTTGTGCATCTCCACAATTTCATCAATATTGTTTGCAATGTCGTCAATTAAATATTTCAAAAACGAATTGCCCTTTCGAGCCCCAAACGCATACTGACCCAACAAATACAAATTACCACCATTCGCAAAATTCCTATACCGATAATGATTCGTCATGACACCAAATATATATTCATCCACCGGAAACACCGCGTCGTGTTTCAATAATGCATCGTCAAACGGCGCGAGAGGTTCCATATCCAAATCCAGGTAAATGCCCCCATAATGATACACTGCTAAATACCGAAAAAAATCAATTTTCTGAATAAAAATAGGCAACTTTTCATATACCGTCAATAATTCAGGATAATTCAACTCGAAAAACCGAATGATATCGTCGTCGTTAAAATACGTGTATTCGTAATCCGGATTCATTTTTTTTACATTTGTGACAAATGTCGTGTATTTCGGTGACATATTCGCTGGCCCCGTCTGAATGATGATTTTTGGTATAGAATCCTGCACTAGTTTAAAAGCCGTCCTATTGTTCGCGTCGATCTGTTTATGTATTGCCATTTTTTCGGTTTCCAAAGAAGCATTATACACCACGTGATTCTGTTGACTTGCCGATTCATACATCAACACATACGATACATAAATCATTGTGAACAACAACACAAAAGCAAAATATTCAAACGAAATGGTGAGGCTAAACATCAAATACATCGCCAACCCAAAACAAATAAAATACCGGAATTCATTACTCATCGCAAACAACCCGTATTTGTTGCCAAGTTCCACCAACAAAATGAAAAAATAAAACATAATTCCTATTAATCGATGATCATATCCGTCAATGGTGACTGATCCCATTTTTTTTCCCCCGTATTTATTATATATATAGGAATATTTGATTTTTGTTACCATACAATCGCAAAAATCAAAAAAAAAATATATATTTTTATTTGGTGGCAACGACGCATTTTTTGGCACAAGCTTTCTTATGCGCCGACACGCTCATTTGGTTCTTCCCCCACCAATTGTTACATATATCGCATAGGATTCCAACGCCCCGATTCGTCTCGTTGTTTCCCGTCAACTTTTTCAATACGGGCAATTTGATGTCGTCCAGTCGATCCGTCATTTGTTTGCTGAACGTTTTGATGGTTTCAATCAATTCGTTTTTCTGGTTCGCGAATTTCAAATATTCCTCTTTCAATGCCTCCATTTCCTCCTTTTCTACTATTTGCCCCGTTTCCGGTTTCGTGTTCGAGAGATCCAACCGTTGCGCCAAATGGTCCACGATATGAATCGCCACTTTCACTTTCTCCACGTCATATTTCACATTCGATATATACAAGTGGATTATTCCCCCAATCACGTCTATATGATAATTCTCCTTGAACGTAATGGGACTGTTCTGCGATATGAATATGCCGTGGCATTTCTGGACCTGTAAATCCCGCTCGAATTTCGCCACTTCCTCCGAATTCACCGACGACGCGTAATCCTTGCTCTCAAACAAGATCGTCGGGAGACTCTTGTCTTTCCGGTTCAGACGTATATCGCAACAAGCCGTGTCTCCCGAACACCGGATGATTTCGTCCACCGGTGCCAATTTCTGTAACATAAAATACAATTCCGTCTCCGACACCGCCCCCTTCACCGACGAATTGTTCCGGTATTTGTTCAAAAACGAATTCAATTCCCCATTCAACGTCTCTTGGATCTGTTTCTGAACCGACAACTTCTCGTTGATTTGTTGTAAATTCGTCGTTAACCGCGTCTCGCTCAATTGCGTCGTATCGTTCACCGTCTGTTGTAACGCCCGGAACATATTCTGGAGACTCCTCTCCATCTGTTCTTCCGCACCCTTTTCCGTCTGGCCCTTCCTCTGAAGAGTCGCCAGTCCCTCCAGCATCTGTTCGCTATAGGACTTGATACATTGTTGAATCTGCTGGTTCTGTGTCTCGTTCTGTTTCGGCACAATTTCCTGTATCGCATTCGTTGTCCTCTCGACTATAGAACCATTGTATTTGTCGATAATAGTCGCGATTTTCTCTTGTAATGTGAGCTCCGTATTCGACAATATGAGCCGCACATCGTCAATGTATTCCCTCTTGATTTCATGCAATCGAAGTTGGAAATTCGCATTCATATTCACCATTTCCGTGCGAATCCCGTGGACCGTCTGGAGAATTTGCGCGTGAATGGTGTCGCCGATTTTCGCGTCCAAATCCGTCGACAATTGCTCCATTATGTTAATAAATATCAAATTCATATCAGTGACGTTCAAATGTGGACGTTCCCTGTAAAATTTGACAATTTGCGGATGGTCGATTGTGATTGTTTCATCGGTATCGGTCGTTTCTTTTTTGGGCATTTTTTTTGTTTGTTTTTTTGTTTGTTTTTTTGTTTGTTTTTTTGTTTGTTATTTCAATAGGAAATTATATTCATTTATCTTTATATTCCTATGTTTTTTTTTACCTCTCCTCTCTATCTCTCTTGTAAAATTGTGTGAAAATTGATTTACTTTTTGTTCTCCGTTACATTTTTTTTTATTATCCATTCTATTGATTGTATTGTCCAAAATGAATCTCTTTATCCTATCCTTATGTGTCCAACAATGCGCCGAGGCCATGTTTGACAAACATCTCCCCAAAATCATTCTGGAAGCCGTCCAGATGCTATGCACGGCCAAACGCATACTAGACCCTCTTCACGTCGACGAGGACCGTGTCTACCAAATCAGTCACCAAAACCATCCTGTTTCCATTTGGATACGCAAATCCTACTTGAATTACATGTGGACCATTTGTTTGGTGGAAACCATGCACGAAGAATGGAAATTTCGATATGACCATCCTCCCGAAAAAACACACAAATCCTATTTGCTTGCCCAATACCTCAAACACAACCCTCCGCCCCTCGACGCCTTCCCTTGCCACGGTCTCACCCGTTTCGCGTTGGCCATGCCAGACAAATACAAAGTCAAAGGCAACGCCGTCGCGTCCTATAGGAATTATTATCAGGGAACCGAAAAATCACACCTCGTCTCTTGGCGAAAACGCGGCCCACCCTCTTGGTGGAAACAACCACATATATGAAAAAAAAACATTTTACTTTCCAAATTTAAAAAAAAAAAATTACAAAATATACGAATAATTACAAATATACTATAAATTTATCGTCTGGTCCGGAAACTGTCCCAGTTCTGGGACAGTTCCCATACAGCGACGAATGGAAGTCCTGCTTCGTTTTAACGAAGCAGGACTGGACATTATAAGTTATATATCATCTTTTTTTTTTCAAATAAAATCCGTGCCAGTGTCAAACTCGGCATGATACATTGTCACAGATTTCGACATTTGGTTACAATACGGGCATTTGGCACGCCCAAAGCGTTCGCGATAATTTGAGTCAATCTTGGTGTGTAGCATCTCATCGCATTGGCCTTCCACAATCATCTTCGACACGCAATCCACGCAGTTCAAATGTTTACACAAGTCATACGACACCCAATTCTCGATGGCCACTCCATCTTGATAGCACACATTGCACATAGCCTCCTCGTCTGTCTCAAAACGCTTCGTGTCGTTCGTCAAATGCACCTGAAAGTGATTCCGCACTATCCCCGCTGGACCACCCACTTTTCGTTCCATTATCCGGACCGAGTTCAGTGTTTGAAACAAATCCGCGTTCTGTCCCGATCCATAGTGTCGGCTTTCTTGCCACGCAACGGGGTTCAACTTTCGTCGGATCGCAATGCGCTCCATCAACTTGTTACGCATGGTGCGGCAATTCTTTGTATTGTGACCCGTTTCGCGACAATACCCACACTTCAAAGAACTCGGACGTGTCGTCAAAGTCACCGCGGCCTGGGCTATCAGCTGTAATCCATTCATTTCCATTTTTCTTCTGTAGTTTGTTTTTGTTCCACTTAGGGTATAACTTTGGTATAGCTCAAGTAAAATTATTATACCCCTAATTTTTTGCAAATAAAAAGTATTTCAATTTTTTTTTATATTACCGAAACACCCGATATAAAAAAAATCACCACCGCCATAGGATAAATTCATCTCGTATGTAAAAGGAAGGATCCTAAGAAAATTCAACTTTTCCAATGATAAAAATATGTAGCATCGATGTAGCATTTCCATCATTTTATTACTGACCTGCTGGTCAGAACAGCTGATTGTATTATTGATCCGGTTACCATAAATGCTGTATACAAAAACCAATGATGGAAATGCTACATCGATGCTACATATTTTCATCATTGATTTCATGCTGTTGTTTTTTATGCTGTATGACCGACCAGCGACCGATTGGACTATAC
>JACCDO012114965.1_pt1 | contig 10577 bp, 15 predicted proteins | sample 7446101 | NCBI WGS metagenome assembly JACCDO01 (sample SAMN15323440, study PRJNA562643) | freshwater metagenome | isolation source: river surface water | place: USA:Blue River Watershed | collected 2017-08-16
CGCGTGCGAGTGCCTTGGTATACCGTGAGCTGAGCGAGTCGTACAGGTTGTCTTCGATTGCCTCTTCGGTAATCGAGAAACCCATAGCGATCGTCTCATGGGTGTAGCGAGCTGTCCAAGCTTCCTGTGCATTGTCATAAGCGATGGCAGAGCCTTCGTTCTTGACCGGTGCGGCCGAGAATCCAGACAGCTTGGTTTCCTCTTCAAATGAACGCTCAGAGGTCTCGGTTTCGTAGATCTCTTTGTGTTCTTCGCCATAGCGAGCGTACTCAAGACCGAACAGGGCGTTCAGGCCGGGGAGCAGCTCTTTCAGTAGTTGTGCGCGTGAAATAGCCATTTAGTTTCCCCTTACAGTCCGACTGGGTTGTTGTACGCATGACCGCCCGTCACTGTGGATGTAATGCCGCCGCTCGATGCAACATACGGTGCATTGAATTTCACAATGATTTCTGGGTAGTACAGAGTACCGCTATAGGTAAATGCAGTGTCAGGCACTACATCAACGACACGCAACGGGAGTGTTGCGGTTACTGCGCCGCTTGCAATATCTACTGCGTAACGGCTGTCCTTGGTCGTGGTATTCAAGGTGTTTGCGACCATGGCCACGTTCAGACCAACGTCTGTATACGTAAAGCCTGATGTGGTTGACACAACCGTGGTTCCACTAACGCCGCAAACCTGGAACAACTGATCCGGATCTTCACAGATGTAAGCAACGATATATGTGTTGCTTGCAATTGCTGTTCCAGAAATCCATGCCTGCGAAAACGTGGGCTGGCCAGTTACAGAAGAAACAAACGTACAGCCCATAAACACACCAGCAAAACCAGTGGTCGGAGCAGCAGTTGTTTCGGTACAAACAACAACGCAACCGTTGCTGTCAAACTTCACAGGGTCACCAAAACCAATGCTCGATGCGCTGGAGTTTACGATCCGACGCTGGCGAGTGGCTCCGGCAAACACCTGACCGCCGATCAAGTTGATCGGACGCAGACCGTATGGGCCTGAAATCGTCGGGTAAGCCATTTGAGTTACTCCAAATGAGGTTATCTTTTACCGAATTTGACCTCAGAGCGTCTGTCATTAAACAGTGGCATCCGTGGGTCATTTTCGCGCATAAAGTTGCTGTCCACACTCTTCATCCTATCATTGGCTTGCTTCAGGTAATGACTATTACGCTGATCCACCATCTCAACGGGAGCGCGGCACAACATTAATCCACCAATCTCAATGTTTCCGGTTTGAGCGCCGGTTGCGAGCAATGCCCGAGTTACTTCTGGATATTCTTCCCATTTGCATGGTTCAAATCCATCCTGGTGACGACTGGCTACATTCCTTGCGTCAGATTGCCCCAGTGTTGAGGTGCGTACCCAACGATGCCTCCAACCATCTCGCGGTAAAGGATCAGGCAATGAGCTGGGCGGCTTCCATTGCTTCGGACGTTCCGTGGTTTCACGGGTCTGTGCTTCTCTGGATTCGCGGCTCATATCTTTCCTTCCATGCGTAGTTTTGCTACCTGTTTGGCATATTCTTCAAGCGGAACATTCAACCTTCTAGCTGTATTAGCTTCTGAGGCTGTCAGCTTCAGTTTTTTAGGTGGCGAGCTGCGCGTTGCCGGAGTAACCACCGAAGCAGGAGGCTTTGCTTTTTCCCTTGACGGCTCCTGATCGCCAAAGTACTCAGGGAATTTCTCCCTCACGCGAGAATTTATTTTCTCGTAATACTCATCCGTCAATGCGTAATGTTCGCCATTTTCCCGAGTAAGCTTTTTATGCAGGCCCATGGCGTAAAACGTCATCTCATCATCTACCCCAGGCTCACCTGACTGACCAAACCATTTATTATTGGCCTTCCAGGTTTCTGCTTTGCGGTCCTGATAAGTATTCTGCTGAATATTATAAGCAGGATTTTGTTGCTGTGGCAACTCTGGCGTTGGTACAGGCGGTGCGGGTTTAAAGTTTTTAACCCTGTCAGCCTTCAGCATGGCAACATTTAATGCCTTCTGCGCCGCTAAAATCCTTTCGGATTCCTGACTATCCAAAGCCTCTTTGTAATTACGCTCTGCCGCAGATAACTCTTTCTCCGTGGCTAATTGCATCGTTTTAATTAACGTGCTTTCACCTGTAGTGAGTTTCTCCTTAAGCTTTGCATTCTCATCCGCAATTTGTTTTGCATAAGCAATTGCCGCCTCACGCTCACGCTGAGCCTCTTCCTTGGCCCTGCGCTCATCGTGATACCCATGCTTTAAATGCTGGATGCGCTTCTTTACATTATCTGAATACTGTTTAATCTCATCTTCAGGTATTTCAGATGGATCACCCTTTAATGGCGTGGCATTTTTATCCGCCTCCGGGCGATCGTCAACAATCTCAATCTCCGTTTCGCCCTCTACCTCTACTTCAATCTTTTCTTCACTCATATATACCCCTTATGCGCGGCTATAACCACGAGGATCTTGAACAACACCTTCGATCGTGTCGTCATTAATCAGTCGAAACTCACGACCATGGATCTTGAAACGCGTGCCGGAATAAGCACGTACCAATACAAAATCACCTTCCTTGCACCATGGACCCGTTGGAAACTTTGCTGCATCCTTATAGCAATCAGGTCCCATCTTTAATACAAACAAAACGACGGTACTAAACTCTTCAATTTTTGCAAGCGAATCAGGCTTGAATAAACCATTGGCGAATTTATCCTCCACCTCTGGTAAAGCGCATAACATCCTATAACCCGTAGGCTCTGGGAGTTGCGTAGCTTCCGGCTGAGTATCCTCAGTAATATCAGTCATCGTATTCCTTCATTCGATTGGCAAGGTCTTCATTAATGCGCCTTGCGACCAAAAGACCTTGAATCTGGCCGCAGACGAATTTGTACTCCTCGAAACTCTTCATGCTCCCTTGCGAGAGTTGTCCTTCTAAATACTTAATCTGTTTATCAATCTCTAGCTCTACAGCCTCTGCGTAATTCATTTGCCCATCCTAGCTAGTGATTTATCACGCTGAATATCCGCCGCCTTATCAATCATCTTGGCCGCTATATTCTGCTCAGCAATCTGATTCATACTCTGAATCCGAGCCTCTTCAAGCCTTACCTTGTCCTGCTGCGCTTGTGCTTTCAACATAATGTCAGCTTGGTCCTTCTGCGCCTCACGCTGCTCCTTCTGCTGTTTAAGCTGTAACTCAGCCTGCTGCATCTGGATTAATGGATCCTGCGCCTGTTGCTGTGCCTGCATCTGCTGAGCCTCTGCTGTATGCTGCTGCAACAATTGCTGGGCACCCTTTGCCGCCAACCTTGAAATCTCAACCTCAAAGTCTTCAGGCAATGGTTGATCAGGTGGTGGTAATGGCACACCTAACTGCTCTTCTAGCTGCTTGCGGTACAAGAATGCCAAGTGCTCATTAATGTGAGCCATGGCTGCTGCCATCATCTGACCACCCATGGGATTCTGTTGTACCTGCTGGCGCAACATCGGATCCTGTACAGCCGCCATATGTACGGCTAAATGAGCCTCATGATCCTGATAGATAAATGCCTTAACCGGCTGCATGGTCAGAATCGCCATGTTCTCCGATACTGGATCACGAGGTTGCTCTGCTTTGGCCGCAGGTATCAACTTATCTATGTTCTTGATACCCAAGACCTCCAACATGCGCTTATGTAACTCAGGCATGTCATAGATCTGGGGCGCCTGTGCAGCTAGCTGAAGAACCGCTTGGTACTGTGTAACCCGCTGTGCAAGTGTTGTTGCATTGGGGTCAGAGACTGGAATGACATCCACCATGTCATAGTCAGCCTGTTTGACCATCCGTCCGCCAGGCGCATCTACGTCATAGTTATATTCAGTAGGTGCGTAGTCCCTGATAATCGCTGCAAGTAACTTAAACTCCTGCCGCATGGAGTAATGAAGCCTTGCCTGCACCGCAGACATAACCTTGAGGGTTCTTTCCAATACGGCAAGCGTCGTACCAACCGGCGTATTCGCGGACAAGTCCGAAATCTGCATATCAGCCGTCGCTGCAAACCGGCGCCCCTCTTGCACAATCGTTTGTAGCAACTGATAAAGAACCTGACTTGGCTCTTTGTAAGGCAAAGGCAGGATGTTGTCCCTAATAGAACCAGACGGCACATCCACATCCCTAAACTCACCCGGTGCGATCGGCGTGTCATCACCCTTGACTCGCAGGCCGCGGGACTTCAATCCACCTGGCAGGTTTGATAACGTACCCGCATCTACCAACTGGCGAATCAATGACGTACCAGACTTGGCAAATGCGCCCACTAAGTGAATCAATCCAAACCCATAAAACCCAAAACCAGGGATGTACGGATAATGGACAAAGTGCATCCGCTTAAGCTTTAACGGATCTTCTTCATACCAATTCCTACGTATGGCTAAGATCTTGTTTGTGCTTTCATCAATCGTCACCACATAAGGCAGTGCAATTTCCGTGGGGCCGTTCTTGTCGGTATCTTCAAACCCAGGAAGATCCAGCTCGACGTGCATCTCAAGAATGCGATACCTGTCATCCATCGTGGCTGACATACCTTCTTCTTCAGCCTTACGCTTCTCCACTTCACTTAATACGGTCGATGGCTCGCCCAAATCAACGTCACGGTAAAACCCTGCGTGTTGAAGCTTCCTCACTTCATTCTGGGTCTTGCGCATGATGTGCGTAATCCTTGGTGCCGATCTCAAATCACTTGCACCAAAGGGGACCACAATATCCTCTGCCGGAATAAACATCGATATCGGCCGTCCCAGCGAAGGATCGTAGTAAACCTTCTTGAATGCCGAACCCGCCAGGGCCAAGGACCAAAGCATCTTTTCGTGCTCAGGTCTGTACTCAGGCATCTCTTCCGTTAACCGGTAGTTCATGTCATCTTTGACACGCTCTGCCGCATCCTCTTTCTCTTTGGTCAGTGATCCAACAATCTGCGTCTTCACCGGCCCCGAGGCAGGGAAAGTCTCCATGATGGATTCAGCTTGGAACCTAACTGCCGCCTCTGACAGTAGTGGATAAAACACACCACATGCGCCCGGCCATGGTTCTGTACGCTCCTCGTATTTCAAGCCAAGCAGTTTCAAACCATCAGCGTAGGTATCTACCCATTCCTTTCGGGATGACTTATCCGTCTCATAGTCTTGCATCAGATCACTAGCAATCGATGCTAGATCTCGGTCATCCATATAATCAGCAAGATTGGCATCAAAATCTTCTGGGCTTTCACGTTCAGCTTCAAAGATAATCTCTACGCCATCTGCTGATATAGCCATGGCGTCTGGGTTTTCAATCTCAATTTCCACTTCCATGGGTTCTTCCATGGCGGCATCAAGACCTAATGGCGCAGGATAAAGTGCAGGTTCCATCTTGGCTCCTAATAATAAGCAACCTTGCGCCGGTACATCGGCTCGCGGTCTTCATCGTCTGATTGCAGGCTTAAAAAACCGCCCGTCCTAAAACGTAATAAAGCTTGGGTCATTGAGTCAACGAGGTCATCATGCTCACCAGAAGGAAAAGCTGCCACCTCTTCGATTAACTCATCAGCAAATTTGCGCTCCGGCACCCATATTCGCCCCGACGCAAACAAATCCGATACGGCATTTAGCCTCACGATCTTGTCATTACCTTTGGTGGGACTGTATTCACTGACCGGTATACCCATCCGACGGAGTTCAAAGACCAACGGGCTTCCTGCTGCCTTGGCTTCAACCAGAAATACATCCGGTTCCCACTCGCGGTAGGTTTCATAAGCCTTCTGTTTAAGCTCTGGGAATTCATATCGGTCCTTAAATGCGTCCAACAGGATGATATTCGTTTCTCCCTCCTCTGTCGTCCATACACCCCAGGTCGTACAAGCCGAATAATCCGCCCGGTTGTGCTTAAGAAACGCCGTATCCCAACTCTGAATCACAAAATCACACTGTGGCGGCCTATCTGCATCCCATCTTTTCCACCATTCACGCTTAACAATCGCACCTTCTTCTGCTGTAGGCTGCTGCTGATACTGAGCATTCCATTTACTGACCGGCAATTCCTCTTTAAGCGCTAATAATTCCTCTAATTTCCAAAATTCCGGCCAAACAGGTTTACCAGACGGCATAATCGCAGGTAATTCAATAACTTCCCACTCATCCCCACCTCTTGTTTGACTCGCTTTAATAACCTGGCCCGTTAAATCCCTCAACGACCACCTTGTAGCAACAATAATAATCGCCCCGCCAGGTTGTAATCGCTGCCGCGGCCCAGATGTATACCACTCATACACCGAATCAAATATATCTGGTTTATGCGCCGCTAATTTAGCTTCCTGTTCTGAATGCGGATCATCAATAATTAATAAATCCGCACCTTTACCCGTTACAGAACCACCAACACCAATGGAAAAATACTCACCACCCTTATTAGTAGCCCAGCGCCCAGCAGATTTATTATCTGCCTTGAGTTTCACATCGTTAAATACTTGATTATATTCTTCTGAATCAATTAAGTTTCTAACTTTACGTCCAAACCCCACGGCCAATTCAGCAGTATGTGAGGTCTGTATTATCTTTTTATTCGGATTCTTACCCAAAAACCAAGCAGGTAATAAATAACTGGCAAACTCAGACTTAGTATGTCTAGGCGCCATGTTAATAATGAGACGTTTATTATGTCCATTAACAACATTTTCAAACGCCTTGGCAACTATTTCATGATGCCTGCCCGGTATAAACCCCGGCCACATGCGTTTCACAAACGTCATGAAATCATTTTGCGCCAGGTTTTTAGCATCCTCCCGCTCCAGTTCCTCTATCTCCTGAAGCAATATCCTCTTCTCATCCTCAGTAAGCAGATGAAGCTTTCCAGCAGCCGCCTTAGCTAACTGCCTAAGATCCATCTTTCTTCCTAATCACCCTAACACTCCTACTCTTCCCAGGTGTCCGCTTCAAATACCCTTGCTTACACAAACTCTTCACAAGCCTATGCACATTACTCTTACTATCCTGTAAGAGCACAAACCTAATATCGTCATACGACGGACCAAAGTGGTACAACTCCCACCAAGTCTTTACCGCCAACAAGACCTTAGCCTCCGCCTTTGTCACGACTACCTCTCTTGAACATCGACTCTCGCTGCCACAACGTCATCACAATCTTCTCTCCACGAATAACCGGATCTCCGCTATGCCTAACCGAATCCATCGGCACTCCAAAACGATCCACATTCGCAAAACATACCGCACCCCCGCGCCTTGGATTGACCGTCACATCCATCAGTGGAAATGACGTACCACCCCCTTCTTCAGCACACTGCAAATAAACCACCACCGTTCCATACCGCTGCCCGCCCATGGACGCATACTCCCTACCTCCAGGAGAATCATCAAACCAATCCACATGCGGCCTATATTCCTCTCCAACCCCATACCTCAACACCTGTAAATTCTCTCCATGCTCCGGCGGCCAACCAGTCAACTTCGCTAACCTCATCTCTATCTCATAAATAAACCTATTCTCAGCCTTCCCAAACGACGTTCCCTCGCTCGTCCTAGCTTCATCAACCTTATCCCCACCATCCTTATCAACTACCGTATTCCTCTTAAACCCCCTCTTATATGCCAACCCTATCAATACATCACACTCAACATCACTCAACACATCATCCACCACACTCACATCACCAACCCGCGCCATGGACCTAACCGCCCGCGGTCGGTAATCCAAATACTTCCAAGACTCCTTCCCTATCCTTTCATACATAACATCCCACAACTGCTTCTTCGTACAACCCCTCTCCAACCCATCCCTAACCCACTCACTCCAATCCATCACTCAACCTCTTCTGCACCTCATCCCTAGCTTCCTCCCTAGGCTGCCACTCTATCTTCGGCACCTCCCCCATCGTCTCCGCATACCACCTCTTAGGATCCTCCCATATAGGCTTCTCCTTTTTTCTCCTACCCCCCGTATGGGAACCCATTTCTTTTTCCATGGGGGCCTCTTCCGAGGTAATTCCGCCCATGGGCGGAATTGTAGACTTTAGTAGGGGGTGGGGGTCTTCTGGATCGGGAGAATGATTGGGGGGTACGTGTGGATCTAAATTTTTTACGGTGGGTATGTGTGGATTTGAATATTTATCAGAAGGTACGTGTGGATTATTGGACCTAGCGCCGCCCCTGCCCGCCCCGCCACTTTGTGCCCCCTCCCCCTGGGTGGGGTCGTGCGCCTCCACGTCGATAACACCTCCTAGCCTGGCGAGCTTCTCTCTGAGCTTGGCCGTTGTATCTGAGCCTGATTGATGCGTGACAACTGACCGCGTTTCGAATGCGCTCACGTCTGCAAGCTGTCCTAACATGCGAAGGGCGCCGAGCCGGTCAGAGTCTTTTTTGGCAGTGCGAGCGATATGCTGGAGCTCATCAACAAGGAAATCTCTTATCCGCAAGGGGTTTTGCGAATACCTCAACCTCTGTATCCCCTCTTGCACAGCGATCGCTTGCTTCACGTCACTTCTCTCTGCTACTCGCCATGCTGCCGTTGTCGTACTGCGTGAGCTCCCTTGTGGCTCATATGCTTCGATGTAAGCATCTCTCTTACTTGCTCCCTCTGCTATAGCCTGGACAAATTGTTTTTCTTGTGGCGTAAGGCTTAAACCCGGCGTAAGCACTTTATCGGCCGGTATGCCCTTCTGTAATGCCTTCAATGCTCTATCAGGCAGTGCTGCCCTTGCGCTTGCCATGCTTCCCTCATGAGAACGAAATAAGAACGCATTATGACCGTTTATCGGGCGCAGTCAACCGGCCGTCAGCTAGAACCTTCCATTAGTCCATTTATACCCTTGAGCCCATTGCATACAATATATGACAAGCCTATGATGTATTGCATGTTCAATCACTACCTGGAGCTTTCAATCATGACGCACAACTACACTTTCCACAGTGACCCCGGCCACGGATGGCTTGAGGTTCCCTTGTCCATGCTTCGAGCCTTACAGATAGCAGACAAAATCACGCCCTATAGTTACATGAAAGGCAAAACCGCCTTCCTTGAGGAAGATTGCGACCTATCGACTTTCCTTCAGGCCTATCGCCTGCGCTTTGGTCATGACCCGAACATGGCCGAATTGCATGCCGACGTTTCCCCGATCCGGGGTTTTCAATCCTATCGACGCTGAGAGCTTAGCCAATTGCCCGCCGCTGGTGGGCCTTTGGGTGCGCTTTTGCACCGTAACCAGAGAGAACCAATATGAAACGACTACTTACCCGTTTAGCTTTACACTTTGCACCCTTTACAGTGCGAGTCTATTCAGACGATAAGACTTATACCCACAAGGCGCATACCTACCGCGAAGCTTTAGCCTGGGCAGCTTGCTATCCCGCTCACTGGGGAAGTGTCCACATCTCCGGACGCTTTAATCGCACCATCGCGGAAAGGGCTCAAGCATGAACGCACCTACAAACCCCGAAGCAATCCTATCTGCCGTGGTGGATCGCATGGCCACCATTAAAGCGCAAATCGCCGCCCTCAAGGATGAAGAAAACGGATTACGCGATGCGCTGATCGATGCCGGCTTGCCTGCCATCGACGGCACACTACACCGCGCCGCCGTGAGCCATTGCGCCGGCAAGACTTCGATTGACTGGCAGTCTATCGCTTTGCATTTCAAGCCTTCGCGTCAGCTTATGACTGCGCACACGCACACCGGCGAGCCTTACTACACCGTGAAGCTTTCCGCCAAGCCGGCCGAACGCCGGGAAAGGGTAAAAGCATGATTCCCGACAACCTACCGGCCGACGAGCTTTTGTTTCAATACGGCGACCAACTGAGCACCGCTTCGCGTGAGTGGCTTTCGGCTTTTATTACCCTTTGGGAATACGCAGAGCGCCACGGGCAAAACACCGAGCCCTTGGTTGATTATTACGACCAATGGATTGAAAGCACCAAAGCAGCCGGCCAAAAATCAGACGCTGAATTTAGGGGCATGCTATGACTCAAGGTTACATTGTCCAATGGATACTGAAAGAGGGGCAGTTTTACTCAATAGAAAGCCTTCGCCATTGCGATGGAAGGCTTGCGATTTTCCCGACATGGGCAGAAGCTAAAAAGTTTTCCAAGGGCTTAAACAACCCGGCCGCGGGAACCATGGCGCCAACCATCACGCCGATTGAGATGCCATCATGAAGGTGTTGATCGCTTGCGAGTACAGCGGAACTGTCCGAGATGCCTTCCTGCGCTTAGGCCATGACGCCATGTCATGCGATCTGTTACCGACCGAAAAAACGGGGCCCCACTATCAGGGGAACGTTATAGATATTATTAGCCTGGGCTGGGATTTGATGATTGCTCATCCGCCCTGCACCTATCTTTCGGTCAGTGGTATGCACTGGACAACCCGCGGACTACGTGACCCGCAACTTACCGAGCACGCCCTCGATTTTGTCCGACAGCTTTTGAATGCACCGATTGAAAGGATCGCACTTGAAAACCCGGTAAGCATCATAAGCACCCGCATAAGGCAGCCCGACCAGATTGTGCAGCCTTACGAATACGGGCATGACGCAAGCAAAAAAACTTGTTTATGGCTTAAAAACC
>JACCDO010701793.1_pt1 | contig 10576 bp, 11 predicted proteins | sample 7446101 | NCBI WGS metagenome assembly JACCDO01 (sample SAMN15323440, study PRJNA562643) | freshwater metagenome | isolation source: river surface water | place: USA:Blue River Watershed | collected 2017-08-16
AAAATATCTACTTTAGGATTCTATTTTTTCTCTACTCTTTTTCCTTAGTAAATCAAATTGATTTACGAAGTATTGTATTATCTATAAAAAAGATTCTACTCTTCTTTTACTTACGACCCTTTACTTTCAATGAAAGTCCAGTTGTTTTGAGAGCAGCAGAATATACCATAAGAAGAATCGCAACTACAAAGGTAAGAAGAATCGCAGTCATGATAAGGGCTTGGAGATAAATGTAAAAACGAGGCCACTTCAGAGCACACTCACAATCACTTGGCATACTTTGATACAGTTTATACACATTCATGACAAAGATTACATAAACCGCAACGATGACAAAGAAGAAGAGTGTTGATAAGAGTGGAGTAAGACGCGATTGGAAAGCAAAGAGTAAATTGGCAAAGAGGAGAATGAGGAGAAGGATCTCAATGCGTTTTAAGTGCTGAAGATTCGCCTTCTGCTCTTCGGAAACCGCTTTACCTTGCGCGCAAAGACACTCCTCTAACTTCTGTAAATAATGAATCGCAAATCCAATAAGGATTACACCCACAAGAGCCGAAATGATAAAAGAAGGAACTTTCATTTTTTTTCTACTTTATGATGCGATAATATTTGATAAGAAAAGTAGAAGTATATTATATCATATCATATCATACGTATTCAAATTATATTATAAAAATGAATCAAAAATATAAAAGAAGAGAAGAAGTTCAAAAGAGCGCATGGATCTGGGCACAGAGTTATCATCCCCAGCAACTTCAAAACATTCAACAAATACACTTCCTGATTCTCGATAAATATGAAAAAGAGACACAATATAAATATATACTTAGTGAAGTGATCTCTTTCCTTCGCTTCATCTTCTCTCATACACATCCAAATATACCTTTCGTCTCCACCCACCAAATGATACCATCTCCCCATATACTTTATCTCTTTTTAAACCATCCTGAATTACATCGCGCAATTCCACAACTTCCACCCATCTTTGTACTCTTCAATACTCTCGACCACCATAACTCTTCTTTCATCTTTCCGGAAAATATACTCTTATACTCCAAAGCATATAAGATCATTGATTGTAAATATAAAAATCTCTCTTTCTATATTCCTGAAGTACGGAAGAAGAGATACTACTTACCGTGGATTCATTCTCATGGAACCAATGGTACCCATCTAACACCTTCTTCCTCAAAGAACGGTGGCTCAAAGAAGATCCTCTTTTATATGTATCACGGCAAACGGAGTGCACTACTCTCTCAACTTATCATTCAACGTTTTGAAGAAAAGTATAAAGATCATCATTATGAATTTTGCTTTTATGATCCCATGAACGAAGAGCTCTTTGAAGAGTGCGATATTGTATTACGTTTATATGATGAACCGAATCCATACTACGATACTATACTCTTTAGTAAATGTATGAAGTATCAAAAAGTATGTATTTCCGAAAAGTGCGATGACATATATCACGAAAATTATTACTTTGATAAAGTACTCTTTGAAAAATTAGATTTAATCACACTTATCCCATTTGTTGATAAAATTCATCTCTACTTAACCAATGATACAAAGATTAAACAACTTCAATATGCAATGAAGGAGAATGTGGAACGAAACATTTTACAAGCAAAACTTATCTTTGATAAAATATAGGTTTCTTATTTTTGATATAGAGGAATTTCAATAAGAGATAGAAGAAGTATTATTAAAATTATATTTTAAAATGAAGATTGGACTGATTACTGGAATTACCGGCCAAGATGGCAGTTATCTTGCTGAGCTATTACTTGAAAAAGAGTACATCGTGTATGGTATGATTCGTCGTGCTTCCATCATTAATACAGAGCGAATTGAGGGAATCTTCCACCATCCGCGTCTCCGCCTCAAGTACGGGGATCTAACCGACTCTTCGAATATTCTTCATATTCTTCACGAAATTAAGACAACACATACCGATATGGAGCGTTTAGAGATTTACAATTTAGGAGCAATGAGCCACGTCAAAGTCTCATTTGAGATGCCGGAGTACACAGGTGATGTCGATGCGCTGGGAACGCTTCGGCTTCTTGAAGCCATTCGCTCTTCCGGAATCGCTGAGAAGACACGCTTTTATCAAGCTTCCACCTCCGAAATGTTTGGTATGGTTCAAGAGGTACCTCAAAAAGAGACTACACCCTTCTATCCCCGATCTCCTTATGGAGTGGCAAAGTTGTACGCACATTGGATTACCAAAAATTATCGGGAATCTTATGGTATATATGCTGGTTCTGGAATACTTTTTAATCACGAAAGTCCAAGAAGAGCTCATAACTTCGTCACGCGAAAGATTACGATCGGCCTTGGAAAGATTTTGCGTGGAGAAGAGGATAAACTTGTTTTGGGAAATCTGAATTCACAACGTGATTGGGGACATGCCAAAGATTATGTTCGGGGAATGTGGCTCATGCTCCAACAAGAGAAGCCCGATGATTATATCTTATCCACCAATGAGATGCATAGTGTTCGCGAATTTGTAGAGAAGACTTTTGCGATTGCTGGTTTTGAAATCAAGTGGAAAGGAACGGGATTAGAAGAAGTTGGATATGATGCGAAGAGCAGTCGGGAACTCATCTTTGTCAGTGAGAAGTACTTCCGACCTGCGGAGGTAGAAGAGCTACTGGGAGATTCTACCAAAGCGCGAACACAACTGGGATGGAAGCCGGAATATACTTTTGATGATTTAGTACGAGAAATGGTGGATCACGACGTACTTCAAATAAATATACACAAATCATAATTTTTATTTTACTAAATCTTTCGCATACACAACTGCGTACTTATGATATAACTCGTGGAGTAATCTCATACAATCAGCACGTGATGATACCATATGGGGAGTAAGAGAACGATATTTGAGTTCAAAGAAGAGCTTCTTAATCCAAACATGATCGAAATGATACGATGCGATCATAACACTGCTTGGATCTTTCATCTCCAATTGAATTCCATAGGTTAATGTGCGTTGGACGTTATAGGTAATCATGGGTAAAAGATGAGTAATCTCTAAAGCATCCACAAATAAGAAGGTACAAAGACGTTGATGAAGATGGGCGATTTCACTCATCACAAACCCGAGAGTACATTTTGATTCCATCACTTTGGGGTCTTTCCGATAAAGGTCAAAATCAAAGAGCTCTATTTTCGATTTCGAAGATGAATCTATGAAAAGTGGATGTTGATACAAAGCATACTCTTCGGCATTCTCTTCAAAATAAAAGATCATCTTATCATAATAAAAAGTATGTTCTAATAAGAAGTTCATGATTTGAATCATCTTTGTTCCATATCCAGATGGAACAATCCAGATAAAGTGAAACATGATATGGTACGGTTAATGACTTTTCTTTTTTTCAGAATCTCTTATAGTAGAAGTAGAAAAAGAAAGATGGAAGAGAAACCCACTATTCATTTTATCATTACCACCTCACTTATTCCTATACACTTTGAAACCCGGAAAGAGGAGTATCTATCCTCCATCTCCACTCTCTTTCAAGAAGTATCTTCCCTCCTCCCCATATATCCCATAAAGAGTCGTTTTATTATTATTGAGAATAACGGTGCGCGAAGAACCTTTTTAGATGATCTTCCTTCATTATATCCACACTTATCCATCCACGTCATCTATACCAACCATAACCAAATTCACACTTCAAATAAAGGGCTTAAAGAACTTTTAGATATTGCTTTTGTATTACAACTCGCTGGACTCTTCGAGTCCCAAACGAGTAGCAGAGCAAGTCGTCAAGAGGATCACCAAATTTCACCACAGGATATGATTGTGAAGATTACCGGACGATATCGTGTGGGTAAGAATTGTACCTTTTTACATATTTTGTATCGCGATCTTCACTTATATGACGCATTTATTCGACATGGGGCATTTATGTATCCTTCTCAAAAGATGGAAGAGCGGGATAAGTATGATGCCATTACGGGACTCTTTGCCATTCGGGCAAATGTTCTTCAAAAAGAGATTGGGTACTATATCCAAAATATACACGAATACGATTGGGTAGAGTGGGTTATCATGATGATGATTCAAAATAATATTACGGAAGAGCGAATTCATTACTTTGATTATTTGGGCGTTTGGATCAAGACGGCGTATATGAAAGAGTACCAACTCTTTTAAGAACCCTTTTCTTTTTCTTTTGAAAAAAGAAAAAGAAAAGCGCTCCCGGAAAAGAAAAAGAAAATAATATTTATAATTTTATTTATAATAAATTTTATTTATTATAGATTTTATTCAAACAAAACAGCATTTCCCCGAGAAATCTTTCCCGAACATTTCAATAAAAATATTTCTTTCAATTCTTGAATCATTTTATTTATAAATATGTTCGGGGAATATTGCTCGGGGGAAGATTGCTCTGAAGAAAGTTCTTTGAATCATACAATATATTATTATTATTTTTTAAATAAAAATAATAAATAACTCGTTTCGTTATCTTGAAGTGAAAAAGAAAAGAATAGATATTAGAAGAGAAGAATTCAAAAAAAAGTTAAAAAATGGAAGAGGAAGAAAGAAAAAAAGTATTATTTATTTGTGATAAGAAGATATTTCACTTTTTTGAAGATTATATCAACACATTTCACCACATCTTTCGCGTAGAGATCTACTTATATACAAAAGAAGAGTGGCTCTTACCCTATTTAAATTCATTTGATGCATGTAATCTTCCACTCATCATCTTTATTCAATCCATTCCATCCATCATTTATCATCATATTGACACGTATATAAAAAAGAAGTATAAGATCGGTCTCTTAAATACCGAACAGCTCTCTCGTAAAGAGTACGCACTTAAAATAAACTCCTATCATCCCCAAATCTACCGGATTGATTACAGTGAAATCAATCTCCTCATTGTCGCCAATGAACTCAAAAAGATATACTTACCTTACCAATTTCATCCACGTGAAATTATCAATCCCATAAAAGACAAAGATGTTTGTATGATTTATCCCCATCAATCTCAGCGACGTCTTGCGGTGGTCGATGCGTTAAGAAGCCGTGGAGTGGCCGTGGACTTTATCTCCGGCTTTGGCATATCCCGCGATCAGCAACTCTTTCGATATAAAATTCTCATCAATCTTCATTATGATGAAGATTATCAAATTTTAGAAGAGTTACGTTGCAATCGATGTATCTTCAATCGTATGATCGTAGTAAGTGAAAAGTCGCTTTATGATGATATTCATATGTTAAAACGCCACTTTTTAAGTGTGCCTTATAACGAGGTTGTGGATAAAGTAGTAGATGTGGTGCGAAATTATGATTTGTATTATACACACTTATTTGAATCCTTTGACGCACTCTTACCGATTTACCAAAAAGATTTAGAAAGATGCGCCATCCAAAATATATGCCTTATGAGTAGTGAAGAGTAAAAGAGATAAAAAGATAAAATGCATATCGGTCTCTTTCCAGGTAGTTTTAAACCACCACACAAGGGACATCTTCAAATGGTAAAAGATGCCATTCGTAAAGATAAATTAGATAAAGTTGTTATTATTATATCGAAATATCCACGATATTTAGATGATAAGATTCAAAATGCAAAAGAGTACTCCAAGCAGGAGTTGGAAGCACACTTCGGGAAGTATTTCTCTACCAAAAAAGCGGCTCTCACATGGATCCAATCCATCAAACCCAAATCACCATCCATCGATGCCGTGACTTCAAAGAAGATTTGGGAGTTTTATTTATCCAAAATCAAGATTCCATCTGAAGTAAAGATCGGACTCTTCTTCTCACCGATGATAAATAGTAATGTTTATTTGGGGAAAGAGTTAAAGAGAAGCACGGAACATCAATATACTCTTTATAAGAGTAGCAAAGATGAAAGCAATCGTCGATTTGATTTTATTCAAACGAAATATGGCAAAAATGTTTATGTACGCATTATCCCATTAAAGTACAAGATCGATGGACGCGTTTTGCGTCAAGCTATCCTCCAAAAGTACTGGTTGGAACCTAAGGTTCCATCCAAACCTCCCCTTACAACCCCTCCTTTTATTGAACTTTTGATATAGAGAACTTTATATGTTTCCATGAACAATGTTATCAATACATTATCTTCATTCTGAATGGATATTTTTTGATAACATTGTTCGGGGATCAAAATCATAAAAATATTTATTTTATGATTTTATATAATACTGCTTTTTATTAGCGACTATTTTTTATTAGAGGGAGGTTCGAAAGGAACCGAAGAGGTTCCTTTCACCTAACATAGTAAAGTAATCGTCGGAGGTTATTCAGGCTTCGCCGTATTACTTGCCTCGCCTCATACTATGTTAAATGAACGAAGTTCATTTAACATAGTATAAAAGGCGACGTAAGTGATTCATCTCTTTATCCATAATCTTTGTCTTCGATATCTTCTTCATCGGTGTTCCATGTAATCGTTCTAAAATAAAGTTCATCGAATAAACACCACACTCACTATTTCCATATTGATGCCGTTTATCATTATATAAGATTTTGACCTTCTCTCCTGTTACCACAAACTTCTCTCCTAAACGAAGCAAAAAGAGTTTGATAAGTGGAATCGGTGGATCCCCATAACTATCATAATAATTAATCTCTACGGGATCTTTGGGTGTCGATTTCGTTTTGCTCTTTAAATCAATAAAGGTTCCCACCCAATGGCTTCCCGACTGACCGCTCTTATCCAAATTAAAAACAATCCCAATCTTTGTCTTTCCCGATTTTCGCAACTCAAAGGGGTCAAGGGTCGATAAAGGACACTCCACCGAAACCGGACAGTCCGATGGACTCGAGTTATACGTCTTGAACTCCGGATATATACGTTCATACTGTTTTAAAACCATATCAATATCAAAATTACTCAACCATGTATTCTTATTCTTCTTCCACTCTTGCGGCATATGCGGTTTAAAGGTATATGCTTGAATATCAATATCTTTTAACTTTTTAATAAACTCTTGACGCCTCCAACACTCCTCGTCATCATCACAAAAGGGTTTTAAACGCGATTGAATTGCCTTCCATAACTCATACTTCGAGAGCGCATCCACCTTGATCTTGACATAACCTGGCTCACTCTTTCGCGCTTCATTCATGGCTTTTGCTATCTTTTTAAGAGATACCAATGAGTAACACGTATATGATTCACGCTTCTTTATCACCTTTCCTCCTTTTAACATACTTCCATCCGAACATACCGCACATCGATCATTCACTAACTCATAACTCATTCGTTTTGTTTTCATCTTTAATTATTTTCATATCTATTGTATAGATCATATTTTTTATGATATTCATAAAAAATAAAAAGTTAAATAAAAGTTAAAAGTAAAAAAAGTAAATAAAAAATAAAAATAAAGTAAAAAGTTAAATAATGGATGGAAAATGGTTTAGAGGAAGGCATAAAGAACACCTTCCGACTTCATACGTGTTTTAATATCGGGTTCGAAACTTCGGATAAATTTCGAAAAGGTGTACGAAGGGTCATAACTCTTCTCCTGAAAGTGCGGATATACTTTTAGAATCTCATCCTTAATTTGCGAAATAAAGAGTCCTTCACTCGTCTTCTCTAAGAGAGAGCAGATTAACCTCTTGATAGCATTTCGGGAAGGATGCTTTTTATCCTCTTGAGGAGTCGTCATCGGAATCTCCTCTATCTCCATTCCAGACAAAATTTCATCCATTTTCGACTTTTTACTACCTTCAGTTGTCATTGGATTTGAATTTGGATTTGAATTTGTATTTGTATTCGTCTTCTTCATCTCCTTTAACCGTTGAATCTCGTTATAAATCTTTGTCTTCAACATTTCCATGGAATCTTTATTTTGACGACTTCTAAAGGCGCTGCTACTTTCTGGACTCTTTGAGTCCCAAGAAAGTTGACTTTTACTCTTCTCATGCGTACTTTCAAAAAAAGATTCCATCGAAAAGTCATCCGAACTCAAACTATAACAATCACTCTTCTTCTCCTTCTCCTTTTTCACCTTTTTAGGCTCCTCTTTGACAACCATCTTCTTCACCATATTACTCCTCTTCTTCTTCACCATCTTCAACGTCCCCTCTTTTGTATCATTATCACCCTTCTTTCCCATTTGATACATATCCACCTCATGATTTCGCCGATTCACAAAATAGAACTCATCACACTCATTCTTAAAATTCACCGATGTTCCAAAGTAATTCGTCGATACACCAATCACCCGCTTTTGACGCGACTTAATCTTCTCAATCAACGGAATGAAATCCCGGTCTCCCGTACATAGTATATATACATCAATATTATACGGATCATAATACAAGTACTCCTGAATATCACACGTCATCTTCATATCCACCGAATTTTTGGAGTGTTTCGACCACGAGTGAATCGACGTAAGATTATGATCTAAACAGATTTCACGCCAATTCAACATCGCGGGCTCAGAGAAGTCTCCATAAACGCGTTTGATAATGACCTTCATCTTCCAACTTCGAATGTGTTCGAAGAGCTCAATCACACCATTATACATAAAATTATCCCCATCAATAAAGATAGCACACGTCTGATTCTCCATCTTTAAATGTATCTACTTTGATTTTTTCTCCTCCTTCTCCCTTTTAAACTCTCTCTCTCCGAAAAATCAATTTTCCAAACTTCTTTATCTTTACTCTTATTTTGTATTGATTCTTTTATATTTGGATAAAATAGAAGTATGAAAGAGAAGAAGGAGTTATCTATATCTATTGTAGGAGGTGGTATCAGTGGCATCTACCTTCTTTATCAACTTGTGCGAAAGTACGAGAATGAAGAAGAGAGCTCACTTAAAGTCGATTTATTTGAAAAGAACCATTACTTTGGAGGACGGATTTACTCTTTCACCACCTTTCTTCAAAATCATCTTTATCGATTTGAAGCAGGAGCCGGTCGTTTTTGTAAAGAACGTCATAAACGTTTATATCAACTGATTCACGACTTTGGTTTAACACGCCATCTCGTCCAAGGCTCCGCAAACGTCCAATTTATACCCTCCTCTTCCAAATATAGTACAAATTCCATTTATCAAAAGATTGCGAAGAAGAGCCCGTACGCCTACATTAACCGCGTTCTTCGTAAAAGTCGTGCTTTAACAAAATCACAAAAAGAGAAGTACTCTTTTATGGATATGATTCGCAAATATCAACTTCTCTCCAAAGAGGAAGCGCAATACTTGCTCGATGCTTTCGGATACTCTGGAGAGATCCAAAGTATGAATGGCGCAAATGCTCTCCACATGTTTCAATACGATTTACATCAAAAATACACTTACTACTCCCTTTCATGCGGCCTCTCTCGTGTTGTGGATATGATGATAAAGTATATTCGCGATTCGCCGCTCTCTTCCAAGATCACGTTTCATCGCGATTGTGAAGTGAAAGATGTGATATATCATCGTGCGGAGAAGAAGTATGAATTAAAGTATATGGATCAGAAGAAGAAGACCCATACAACTTTCCTGACTCATCCATCGGATGAGCGGAAAGTAGCAGCGCCTCTTGGGGAGTCGTCATCGATGACTTCTACATATGTAATCTATGCGATTCAAAAGAGCGGTTTGCTTCAACAACGCATTCTTCGTCCCTTTTACCCACTTTTGCGTTGTGTAGAGGCCAAACCCTTATGCCGGATTTATATGGTCTTCGCACGCAAAGATGCAGGTTGGATGAACGATTTAACAAAGATTACAAGCGATAATCACAATCGCTACTTGATCCCATTAGATGTAAAGAACGGCTCGGTGATGATCTCGTATACGGATGATAAGTATGCGAATCATTTACATCAATATGAAGAAGAGCATGGAACACAACGACTGAATCGTTATCTTTTAAACGCTAGGGAAGAGACATTAAATCTGAAGATACCAAATCCGATATATACGAAAGTATGTTATTGGAAAGAGGGGATTGCTATGTGGAAGCCAAAGGTGGATTCGAAAGCAGTGGGAAGAGCACTCTTTCATCCAATGAAACATATGTATATCATTGGAGAGAATTATTCACAAAATCAGGCATGGATTGAAGGTGGTTTAGAACTCGCGGAGAAGGTACTTCACAAAATTTGTAGATAAAATTGTTTTTTATTTTTTGATTGATTTTTAAATATTTTAATTTAAAAATACCAAAAGGCGAAAAAGTACGAAATTCCCTAAAATATTAAACCTATTTTTTATTAAAAGACGAATTTTTAATAAGATTTACCTTTTTTTAACCCAAATTGGAATTAAAATTCGTACTTTTTCGTAAAAAGTCCACTCCGGGTTTAAAATATAAAAATATTCATCTTTTTCAATTAATAAATATGGTCGGAATAATCAAAATAATTAAAAAAATTAAAATATTAAAAAGAATTTAAATAATCAAAATAATCGATCATCGAAAATCAGAGAAACCAGAAAAATAAAAGGCAAAATATTTTCCTTTTTGATCGAACTTGAAAAAGCAAAAGTTTACCCCAACTTGTTTTTGTGAATTCTCTATTTTTCGATGATCGATTATTTTGATTATTTAAATTCTTTTTAATATTTT
>JACCDO010800727.1_pt1 | contig 10575 bp, 12 predicted proteins | sample 7446101 | NCBI WGS metagenome assembly JACCDO01 (sample SAMN15323440, study PRJNA562643) | freshwater metagenome | isolation source: river surface water | place: USA:Blue River Watershed | collected 2017-08-16
CTCATCAACCTGCCGCCGGGCACTTACAGCGCGCAGGTCAGCGCGCCAGGCACGGCGACCGGTGTGGCGCTGATCGAAGTCTACGAAGTGCCGTAACGGCTGGCGTTGGACCGATTCCGAATCTTCAAGGCCGCACCTTCGGGCACGGCCTTTGTTTTGCGGAATTGCCGCGAGGACAATCGGGGTTGCGGGGCCCAATAATGTCGCGGGCTGAAGCTCCGCGCCACGGGGCAGTTACCAAAGGCCGGCCATGTGGCCGGTGGCGGCCTTGATGGCGACGACGCCGACGTTCTTGGCGGCGTGGGCGGCGAAGCAGGGCAGGAGGGAGCCTTGCGGATTCCACGGGCCGAGCCGCGCGGCGTAGAACCAAAGCGAGGCGAGAAACACGACGCCGAAGCTGAACCAGCCTTTGAGGTTGGCGGTCACGGCGAAGCCGGCGTCGTCCCAGCGCCAGAGAAACGGATGCAGCAAGCCGAAGACCACGGAGGCGGCGACGGCACCGGCCCATCGCCGGGCCATCGGCCAACGGTCGAAGCCGAGCCAGCCGCGAAAGATCACTTCCTCGATCACGGGCGCGGCGAGCATCGAGTAGAGCGCGAAGAGCCATGTGAGTTTCGCCTGCTGGTCGGAGATGCCGAGGGCGTATTCGCCGGCGGTTTCGCCGGCGAGCAACAGCAACGAGCCGGCGACGGCGATGAGACTCGCGCGGAAGGGAGCCGGCGCGGCGCCGGGGAAGGCGTTGGGATTGGGCCGACCGGATTGCGCGGCGCGGACATCGTCGCGCAAGAGCTTGAAGAGCCAGACGCCGGCGCCCGTGAGCACGAGCAGAAGCAAAGGGTGGTTCATGGGAGGGTGCGGGAGGAATGCCCGGCGGCGGCGGGATGCATAGCAACTGATCTACGCCGAGCAATGTGCTTATGGCGCGGTTATTGATTGGTCATTTCGGGTTTCGTTTCTACGGTCTGGCATCCCGTCATGAGCAGCAGCGCCGCCGTCAATGTCCCGGCCAAACCCCACGCCTTCGCCGGGGTGTTCGGGATGCTCGCGCCGCATCTCGCGGACCTCGACCGCTTCCTGCACGCGCAGCTCGGGGCTTTCGAGCCCGAGATCCGCACGATGGTCGACTACTGCATCGATACCTCGGGCAAGCGCCTGCGGCCCGCGCTCGTGTTTCTTTCGGGTTGGCGGGAGGGCAAGGAGCCCCGCGCCGACCTGGTGCGGCTGGCGGCGGTGGTGGAGCTCGTGCACCTCGCGACGCTCGTGCACGACGACATCATGGACGAGGCGGACGTGCGGCGCAGCCGACGCACGGCGGCCCGCGAATACGGCCCGACGGCGGCGGTGCTGCTCGGCGACGCGCTCTTCGCGCACGCGCTGCATCTCGCGACCCAGTTTCCCACCACGGAGATTTGCGCGGCGGTGTCGGAATCGACGCGCCGCGTGTGCGCGGGCGAGATCGTGCAGACGCTGCGGCGCGGCTCGACCAACATCACGCGGGCGGACTACCAGCGCATCGTCGATCTGAAGACGGCGGAGCTGTTCCGCGTTTCCTGTTTCCTCGGCGCCAAGCTCGCGGGCTTCGCCGGCGACTACGTCGAGGCCGCGGCCCGTTTCGGCCGCCACCTCGGGATCGCGTACCAGATTTACGACGACCTCGTGGATTTCTTCGGCGAGGAAACGCGCATCGGCAAGACGTTGGGCACGGACCTCGCGAGCGGGAAACTGACGTTGCCGCTGATCGCGTTGCTGGAACGCCTGCCCGAGGCCGAAGCGGCCGCGTTGGTCGCGGAGATTTCGGGCCAGCGTCCCCCGCAGCTCGCGCTGCGCCTGCAGCAGATGAACGAACTCGGCGTCTTCGGTGTCGTGGCCGGCGCGGTGGAAACCGAAATCGCGGCCGCCAAGGCGGCGTTGCGGCCCTGGCCGGAGCTGTCGCCGACGCCGCTGCTGCTCGGGTTGTGCGAGGGCCTCGAGGCCCAGGTCGCGGGTTTGGGGCATCGGCGCTGAGCGGGCGAAGGTCGGCCGCATCAATCCGGCCGGAATCGCAGAATCGGTTTGCGCCGACCGTCGGGTCGCGCTTGCTTCCGGCCGTGATCGACGCGGCCAAAGTCCTCGGCAAGACGCTCGTGGCTTCGCCCGAACGGCGGCAGGAAGCCGACGCCGATGTCGACGTGGTGCGCCGCGTGCAGGCCGGCGAAGTGGCGGCGTTCGATGTGCTGATCGGCAAGTACCGCGAACGCGTTTACGGCATCATCTACAACATGACGTCGAACCGCGAGGACGCGGCGGATCTGACGCAGGACACCTTCATCAAGGCGTTCCAGTCGATCCAGCGTTTCGGCGGCCAGTCGTCGTTCTTCACTTGGCTGTACCGCATCGCGGTGAACTCGACCCTGAGCCACTTGCGGAAATCGCGGCTGCGGTCGTTCTTCAGCCTTGATACGCTGCATGCGGACGAACCGGTGGCGAAGGATGTGGTTGAGGCGCTGACAGATAAGACCGGGGTCGACCGCGACACCTACGTCCGCGAACTTCAGGAAAAATTGAACGATGCGATGCTCAAGTTGTCTATCAAGCATCGTACCGTGGTAACGCTTTTCGAAATAGACGGCCTGAGTCATCAGGAAATCGCTGAAGTCATGGAGTGTTCGGTGGGCACGGTACGGTCCCGCCTGCATTACGCGAAGCAGCTGCTGCAGGCCGAACTTCAGCCCTACATTCGTCGATGAAGCACGAGAAGCGCCCCGTCACCCTCGAGGATTTGCTGCGCTTGAAGCGGGCGGAGCGTCCGCCGGCCGAGTTTTGGACCGAGTTCGACCGCCAGCTGCGGACGAAGCAGCTTTCCGCCTTGGTGGAGCGCCGGCCTTGGTGGCATGGACTTTCCGAGGCCTTTGCCGGCCTGCGGCGTTATCCGTTGCCGATCGGCGCGGCGGCGGCGCTGGCGATCACTTTCATCACGCTGCGCCAAGAGAACGCGGCGCCGCAACTCGAGCTGCGTCCGGAGGCTCCGGCGGTTGCGGCCGTACGATCCGCCGAGACTTCGGCGCCCGTGACGCGGGCGATCTTGGCCGAAAGCCAGCCGGCAGCGCCCGAAGCGCAGACCTTGGTCGCGACGGCGACGACCGCCGAGCCCGCGGCCAAGGACGCGACGCCGGCGCCCGTGGAATTGATGCCGGCCGCGCCGGCGGCGGCGATTGCCCAGAATGAATCGCCGCGGATGCTGTCGCTGTTGGTCGGGGCCGAGGAAGCGGATACCGCTTCGCCCTCCGCCCGGCACATCGCGGCCAACTTTGCGGTGGCGACGGCCAGCGAGCCGATCGGCACGATGCTGTTGGGCAAAGCGCGCGAGTTCGGGTCGCACCGCAGCGAAGTGCGGGTGGCGGCCATCGATCCTTTGCAGCAGATGGCGGCGCCGGCGGACATGCGCCGGGCGCGTTACCTGACGGCCATGGTTTCCACGACGGCGGTCGAGTCTTCGGCGCGCACGTCCGAGCGGATGGCCAACCGGATTTCCGCGGAGGAGCTCTACGACCAAGTCCAGCGCTTCGGCACGCGCCGCGGCGGCTTCAACGTGAAGTTCTGAGCGGGCGATTCGCGCCGGGCTTGAACCGGCGGAGCGGTCGGGTGTGCTGGACGGCATGGCTGTTCACCAAGCTGTCTTGCGCGTGCGGACCCGGGGACAGGGCACGTCGGAAATCACCGACGACGTCGCCAAGCTTGTGGCGGCCGCGCGCGTGCACGTCGGCTACGTCTCGGTTTTCTGCCGGCACACGAGTTGTTCGCTCGTGATCATGGAGAACGCGGATCCGACGGCGCGGCGCGACCTCGAGGCCTGGCTGAACCGGCTGGTGCCGGAGAACGACCCGCATTTCCGGCACACGCTCGAGGGGCCGGACGACATGCCGAGCCACATCAAGATGGCGCTGACGCGCACGAGCGAGACGGTGCCGATTGCCGGAGGCCGAATGTTGCTCGGCACGTGGCAGGGAATCTTTGTCTGGGAGCACCGCCGTTCCGCGCACGAACGCGAGATCGTCGTGACGGTGATGGGGGAGACGGAGTAGGGGCGGAAAGCGGGAAGCTTTAAGCTGAAAGCGGTAGGCCCAGAGCCCAATCACCGACAGCTCGGTGGTTGGGCTCTCAACTCTCAGCGCTCAACTCTCAACTGCGCGCCTGGGGCGCGCTAGCTTTTGGCGGGCGTGGGCAAACAGGCGCCGCAGCCGTTGACGAAGAAGTCGTTGCCCTTGTCGTCGACGAGGATGAAGGCGGGGAAGTTCAGCACTTCGATTTTCCAAACGGCTTCCATGCCGAGTTCGGGATACTCGAGGACTTCGACTTTCTTGATGTTCTCCTGCGCCAGGATCGCGGCGGGGCCGCCGATGCTGCCGAGGTAGAAACCGCCGTGTTTCTTGCAGGCGTTCGTGACCTGCGCGCTGCGGTTGCCTTTGGCCAACATGATCATCGAGCCGCCGTGCGACTGGAAGAGGTCGACGTAGCTGTCCATGCGGCCGGCCGTCGTTGGGCCGAAGGAACCGGAGGCGTAACCGGTCGGCGTCTTGGCCGGGCCGGCGTAGTAGACGGGATGGTCCTTGAGGTACTGGGGCAAGCCTTCGCCCTTCTCGAGGCGTTCGCGGATCTTGGCGTGCGCGATGTCGCGGGCGACGACGAGCGTGCCGGTGAGCGCGAGGCGCGTGGTGACGGGGTGCTTCGCGAGCTCGGCGCGGATGTCCGCCATCGGCCGGTTGAGGTCGACCTTCACGACCCGGGTGGCGTCGGCATGCTGGCGCGCCGCGGCGGGGATGAAGCGGCCGGGGTCCGTCTCGAGCTGCTCGATCCAGATGCCGTCCCGGTCGATCTTGGCCTTGGCGTTGCGGTCCGCGGAACAGGAGACGGCGAGGCCGATCGGACACGAGGCGCCGTGGCGCGGCAGGCGGACGACGCGCACGTCCAGGGCGAACCATTTGCCGCCGAACTGCGCGCCGATGCCGAGCTGATGCGCGACCTTGAGGAGCTCGGCCTCGAGGGCGGTGTCGCGGAAGGCGCGGCCGTGCTCGTTGCCGGTCGTGGGGAGCGCGTCGTAATAATGGGTCGAGGCCAGCTTGACGGCCTTCATGGTCGCCTCGGCGGAGGTGCCGCCGATGACGAACGCGAGGTGGTACGGCGGGCAGGCGGCGGTACCGAGCGACTGCATCTTCTCGGTGAGGAACTTGACGAGGGACTTGGGGTTCAGGACGGCCTTGGTCTCCTGGTACAGGTAGCACTTGTTGGCCGAGCCGCCGCCCTTGGCCACGAAAAGGAACTCGTACTTCATCCCGTCGGCCGCCGAGATGTCCACCTGCGCGGGCAGGTTGGTGCCGGTGTTCTTCTCGGCGTACATGTCCAGCGGCGCCATCTGGGAGTAGCGCAGGTTGTTCTGGGCGTAGGCCTGGTAGACGCCGAGGGAGAGCGCTTCGGCGTCGCCGCCGCCGGTCCAGACCTGCTGGCCCTTCTTCGCCACGACCTGAGCCGTGCCGGTGTCCTGGCAGAAGGGCAGCACGCCCTTCGCGGCCACCTCCGCGTTGCGCAGCATCGCCAACGCCACGGAACGGTCGTTGTCGCTGGCGTCCGGGTCCGCGAGGATGGCGGCCACCTGTTCGAGGTGGGCGGTGCGGAGATGGAAGTTGATGTCGTGAAGGGCCTGGTTCGCCAGCAGGGTCAGGGCCTGAGGGGCCACCTTGAGGACAGGACGTCCGTCGAACTCGGCGACGGACACGTGGTCCTTGGTCAGCAGCCGGTACTCGGTGGTGTCGGGTCCGAGCGGGAACGGGTCCTGATAATGGAACTCGGCGGGCATCGCACCGACAAGGTGCGGGGCGGCCGTCCGTCCGCAAATGGAAATGGGGGTCAGCCCGGCAACGCGGCCGCCGGCCCGAGCCGGACGGCGCCGCCGTCGGAGGCCAGCTCGGCCCCCTCCGCCAGGTCGACGGGCACCAGCGCGAGGCCTTCTTCGCCCGAGGCCGAACGCACCGTTCCCGACGGGCGGCCGTCAGCGCTCCGCAGCTGCGTCCCCGGAACGAGAGGACCCCGCCCCCGGACGAGGCGAAGCACGCGGCGCAGCGCTCCCATGGAACGGATGCGGGCCATGACCTCCTGGCCGAGATAGCATCCCTTGTCATAGGAGACCCAAGCTTCCAGACCGCACTCCTGCGGGAACTCGCCGTCCCCGCAGTCGTCAGGCACGACCGGCACGCCGGCCAGGATGCGCTGGCGTTCCAATGCCTCGAAATCAGCCGGCACGCAGCCCGGCGGCAATCCGGGCGGGCCGAGATAGGCATGGGCCTCGGCCCCCGGCAGCCGTGCGCAGGAGAAAGCCTGGGCGCCGATGGGCAGGGGCGGCTCCGCCGTGCCCTCGATCACGCCCCAGGTCCACGCCGAGGATTCGTCCGACGTCACGACGTCGTCCGCGATGGCGTTCGCCAGCACGACCTCGTTCAGCCGGGCGGCGGAAGTCCGCTCCGCGAGCAGGAGGAAGGATCCGTCCGGCTCCGGCACGATGAACGTGTGCGCCATCACCCTTCCCTTGCGGTTCAGCCAGAGCGCATGCACGGGCGAACCCGGACGCAGGTCCGCCGTGCACTGCCCCTGGAGGTAGGCGGCCGCGTCGCCGCCCGTGACACGGAGCGCCGCGGCGGGGAGGGCCGTGAAACGCAGCGGCATCAGAGGACGGCCCAGAGCCGCGCCAAGGCCTGCAGCGCGAGGTTGGCGTACGCCGCCGCGAGCACGTCGTCCATGACCACGCCGAGTCCGCCCGGCAGTCGTTCGAGCGAGCGCACGCCGAACGGCTTGGTGATGTCGAAGAGCCGGAAGAGCAGGAACCCCAGGGCGATGAGCAGCAGTCCCGACTTGCCGGCATGGACATGAGGATTGAACAGGAAGACCAGCGGCATCGCGGCGAACTCGTCGAGGATGACCTCCGAGGGGTCCTTCTTGCCGAGCAGAACGACGGCGACCTCGCAGATGAGCACCGCCGCCGCGACCACCAGCAGGTCGAAGATCAGCTCGTGCTGCCAGCCGCGCGCGTGGGCGAAACGCACCACCACGGACCACCACAGCAGTCCCGCCGCCGAGCCCCACGTGCCCGGCGCGGGCAGACGGCCGAGCGGACCGAGGGTGGCGAAGGCCACCATCATGACGAGAGGCCGGGCAGATGCCGGCGATGCCGGATGAGATAGCTGGCGCCCGAGACCACGGTGAGGAGCACCGCCAGCCAGAACAGCCCCGTGATGATGAGCTCCCAGCGCTGGTGCCATGCCGCGGAGAGCTTCCAGTGGGTCTCGTAGGCGCGCAGGCCGATGAGGTGTCCGATCGCGATGATCTGCAGGAACGTCTTGATCTTGCCCAGCCCCTCCGCCTCGAGCACCTGGCCGGAGGCGGCGGCGACGAGCCGCAGGCCCGTGATGAGGAATTCGCGCGCCAGGATGAGCATCACGCCGAAGGAGGCCAGCAGCGCCGCGTCCGGATCGGCGGCGATCACGCGGCCGGCGTCATCCCAGCGCGTCACCGGCAGGCAGTCGGTGGCGGCCATGCCGACCAGCAGGCCGAGGATGAAGATCTTGTCCACCAGCGCGTCCATGAGGCGTCCGAAGTCGGACACCGCGTCCAGTTTGCGGGCGATCCAGCCGTCGAAGACGTCCGTCAGGGCGGCGACGATGAACAGCGCGAGGGCGGCGCTCGCCCAGACCCCGGCCCAATGCGTCCAGACGGTGATCAGGACCACCGCGGGCAACCGCGCCGCGGTCAGGATGTTGGGCACTTGGCGGAGAAACTGCATGCGGGCTTGCGGCGAGGATGTTCCCGCGTGAGAGTGAGCGGCAACAGGAAAACGATGGCCCGCCAGCGACGCACCGCCGTGTACCCCGGCACCTTCGACCCCGTCACCAAGGGGCACCTCGACGTCCTGCGCCGCGCCGCCCGTCTCTTCGACAAGGTCATCGTGGCCGTCGCCGCCAGCGACGCCAAGCACCCCTGGTTCTCCCTGGCCGAGCGCCTCGCCATGGCCCGCGAGGCCTGCCGCGGCATCCGCGGCGTCGAGGTGCGCGAACTCTCCGGACTGACCGTCGAGTTCGCCCGCCGCCACCGGGCGGCCGCGATCATCCGCGGCCTGCGCAAGTTCAGCGACTTCGAGTTCGAGTTCGACCTGGCCCACGCCAACCGGCTCATGGCCCCGGAGATCGAGACGGTCGTGCTCATGCCGAGCCAGGACCAGTTCGTGACCTCCTCCAGCTTCGTGAAGGACATCGCCCGGCACCGGCTGTCCCAGGCCGCCGCCTTCGTGCCGCGGTGCGTGCTGCCCCGCCTGAAGCGCAAGCTGGCCGCCAAGGGCTGAAAACGGCACGCCTCCGCTGTTGACCGAGGGGGTCCCTTCCCTTTGCTCGGACGTTCCCCCCTGCGGCCTGGGCCCGGGGCGGACAACCTTACCAACGCAGCACATGGAACTGAAGATCGCCGTCACCAACCCGACCCGCCGGAGCGTCACCGTCACGATTCCCGCCGCCGACGTCGCCACCGCCGAAAAGGAGGTCGTGCGCGGCTTCATGCGGGAGGCCTCCCTCCCCGGTTTCCGTCCGGGCAAGGCCCCCGAGGCCGTCGTGCGCGGCAAGTACGGCAAGGCCATCGCCGACGAGCTCAGCCAGCGGCTGCTCTCCAAGGGCTACGCCCGCATCGGCGAGGAGAAGTCCTTCACCCTCTACGGACTGGCCGACGTCCAGCGCGACGACACCGCCGCCGGCAAGGACGTGGTCATCCGCTACGAAGTCGACATCGTGCCCGAGTTCAAGACTCCCGACTGGAAGTCCGTCCGGGTCCCCGAGGAGGCGGTCACGGTGACCGACGCCGACGTGGAGGAGCACCTGACCAAGCTCCGCGAGCAGCGCTCCCGCTATGAGAAGACCGACGAGGCCGCCGCCAAGGGAGACTACGTGCGCGTCTCCTACTCCGGCGTCTGCGAAGGCAAGCCGGTCGCCGACCTCGACCCCGAGGCCAAGGCCTTCGGCCATGCCCAGTCGACCTGGGAGGAGGCCGGCGCCGAAGGCGAGATCGTCGCCGTGCCCGCCGTCGCCAAGTCCCTCGTCGGCCTGAAGGCCGGCGACAAGGCCGAAGCGGTCCACGCCTTCCCCGCCGACCATGAACGCGAAGCCCTGCGCGGCAAGCAGGTGACCTACGCGATCGAGGCCCTGGAAGTGCGCCGCAAGGCCGTCCCGGCGCTCAACGAGGAGTTCTTCAAGTCCGTCGGGGTCGCCGACGAGGCCGAGCTCCGCGCCCAGCTCCGCAAGGGCGTGGAAGGCTCCCGCCGCCAGGCCGCCGAACGCGCCCGACGCGAGAAGGCCGTCGACGCCCTGCTGGCCGGGCTGGACTTCCCGCTTCCTGAATCGGCCGTCGACGCCGTCGCGCGCGAGCTCTTCTACGAATACGCCCAGCTCCGGATGCGCTCCGGGGCCTCCCCCGAGCAGCTGGAGTCCCAGCGCGACGAGATCCTCGCCGAATCCCGCAAGGCCGCCGCCGTCCGGGTGCGCGCCCAGTTCGTCCTCTCCCGCATCGCGGAGGAGGCCAAGGTCGAGGTCTCCCGCGAGGAGCTCAGCGCCGCCGTCATGCGCGCCGCCTACGCCGCCCAGACCGACCCGCAGAAGCTCGTCCAGGACCGCCAGCGGCTGGCCGAGATCCGCCGCGACCTCGTCCTGAACAAGGCCCTCGACGCCGTGCTCGGCGGAGAAGAGGCGGCCAAGGTTGAGAAAGCCTGAGTCCCGGGCACAGTGGCCGCAGACACCTCCTCCATGTCCTACATCATCCCCAACGTGGTCGAACGCGACGCCCGAGGCGAACGGGCGTGGGACATCTACAGCCGCCTCCTCAAGGACCGCATCATCTTCCTCGGCTCGCCCATCTACGACGAGGTCGCCAACGCGGTCATCGCGCAGATGCTCTTCCTCCAGATGGAGGACCCCAAGAAGGACATCCACGTCTACATCAACTCCCCGGGCGGCTCCGTGACCGCGGGCATGGCGATCTACGACACGATGAACTTCCTGAGCTGCGAGGTGAACACCTACTGCATCGGGCTGTCCGCCAGCATGGCCACCGTGCTCCTCGCGGCCGGCACCAAGGGCAAGCGGCACGCGCTCCCCAACTCGCGCATCATGATCCATCAGCCGAGCGGCGGCGCCGGCGGCCAGACCTCCGACATCTCCATCGCGGCCAAGGAGATCCTCCGCTGGCGCGACACGCTCAACAAGGTCCTCGCCCAGCACAGCGGCCGCACCGCCGCCGAGCTGCAGCGCGACTCGGACCGGGACTACTACATGACGGCCGAGGAGGCCAAGGCCTACGGCCTGGTCGACCACGTGGTGCTGCCCAAGCGCGGCCTCGCCTGATCCGATGGCCGGCGACCGCGCCGAAAGCTGCTCCTTCTGCGGCAAGCCCGCGGCCCAGGCCGGCAAGCTGATCGCCGGCCCCGGCGGCGTCGGCATCTGCGCCGCCTGCGTGGGCACCTGCGGACGACTCCTCGAACGCGAGAAGGGCCGCGCCGCCAAGCCCGCGGCCGCC
>JACCDO010188939.1_pt1 | contig 10574 bp, 7 predicted proteins | sample 7446101 | NCBI WGS metagenome assembly JACCDO01 (sample SAMN15323440, study PRJNA562643) | freshwater metagenome | isolation source: river surface water | place: USA:Blue River Watershed | collected 2017-08-16
CCGCGGTGCTCGCCGGCGGGATGCCGGCGGCGTGGGACGGCGCGGTCTTCTACGAAATGGAGACGGTGCGGGCGGTCCGCACCGAAGAATGGAAGTACGTCGCGCGTTTCCCCAACGGCCCCTTCGAACTCTACGACATGCGCAAGGACCCGCGGGAGCGCTTCAACCTCTACGGCCAGCCGGGTCTTGAGGAGACGCGCGCCGGGCTCGCGCGGCGGTTGGACGCGTTCTTTGCCGCTCACGCGGACCCGCAGTACGACATCTGGAAAGGTGGCCGCTCCAAGGCGAAGCGGCATACGGAGTGATTGCTACCGCTGGCTTCTCGTTGGCGTGGGAAAGTCGTTCGACGTTTGGCGAATCGGTCGGGTGATGCGAAGGGAAGGGCGGCCGGCCGAGGACGGCCAGCCCTACCACGGTCGGTCCTGCCGCGGGATACGCGGATCAAGGTAGGGCCCGCCGTCCCCGGCGGGCCGTTCCGCGGAGAAACAGCGTGCCGACTGATCCGACGAGTTCGATGCTCAGAAACGCACGCTGATCGTGAGCGCGGTCTTGCGCGGATTGAGGTAGTGGAAACCGTGCGGAACTGGTACGCCCTTGGTGATACCGCCAAGGGCGTAGGTGTAGGTGCTGTAGCTGGTGAAGATGAGGTTATACTCGTCGCGTAGGTTGCGACGTTGAGTTGGAATTTCCAGGTGAGCCTTCCGAGTCGGCGCTCATACCCGAGCATCGCGGTGTAGAGGTTTTAGCCCACAAGCGCTGAGCGGATCGCGAATCCTTCAATCAGCATGCCGGTTGGCACTCAGGGTTCACTTTGCAGGTGCCGTGATGCGCGTACCCATCGACCCCCCGGCATTCCGGAGGGTACGCCCCATGTTCCAAGTCCCCTTCAGCGTGAGCGTGATCGGATGTTCGGGGATACCGGTTTCGTTGCGATCGACCAGGGAAATCAACTGATCCACCGCCGCCGCGCCGATCCGCTTGGCGTGCTGGCGAATGCCGCTCAGGGGACTGTCGTCCGCGTGGACCGAGAGGCTGACGAGGCCCACATCGTGAGGAATCCGGATCCCCATCCTTTTCAATTGGTCCAACTGCGTTTCCGAAAAGACTGACAGCACCACGTCAGGCTTCTCCCTCTTGATCCAACGGGCGACCGCCGCGGGATCCCACTTCGGAAAGATGAACGACGGAACATTCCGCTCGAACGCACCCTGTGCCCGCGCGATCTCGAACGCTGCCTCCCAGCGACGATCGATCCGCTCGTTGACCCATTGGTCCACAGCGAAGCCGGGACGTCGGCACCCGCATTGCCAACAGGCCTGCATGGCGAGCTGCATCGATTGGTAGTGGTCGTTCGACATGCAATGTAAGATCGGATGGGCCAAAGGAGCCCCCACGGAAACCACGGAAAAATACGACCACACCAGATCGATCTGCATTCCCGGTCGTGGCAGCGGCGGCAGCAGGATGCCGCGCACTCCGCGGGCGTGCATTACCTCGCTTAGCCGCCGATTGCTCATGTCGTCCTGGTGGAGCCAAAAGTGAGAAAGGGTATAGCCTCGTTCCGCAGCCCGTTGCTCCGCACCCGCAAATACCATCGGCAAAAAGGGGGTCGGCATTTTCTTCCACGCGTCAGCCGTCCCATACGCTGTGACAAAGGCGAGAGGCGGCGGCTGGCTGGGCGCCGTGCGCTTCCGGCGGGACTGCATCAGCGCGGCAACGAAGGGATGGGTGCGATAACCCATCTCTGCCGCCACCTTCGCGACCGCCGCGCGCGTCTGCGGAGGAATGCTCGCGGCGCCGCGCAGGCTCTTGCTCACCGTCGCGACCGAAACTTTGGCGCGGGCGGCTACATCACGCATGGTTACGGACATGGTTGGAGGCCCCGGTTGGTGGTTGGTTGATCTTATTGCCGCAGGGCGATTGGGTAAGAACTACCGACCGATCAGGCGCATGATTCAAGTTTAGGTAACGGGTTAACTAACGAAGTCGTTGGCTCCAGGTTGCCGCTGCTCCAGCTCTGTTTCGCCGAGTCGACGCCTTCGTCGGCTCGCCCTCGTTTTCGAAACTACGATGCCGACATGAAATCCACGACCCCTACACCCTCGCTCCTCAGTGGCCTCGTTCGCCACGGCTTCGCCGCCTTCGGTTGCTTTCTCTTGGCCGCCGTTCTCGCCGCCCAATCGCCCGCCACCGGGACCATCGAAGGCCGCGTGTTCGATGCCAGGCGCGGCGAGTACCTTGAGAACGCGCGCGTCACGGTCGAAGGGACCAATCTGGAGGTCCTGACCGACGGCATCGGCCAGTTCCGGCTGTCCAATGTTCCCGCCGGCCCCGTGCGCGTGAAGGTGTTCTTTACCGGCCTCACGGGCTTGATCGAAAATTTCACCGTCACCGCGGGGCAGACGGCCGCCCGCGATTTTACCTTCGGCAAGCCCGACGTCGGCTCGTCCGCCCGTCCGTCAGACGTCGTCAAGCTCGGCGCCTTTCAGGTCTCGAGCTCCCGGGAAATGGAAAGCTCGGCCATCGCCGTCAACGAGCAGCGTTTCGCCAAGAACATCGTCAATGTCCTCTCGGCCGACGAGTTCGGCACGGTGGTCGATGGCGCGGTGGGCGAGTTCATGAAGTTTCTCCCGGGCATTCGCATGAACTACGTGGACGGCGATCCGCGGCTGATTTCGCTCGACGGGGTCCCGGCCAACAACGTTCCGGTTTCGGTTGGAGGCTTCGACCTCGCCACGGCGGGAGGCGGGTCCAACATGGCGCGGCATGTCCCGCTAGACCAGATCTCCCTCAATAATGTCGCGCGGATGGAGGTGAACCGCTCGCCCACGCCCGACGTTTCGGGCTCTGCGCTCGCCGGATCGGTCAATCTCGTGCCGCGCAGTTCCTTCGAGCGCAACCGGCCGGCCTATTCCTACAGCCTGGCGTGGATGTGGAAGGACTCCGAACGCGCCTTCGGCCGGCGCACGCCTGGTCCGGGCTACGGCGGTGCCACGACCTACAAGATTCGCCCGGGCTTTGATGCCTCGGCCATCGTCCCGGTTAACCGGGATTTCGGCTTTACCGTCTCGGCCGGCTTTTCCGAGCAGTACTCCCCGCGCGAACGCGCCGGACCCAACTGGCGCGGGGTCGCTTCGTCCTCCTCGGTCGCGTCCGCCACCAATCCCTACCTTGGCGCTTTCGGCTGGCGCGATGGAGGCCATGACATTACCCGGCACTCCTTCGCGACGACTCTCGACTGGCGGCCCGCCCCACGCGACCGCCTTTCCTTTTCCTTCAACTACGGCTTGTTCAAGCAGCTCTCGGGCGTCCGGTTTCAGACCATCACGATCAACACGACTACAGCCGGCAATTGGAGCCCGACCCACGCGTACAGTTCCCCGAGCACCTTTCCCGCGACGGGCACTGCCACCAACACTGGCCAGTATGCCATCGCCAACAGCGGCGCGCTCCGCTTTGGCTTCACCGCCACCCCTTCGCTACGCTGGTTTCACAACGGTCCGGTCTGGACGGCCGAGTCCGGGGCGAGCTACGGCAACGGCCGCATCCACTTCCAGGATGTCGACAAGGGCTTCTTCAACGGCGTTACCATCCAGCGGAACTACGTGCAGGTAAAGTTTGATGACATCTTCTACCTCTACCCTCGCCAGATCACGGTTCTCGACCCCGCCGGCCGCGTCGTCCAGCCCTCCCTGCTCGACACCTACTCGATCGTGTCGGCCACGAGTACGCGGAAGCTGACGCAGGACATCACCCGCCAGGCCTATCTCAACGTGCGCCGCGACTTCACCGTCCAGGACGTCACCGTCACCGTGAAGCTCGGCGCCGACGTGCGCACCCGGACGCGCGATGCCCGGGGCGTCGGCACGGAGACTTACACATGGGTAGGTGACGACGGCGTCGCGAGCACCACGCCCTTCAAGCAGAACGGGCAGGCCAACGACGACAGCGCGCTGCCCTTCCTCGATGCGACCTTTTCCGAACGCATCCCGACCTGGGGCCTGCCGAAGCAGCAGCACATCGACAGCGCCAAGCTCTGGGACGACTATCAGGCCAACCCGCGGCACTGGACGCGCAATGCCAACACGAACTACATTAACGCCACCAATGCCTCGATGGTCGTGCACGAGGCCATCTCTTCCCTCTTCTGGCGCAACGACCTGTCGCTTTTCCAAAACCGGCTGAAACTAGTAGCCGGCGTGCGCGCCGAGCAGACCAACGTCGATGCCGAGGGCCCACTCAACGACCCGACCCGCAACTACCAGCGCGATGCCGCCGGGCGGGTCCTGCGGGGTGCCAACGGTGCACCGCTCCTCCTCGTCCCAACCACCGCCGGTCTCGCCTACAGCCAGCTGACGGTGATCGATCGCGGCTATCGCGCGCGGAAGGAATACCTGAGGCTCTTTCCGAGTCTGAATGCCTCGTACAACCTCTCCGAAAACTTCATTGGACGCTTCTCCTACTACGAGTCCGTGGGCCGGCCCGATTACAACCAGTACTCCGGCGGACTGACCCTGCCGGACCTCGAGAATCCGAAGCCCACGGACAAGATCACGGTGAGCAACGCCTCCATCAAGGCGTGGCAGGCGCGCAGCTACGTCGCGCGCCTCGAGTACTATTTTGGCACCGGCGGCCAGTTCACCGCCGGCTTCTTCATCCGCGACTTCACGAACTTTTTTGCGGACGTGACCGTGCCGGTGACACCCGAGTTCCTAGCCATCTACGCCCTTGATGCGCAGACCTACGGGCAGTTCCCCGTGGTCACCCAGGTCAACAGCTCCGCGAACGTCCGCATGACGGGTCTCGAGTTCAACTACCGGCAGGCGCTGACGTTCCTGCCCACGTGGGCCCGCGGCATGCAGTTCTTCGCCAATGCCACGTCGCAGCGCGCAAAGGACACCGACGAATTGCAGGACATGACGCCGTTCAGCGGCAGCTGGGGTCTCAGCCTGACGCGCCCCAAGTGGAACCTGCGCATCAGTGAGAACTACCGCGGCCAGAAGCGCACCAGCCCCGTCAGGGGGACCAACATCGATCCGGGCACCTACAACTACTACAAGAAACGGCTCTTCATCGACGTGAGCGGGGAGTACTACCTGCGCCCGGCGATCGGACTCTTCGTCTCGGTGCGCAACATGAACAACGCACCCGAAGACCAGAAGGTCTACGGCCCGCGCACCCCGGACTACGCCCGCTTCCGGGCCCGCGAGGCCTACCACCCGCTCTGGACGGCGGGCATCAAGGGCACGTTCTGAGCGGTTACCCAACGGGGCCCCCAGACGCTGCAACTTATGTGCCACGGTTCTCCTTCAAGGCGGACGGACCCTCCGCTGCCACCTCGCCGCCGCCACCCTTCGCTTCAACCCTGCCATCCCAGCTATCCAACCCCATGGTGCCCCCTTGGAAGTTCCGCTGTGCCCGTGCGATTACCCTATTTTTCCTAGGCGGTGTTCTCCCGCTTGCCGCCCAAGTCGGAACCTCCGCATCCCCGCCGCGCGCCCAAAAATCCGGAGAGGCCGTGCGCCCGTCGGCGCCGACGGCCGTCGTTTCCCCCGAGGTGCTGGCCGACCGACGCGTCACTTTTCGCCTCCGTGCGCCCAGCGCCCAGAAGGTCGACTTCGCTGTCAGCCCCGGCGCCGCGGAGGCGATGACCAGGGACGCCGCCGGCGTCTGGTCCCTCACCGTCGGTCCCCTCGAACCCGAGATTTATCGTTACCATTTCGTCGTCGACGGCCTGCGCATCATCGACCCCGTCAACGATTGGATCGACGTGGGACGCAACACTTCCACCAGTCTCTTCGAGGTTCCCGGTTTCCCCGCCCGCACCGCGGAGCGCCGACCCGGCGAGGGCGGCACCTTGCACCTTCGCCACTACACCTCGTCCGTGCTCGGCGTCAGCCGTCGGGTTCTCATCCATGTCCCTGCGGTCTATGATCGGGAGCCGGCTCGCCGATTCCCCGTCCTCTACCTGCGCCACGGGGCCAACCTGCGTGAGAGCAGCTGGAGCGACCTTGGGCGCGCCGGCGTGATCCTCGACAACCTGGTCGCCGACGGACGGGCCGTGCCAATGATCATCGTCATGCCGAACGGCTATGCCGACCGGCCAGGCAAGCCAGGTACCCCGATTCCGTTCGGGCAGGAGCCACAAGACGCGACCCGCACGGAGTTGCTCGAGGATATCATCCCTCTGATCGAGCGAAACTACCGGGTTCAGACGGGGTCGGAACATCGCGCTATCGCCGGTCTATCGATGGGGGCCGGTCAGGCGTTCTTCACCGGCCTGATGCATCCCGACCACTTCGCGTGGGTTGCTGAGTTCAGCTCCGGTGCCTTCAGCGAGCCGAAGTTCAATTTGGCGACCGCGCTTCCTGGCCTGCTCGAAAAGCCCGCGGCCACCAACGCGCGCCTGCGCCTGCTCTTCCTTTCCTGCGGCACGGAGGATCCTCGTTTCAAGGGCCAACTCCGTCTCCACGAAACCCTGCGGCAGCACGGCATCCGCCACGAGTGGCACACGTTTCCAGGCGCCCACGAATGGAAGGTCTGGCGCCACTCGCTCGAGGCGCTGCTGCCGCGGCTCTTTCAACCCGCCACCTCGCCATGATCTTCGGCCCATTCTGCCTGCTCCGGTTTCTCGCCGTTGCTCTTGCCCTTCTCCCGCTCACCGACGCCTCCGCCGCTCCGGAAAAATGGAAGGCAGACATCGACCGACTCACTGCGGCCGAAGCCACTCAGCCGCCGCCGTCGCAGGCCGTAGTCTTCATCGGCAGCTCCACGATCCGGAAGTGGACCTCGCTCGCTCAGGATTTCCCTGCTGTCCAGGTCATCAACCGCGGCTTTGGCGGCTCTGAACTTTCCGACAGTGTCTTCTACGCGGACCGTATTGTGATTCCCTATCAACCGCGCCTCGTCGTCGTCTACGCCGGCGACAATGACCTGGCGCGGGGGAAGACCCCGGAGGGCGTCCACGCGGATTTCCGGGCATTTTGCGCCAAGATTCACGCCGCGCTGCCTCAAACCCGGATTCTCTTCGTGGCCATCAAACCCAGCCCGTCGCGCGAAAAATTGAAGGACAAGGTCGTCGCCGCGAACGCCCTCATCGCGGCCGAATGCCGAAATGACCAGCGACGCGGTTATGCTGATATCTACACGCCGATGCTGGATGCCAAGGGCGGCATGCGCCCCGAGCTCTTTGTCCAAGATATGCTGCACATGAACGAAGCCGGCTATGCCGTGTGGAAAGGAGTCATCGGGCCTTTGCTGAAGTGAAGAATCGCGGTCCGGGAGAACCATGAGGCAGCGCAGTCCGATGATCCTTCCTTCCCGCGCGCCGTGAACGGACCGTTCTAGCGCGCCACCCATGAAGCCTTCCCCGCAACTGCAGCTCCGGCTCTGCATGTTCCTGAACTACTGCGCGTATTCGATCCAGCTCAGCAGTGTCGGGATCGCCGTACTGCAGGTGCAGCGAAGCTTCGGGATCTCCCTCGTCACCGCCAGCACGCTCGCGCTCTACAAGGGGCTGGGCGTCTTCCTTGGCGCGGTTGTGGTCGGCTCGTTCGTGAAGCGCATCGGTTACCGGAACGCCATGCTGATCGCCCTCGGCACGTCCGCGGTCGTGCTCGGCCTGGTGCCGCTCATGGTGAGTTTCGCCATGATGAAAGTGGTCTTCCTCATCACGGGCATGTGCTACGGACTGATCAAGGTGGCGATGTATTCCACGATCGGGCTCGTTTCGCCCGACCGCAAAGCGCACGCCAGCCTACTGAGCTTCGTCGAGGCTTTTTACAAAATCGGCAGCATGCTGACCTTCGTGGTTTTTACCGCGTTCACCGACGACGCCCACTCCGAGTCTACCTCCTGGGCCAATGCCTATTACGTGCTATCGGCGCTCATGCTCACCGCGCTGTGTCTGCTGCTCGCCACCCAACTCGATGAGCGCGCCGCGCAGGAAGCGGAGCCGAAGCCGCGGACGCAGCCGTTCGTCGAGATGGCCCGGTTAGCGACCACCCCGATCGCGCTCACCCTCGGGCTGCTGGTCGTGGCTACTGTCGTCACCGAGCACGGATTCATGAACTGGCTGCCGACCTTCAACACGGCGGTCCTGAACCTCACGACGTCGCTCTCCATCCAACTGGCCGGCTTCTACGCCGCCTGGTCGGTCATCGGCCGGATCGGTGTAGGCTTCATCGCGCGCGGGGTACATTGGTTTCCCTTGCTCATGGGGTGTGTGGTGGGCGCAGCCACCGTGCTGATCGTGGCGCTTGCACTTAAGGGCGACATGCCCGCTAAGCCCGTTTCAGATTGGCGCAAGGCGCCGCTGACCGTCCTCCTACTGCCCATCGCCGGCCTTTTTGTCGCGCCTATCTTCCCGATGATGCACTCGGCGGCCCTCACGTCGCTGCCCGTCGCGCGGCACAGCACGCTCGCGAGCATCAGTGTGCTCTGTTCGTCGATGGCGGGGGCAGTTGGCACCCCGCTGATCGGCCTAGTCTTTCAACACTACGGGGGCGTCGCCGCGCTTTGTTCCCTCTTGGCGCCGATCGCGGTGCTATTGGTGGGCATTAACCTGCTGCGCCGCATCACCCAGGCCCAGCCCGCCGTCGCCTGACCCTGGACGGTTCGCCTCCTACCATCATGATCATGCGCCGATCACCGGAATACCTTCCTAGCCAAGACCAGGCCGCGACCAGCGTGGGCCTGTTTGGGTCCTTCATCAGCCGAGCATGGTTTGGCGACGAGGCCCGCCGGATCTGGAGCGACCTCGGTACACTGCAGACGTGGCTCGACGTCGAGGCGGCACTGGCTGAGGCACAGGCCGAGCTGGGACTGATCCCGAGCGAGGCTGCCCGGAAAATCCGAGACCGGGCCTCGGCGGAGGCGTTCGACCTGGGGCGGCTGACCCGGGACATCGCGTTCACGGGACATCAGCTCGTGCCGATGTTGCGGCAGTGGGAGGAACTCTGCGGCGAGCCCGCGGCCGGCTACCTTCACTGGGGAGCCACGACTCAGAACATCTTCGAGACCGCCCAATCGCTGCAGATGCGGCAGACGCATCGTCTGGTCCTGGAATCGCTCCACGGTACCATGGATCGGCTGACAGCGCTGGCCCGGGAGCATCAAACCACGCTGCAGGCCGGACGCACCCACGGTCAGCACGCGCTGCCCATGACCTTTGGCTTCAAGGTGGCCGGCTGGCTAGATGAGCTGGCCCGGGGCCGGAACCGGCTGGAGGAGCGCTTCTCGTCGTCTTTCGTGGCCAGCATGGGTGGCGCGATCGGCACGTTCGCCGCGATGGGCACGGCCGGACCTGCCGTGGAGCAACTCGTGGCCCGGAAGCTCGGTCTGAAGCCGGCCGGCCTTTCGGTGCGTTCATCGTATGACCGCGTGAGTGACTATGTGGGCACCCTCGGCCTTTTGGTCGGCACCCTGCAAAAGATCGCGCAGGACCTGTATTTCCTGCAACGCAACGAGGTCGGCGAGGTCGAGGAGGCCTTCCATCTGGGCAAGGTCGGAAGTTCGACGATGGCGCAAAAGCGCAACCCGACCCTGTCGTCGACCGTCGTCGCGATGGCCCGTCAGCTGCGGGCCCGGGTGATGCTAGTGCAGGAGTCCGTGGTCAGATTGGACGAGGGTGACTGCACAGCCAACAACGTGACCGACACCGTGATTCCTGAGGTGGGCCTGCTGGCCGCCGGCATCTCCGAAACCTTCGCCAAGCTCGTGCAGGGGTTGAGGGTTCACCCCGAGGCGATGCGGCGCAACGCGGAGCTAACGCATGGCCTCATCATCTCCGAAGCGGTGATGATGAACCTTTCCCAGTTCATGGGCCGGCATCACGCGCATCAGGTGGTCTACGCCGCCGCCCAGCGTGCCATTTCGGAGGGTCTTCCGTTCCTCGACGCGATCCGGGACCATCCGCTGTTGAAGCGCCATGGCCTATCCGCGGAGTTCGAGAAGACCTCGGCCACCGCCTCCTATGTGGGTGAGTCGGCCCGTCTGGTGGATCAGGTCCTGGCGAGGCTAGCCGGTTGAGACCCGGGCGCGCTTGGGGCTCGTTGAGCAAAGGCGCGCAGCGGGTTGTCGCCGGTCAAAAGCGCCACCATTTGCTCGCGTAGTTTTCGCTTTGGTCGCGTCCTTGGTCGGACGCGTCATGGGTTTTCCTTCACTGGTGGCTTTTGGCTTTATCACCAAACCGCCTACCATGATCCGTCTTTTGGCTGAACTTTTCGGACACTATCGAACCCGGCGGGCCGCTTCGGGTCGAAACGACGTTCCGACTACTTCGTGGGCGCGTGCGCGCCCGCGGGGTCACCAGATCTTCGCGCGGTCGGCCGGGGCCTTCCAGAGCTTGTCGCCTTCCTTGATGCCGAAGGCGTCGTAGAACGGCTGGAAGTTCACCAGCGGGCCGATCGCGCGGAAGTTGCCCGGCGCGTGCGGGCCGCGCGCAACTTGCAGCCGCATCGCGTCCTCGCGGTACGCCGTGCGCCACTGCTGCGCCCACGAGATGAAGAACCTCTGTTCCGCCGTGAAGCCGTCGATCTTCGCCGGCGCCGGCTTGCCCTTGAGCGAGCGCTGCA
>JACCDO010044192.1_pt1 | contig 10572 bp, 3 predicted proteins | sample 7446101 | NCBI WGS metagenome assembly JACCDO01 (sample SAMN15323440, study PRJNA562643) | freshwater metagenome | isolation source: river surface water | place: USA:Blue River Watershed | collected 2017-08-16
AAACTTGCTAATAACAACTGGATAATCTTTAGACACTGCTACAGCACCTTCTAAATACTTTTTCAAATCCTCGTCATCATAAGCAACATTCATAGCTGCTCCACTTAAAACATATGATGGTCTGACCAAACAAGGATATTCGACATTTTTGCAAAAATCTATTGCTTCTTCTATTGAAGTTAATTCCTTCCATCTTGGTTGATCAATGTGTATACTATCTAACATTCTACTAAATTTGTAACGATTCTCAGCTCTGTCTATAGATTCAGGAGATGTTCCTATCACATTTACTGATTGTCTGAAAAGATCCATCGCAATATTATTCGGAATTTGCCCTCCCATACAAACAATAATCCCGTATGGTTTTTCATGTCGGTAAATATCCATGACTGTTTCGAAAGAAAGTTCTTCAAAGTATAAGACTTCCGCTTCATCATAATCTGTACTAACAGTTTCTGGATTGCAATTAATCATTACAACCTTTTTACCAAGTTTCCTAAGTTCTCTAATACAACTTACTGCACACCAATCAAATTCTACACTACTTCCTATCTTGTAGGATCCACTACCTAGTACAATAATCTTATCTTGATCTACATATTCTAAAGGAGCATTTGTTTCTTCTTTATATGTAATGTTTTTAATAGTGTCTTTATAAGTAGTGTATAAGTAGTTTGTTTCACAAGGAAACTCTCCAGCAACTGTATCTATTTGCTTAATTGCTGGAAAAATATTGTATTCTTTACGTAATTCCCTTACAAAAATTTCAATACTCTTGATTATACTAGCAATTTGCTTGTCACTAAATCCGAGGACTTTTGCCTGAATTAGTCCTGGTATTAAACATGGGTCATCCATTGATTTTTCAAACTTTTCAGCATTTTCTTCTAGAAAATGATGATGGTCTATGATATCCTTTAGCTTTTCTAAAAAGAATAAATCAATCATTGACAATTCATGTATTCTTTCTATAGTATAAGTCTTATTATAAAGTCCTGTAGCTATAGCTAAAATACGTTTGTATGTAGGATTTACTAGAATTTCGTCTGTACATTCAACCACATTTGGTTCTAATCCCAACGGTGAAAGACCAGTTATTCGAATAGCTTTTTGCAAAGCCTCTTCAAATGTTCTAGAAATTGCCATTCCTTCTCCTACAGATTTCATAGCACTATCAATCTGAGTAGTTACTTGGTCAAATTTATCTAAATCCCATCTTGGAATTTTTACAACACAATAATCCAAACTAGGCTCGAAACAAGCATTTGTATTCTTAGTCACTGAATTAGTAAGATCACTAAGTGCATAACCAAGACCTAATTTTGCAGCAACATATGCAATTGGATAACCAGTTGCCTTTGAGGCAAGAGCACTAGATCGAGATAAACGGGCGTTGATTTCTATAATGTAATATTCCTTTGAATCTGGATCAAGCGCATACTGAATATTGCATTCTCCTATAATATTTAAACTTGAAATCGTCTTTATAGCTACACTTCTAAGTTTGTTATACTCGTTGTCATCTAAAGTTTGAGAAGGTGCTACTACTATGGATTCTCCTGTATGTACACCAAGTGGATCAAAATTTTCCATATTACATACAGTTATACAATTATTGTATCTGTCTCTCATCACCTCATATTCTATTTCTTTCCATCCTTTTAATGATTTATCAATAATAACTTGATTCGAATTTGAAAAGGAGAGTTGTAATAATCTATCCAAATCTTCATCATTATGAGCAAATCCGGATCCCAATCCTCCTAATGCAAATGCTGCACGTATTAAAACTGGATACCCAATTTTTAATACTGCTTTTTTTGCGTCTTCTATAGTTGAAGCCACTACTCCATCTGGAATACGTTCTCCTATAGATGAAATATGTTTCTTAAACAAATCTCGATCTTCTGTTTTTAGAATACTATCTACACTCGTTCCTAGTACATTTACTCCATATTTTTCTAATATTCCTTCTTGATATAGAGATGCTCCACAATTCAATGCTGATTGTCCACCAAAACTAAGTGCAATATAATCTGGTCTTTCTATTATTATTACTTTTTCCACAAATTCTGGAGTAACTGGTAGAAAGTAAACCTTATCTACAAAGTCTGGAGAAGTCTGGACAGTTGCTATATTAGGATTTACTAATACAGTCTTTAAACCTTCTTCTCTAAACGCTTTTATAGCTTGAGATCCAGAATAATCAAATTCACCAGATTGACCTATACATAAACCTCCACTTCCTAATACAAGAACTTTCTTTTGTTTGTTATTGTCTTTAATATCTATGTAACTTTCTACCAAATTATTAGTATCACAACCAAGAAGAGTTTCTATTACTTTAGGAGTTACTTGTATTCCTAGTAAAAACAAATCAAATAATTGTATAGTATCTTCAGGCCCTGCTCTAGCTTCAGGATGGAATTGAACCGAGAAAAATGGTAATGACTTATGATAAATACCCTCATTTGTTTGATCATTTGGATTTGTAAATAATGTACCCCAATCTTGTTCAGGAAGAGTTGTAACGTCTACTCCAAAACCGTGATTTTGGGTTGTTATACAACATCTCTTACTACCTTGTATAATGCAGGGTATATTATGACCTCTGTTACCGTACTTTAATTTGTATGTTTCTGCACCAATTGCTAGTGCCAATATTTGATGTCCAAAACAAATACCAAAAACTGGTAAAGGTTTTCTTTTTTTGGTCGACATCATGTTTAAAAACTTTCTTAATATGTTAATCGTGCTTGTACAATCTTTTGGATCACCAGGTCCGTTACTCAAAAATAATGCATCTATTTCATCTATTTCATCTTTTTCTGTATAATCAAAATCGCAATTGACTACTCTTATTCTAAGAATCTTATCTATTAGATTAGCTGGACATTCGGATGAAGATTGTATTTTTTTAAATCTTTCGAGCAATACTCTAATCTGATTATACTTGACCCCACAATCCACAATTACTACATCATAAAAATTACTTGGCATAAGTGGGTTCAGTAATTCTGAAAAGTAATATTTATATTTTGGGATTGATACTTCTTTTACTACATTTTTCATATTTGGCATTTTTTCTAAAATTACAGGATTATTTGTACAACCACGTTCGAAAGATCCTATACATCCAACTAGAGTTCCATGATCTCTAATAAGTTTAGTAAGTTTTCTAGTATCAATACCAGTTATACCACATATATTATGCTGTTTTAACCATTGATCTAGAGTAATATAATTTTCCCATCTCCGTTTAGAATGCGTGTATTCACATACTATTAAACCAGCTACATGAATCTTATCCGACTCTGTGTGCAAATTAATACCATATTCATCAACAATATTCGTATCAGGTACACCATAGTTACCAATTAAAGGATAAGTTAGCGTTAAAATTTGATTTTTATAACTAGGGTCGGTTAAACTTTCTGGATAACCAACCATTCCTGTTTGAAATACAACTTCCCCGTATATGTCTTCCATGTTATTTATATCTGCGCCAAAACATGTTCCTTCAAATATAACTGGGTCTTCTTCTCCAGGAATGTTTACTTTCAAATATGCACTCGAACCCAAGAAATTACTTTTTGATATCATTACGATACAAAAATACGATAAAGTATACTATATTTTGTAATTCAAAAATACTTAATGCAACGAGTTTGCACTAAACTATTTCTATTTTTAAAAAAGAATTTAAAATTACAGTTTTGAATGTATTCATTTAATTCTCGATTATAAAATTACACATTCTTCTTCCGTTGATTTTGGGTTATTACCTTCTACCGTTTGAAGTTCACTATTTTCAACTTTTGTTTCAATCATTACATGTTCGTTTTTATTAATTTCACTATTTTCAACTTCAGTACGTCGTGTATTTGTCGGTTTGTAATCATGATGTATATTTTCAAATGCACTACGTTCAGATGGAATATGAATTACCACCAATGGATCTGATTCGGTATTTTCATATGGTTGTGATACATTTGTTTGTGGTGTTTGTGATGTTTGCGGTGTTTGTGGTGTTTGCGGTGTTTGTGGTGTTTGCGGTGTTTGTGGTGTTTGGGGCGTTTGTGGGTTAGGGGTTTCAATGACTGTACTTGTACTTTGTATATTTTGTGAAAATGATGTAGTAGGTTCATTATTTCCTAAACCAACCATAACATTAGATTCTACTACGGGGGCGACCCTTGATTTTCGCATTTGAGTAGGTGAATTTTGTTTATTGAAATTTTCATCTTTAAAAACATGGTTTATTCGACCTGTTGTAATTCTTCTATTATAAACAGTCTTAGGTGATTGTTTTCTTTGTTCTTTGAATGAAACACGTTTAGGATGAGGAGTATTTTTACGTGAAAGAGATGTCTGTGTATTCGATTGGTTATGTGATTGTTTAGGTGATTGTTTAGGTGGTTGGTTAGGTGATTGGTTAGGTGATTGGTTAGGTGTTTTCACATCTTTCTTTTCTATTTTAATAGAACTTTTAACTCCTTTTTCATCTAATAAACTAGCTTTACCCCACCAAACATGATCCGTCCATACACTTGAACTTCCAAAATAATCTATCATTAAAAACTCATAATCTTGTGTACAGCTATCGTAAACTTCCTTAAAATGTTGATAATGTTTTACAATACCAGCGAGGTCAAACCATACATCTCTTAAATTATATATTTCTCCTAGCAATATAACATAATCCACTTTATTTCTCTGTTCGGACGGAATATATGAGTATTCGTCTATGCTAATAATGTTTATATTATCTTTATCATCAAACAATGAGTATATCGAATCGTCCTTCCAATCTTCTACAATTCTAACATAACAAGTTTGAATATTTATGTCATAATCTTCATACGTTTTAAAAATTTTCCAGTTTTTTTCATTTAAATTTATTTTTTTATATTGTTTAGGATCAGCACTAAATATACAATTTACAGATTTTACATCGATTTTAGATTGTAAGTGTGTCAATATATTTTGAATAATCGATGTTTTACCTGAATGTTTAGGACCGATAATTAAAACATTACAAGGAGTTGATAATTCTTTTAAACGAATACGTTCAATATGTACATCATCGTCTTGGACAAATGTTTCTTTACGTAATATGGAAGGACTTAATGAATCATCGTCACTTTCATCAGACGAATATGGATTTCTTACTTTAAACATTTTACTTAATCTAAATTAAACTATATACTAATTGAGGCTAATTTTTTATTTTTGACGCAACGCACTATTATGATGTATTATAATCGTCGTATTATGATGTATTATAATCATCGTATTATGATGTATTATATTTGTTGTATTATATACAAGTCAAGTTTAAAGATTTAAAACTTTATTCGAGGGAGTTTGAGGGACAGAACGTCTCTCGTTTTAATTTTCTATTTTTTCTATTTCTTTTGATCTTTCAATAATTTGTTCTCTAACATCTTTTAATGTATTGAAGATATTATCAAACATTGCTTTATAAGTCATCTTAAATCGGGGTATACCACTCAATACTCTACCTATTTTATCAGATTTTTGTTCTTTTTCTTCCTCAGTATAATTATCACAATTCTCAACCATCCATCTTAACCCATCTCCTATGAAATGTAGTACTTTTAACATTCGTTCTTCGCTTGTAAGTTTGTCATCTACAAATTCTTCTCCATTGAATATTTGTAATTCTCGAGTAGTTTCATCTTTAAGTAATAAATTTTGATTTTCAGGTCTTTGTTTATTACCATAAATATGTGTAAACATTTGATGAAATGAATCAGTAAAAGCGATGGTACCCCAATTAGCTTTTCCTGAAAGGCCAGTATCCATACGAAAAAGGATTTTTTCTACTATATCACCGAGAAGTTGTTCTTTGTCTATTTTCATTTCATGAGTATGGGGATTGATGAATAAATTATTTATATGTATGTTAATGTTATTTGTAGTATTATTATAGTTAGTTTGAGTATTTATATGATTAACCGTTTTTTTAGTAGAATTGTCTATAACTTCTTGTTTTTCAACTAAGTCTAATTGTTTCTTTTTATTATTTTTAGAATATTTAGGTAAATATTTACAATCTGTATCTATGTGCATTTTGAATGAAGAATGACTTGTTAGTTTGTTACCACATTTATTACATATATAGTCGCATGGTATTAATGTTTTCCAGTGTTGTTTTAATCTATGTTCATTGGCAAAATCTCTTTGACATCTAGTACATATAGCCATTTATGAAATTTAAATATTTTAAAATCATCAAAGATTTAAGTTTTTACCATTAGTCGAGCTACACGACCCGTAAAAAACACCCCCCACATTTTCGAAAATAAAATGCTCGGGAAAACAAGGATACGCCATACAAAAAAGTACACGACCCGTCTCCTAAAAATAAAAAGTACACGACCCGTCTCCTACTTTTTTTGACATGGTTGGTGTTTTGACCATATTTTCCGTCAAGTGAAAATTTAGGGGTCGTGTAGCTCGGGAAAATCAAAAAATTTCCGGTCGGCAAAAAATTTTCATTTTTTTTTCATCGTCCTAAATTTTTTTCAAAAAAAATCGGAGACGGCGAAATTTTAAAAAAACCCGAGCTACACGACCCCTAAATTTTCACTTGACGGTTTTAATGGTTAATTTTCGTAATGTCCGTAAAAAAGTAGGAGACGGGTCGTGTACTTTTTTGTATGGCGTATCCTTGTTTTCCCGAGCATTTTATTTTCGAAAATGTGGGGGGTGTTTTTTACGGGTCGTGTAGCTCGACTAATGGTAAAATCCTGGGAAAATATGCTGTTACACAAAATATAGTTTTATTAACGGATTTTATTCGATTGACATAATAAAAAGTTTTATTAAAACATACTTTTCTTGAATAGTGAGGTTTTAAAATTCAAATGGACAAGTTGGATTTGTATTTAATAGTGCTTAGCGTCACACTTTATTAGATTCTTGTTAGTACAGATATTTTAAAATAACCATATACAAATCTTCTATGTTTGTAGAATCCGTAGTTCCAAATTTTTCAGTGTTTTCTTTTTGAATGAATTTAATTTTGTGTAAAGTCGTAGATATATCATAATTTCTTATAGCTGAAATCATATCTTGCCACAACATTTTAACAATATGATAAAGATTTGTTTTAAATGTATTTATCATTGACATATCAGTAGATTGTTTAATATTATTTAGAAAGATGTCGTATAATTCAGAATTTGTAATTCTTAATCCGGTAAAATCAATAAATGGAAAAATACTGTACATTGAATTTTTACCAAGAAAATGACAAAGTTCGTCATTCTCTCGTATATGTTCTTGTACATCTTTCAATTCTCCGGGCAATGCAGCATCCATATAAATAGGGTGATAGTTTTGTACTCTTTTTGCTAAATTTTTAGTTTGAAATCCTTTATCATAGTGTTTGTCTTCTTCAAATTTGGTATTAACATCATTAGATGGTTCATATTTTTTATCTAACCAAATACTATCACTCCATACAAAATCTGTATTATATTTCATAGTTTTAGGAATTTTGTTATATTGTATTATAACCTTGTATAGTCCATTATGATATTTTTCTTGTGCTATACCTTTATAGAATAGTTTCTTGAAAGGTAACGAATCTTTAAAATCATCAGTAAGTGTGGAAGCATGTATATTAACTTCACATGGTAAAATTCTATCGTCAGTTAATATATCAAAATCACCACGTCTCAATTGTATTATACCAGTCTTTTTTGAGTTAAATCTAACACGAATATTCCATATATCTTTAAGAGTATCGCAAGATTGTAAGACTCCTTCATTATAAGCTCCTATTTTGATTTTAACTAAACACGGCACCCTTGGTAATGATTGATTTTGAACAAATCGTTCTTCTTTTGGTAATGATCTAAGAAAATGATTCCATTCTTGTATAGATATCATAAGCATTCGAGATTCAGCATTTTTAATACTTAATATAATATTAAAATGCTTTTGAAATGTATCAAAATCTTTTGACTGATATGTTTCATAAATAGAATGTGTAAGACTAGTATATCCGAATGGACCTACTTCGTTTACATATTTTTCAAGAAATTTTTGTGCATTTTCAGAATTAACCCTATTTAAAGCACTTAACAATAAAAATTTTTGTGTAGTTGCTTGTTTCAAATACTTGGTATCAATCTTAACTTTAACTTGGTTAACATTAGATTCGTACAAGGCTGCTTGTAAAAATGTAACATCGTCTATACATAGTTTGTGATATTCAATAGCCTTTGTATTTAAAGATATTTTGTTCCATGTAAATCCTTTAGGTGTTCTATTTACAGGATCAACATCGTCTTCATAAATATCTTTTATGTACAAAACTTTGTTGTTAGGTGTTGTATATCCAATAATATATTCTTTGAATTTAGAATGGTTACTATAAACATAAATCTGAAACATATCCATTTGACTTAATCCATCTATTGATTCAAATATTGGATATACATTTTTTGGATATACGCCACATGAACGTGCTCTTAGTATTAAACTATATACGTCTGTTATAGTTACTTTTTCTAAAAGGTTTAAAACATTTAAAGACGTATAATGGTTTCCCCTTTTTTCAAAATTTTTAACATAATTGAAAGCATCCTCGAATTGTAGTACATATATGCCATGTACTTTTTGTTGATTCTCTAATTTATGCACATTAATATACTTTTCATATACACTAGTTTTGAATAACACGGTTCCAACAGTTAATCCGTCATCTGTTAAAGATATAGGAGGAATGGGATGTTTTGTTTCACTAAAATCTTTGAGTGCATCACTAAAAGTCGGATTCAACGTATGTAACGATTGAATCCATTTTTCTATGCTTAAAAGATCATCTTTCTTAAAGATGAAAACATTACCAATATTCGGAATCGATGTATATTTAAAAGTCTGATCGTCGTTTTGCACTTTTCGAGTTTTTCCTTTAAACATACCTAGCAAGTTATACTGTATAACGTCTTTTACAGTATGTGAAGTTAGAAACATGTATAATACTTGCCCATTTTGTTGAAAAATACTAATTTGTTGTTGCGGTGTATTTAGATCGAAAAAAATTGTACCAATTTTAAGATGTAATGATATCCACTTTAACAATTCTATAACAGATCCTTTCTTAGAGTTCAGTATAGTTTTATACTCTTCGAGTGTTGGTTTATATGTAGTTTTCCATTGCGAGTATGTATATATATTGGGTTGTGTGATGTACATTAAAAAATCTTTTTGAAGATTAGATATATTTTTAAGCCATGCATATCTATTTTCTAAAAAATCACATGTGATTTCTATATAACTAGAGTTTATATAAGAATTGTTTTCAACAAAAAGATTTCCGATAACTTGTTTTGATTTTTCAGATTCTGTAAATAAATCAAGTAATTCTTTTTTTGATGTAATATTTACTGGAAATTTAGATAGCAATTTAGAATTTTTTAAAGTCATTTGCCAGTATTTCACTAATTTTTTCGATATCTGTGTATCTGTGTTTGTATTCGTGTTTGTATTCGTGTTTGTATTCGTGTTTGTATTCGTGTTTGTATTCGTGTCATCCGAAAAAAACTTGGTATTAAGTTGGTAGGTTTTCCGACTTTTTTTAAGTTTTATAGTATTATAATATCTAATAATGGTCACATTTGTTTTTGAAATTCCAAAAAGTTGACATGCGTCTTCAAAATTAGTTATACCACCCAAAATATCAAATATACTAGATAAAATTATAGTATGAGCGTCTAATTTTGGAATGGAGCCGTATGTTATCCATAAATCAGATTTTAATCTAAGTGCAACATTTGAAGGAACTTTAAGTAAATGGTTATTGCTCGTTTTTAAAGGTTGTGATAAAGTATTACAAAATGCGGTATAAGCATTCATAATTTCTTTTTCACTTATATGTGTTTCCTCTTTACATTTGTTTGTTTGTAAAGATGAAATATTTGGTATAAATTCTTCAAAACACTTTAAAACTTTGATAAAATAGTCTTCTTCGTTGGCCAATTCTTGTAAAATTCGAGCTTCAAGTTTTTGCTTGATAACATCAGAATTGAAATATACATACATTTCTTCACGCCAAGATTTAAGTTGATCTTGAGATAAATGTTTAATTTCTTCGATTTTATCTAATTCTTCAATGACAGTGTACAGAGTCTTGTATGGCAAAGCAAATACATTTTTCTGTACTTTTTTCCTTTTTCTAGGTAGGTTAATATTTAAGTCAAGTACATTTATAGACTCTAATAATTTCTGTAAAAGAAACTTATACTTTTTGAAACTTAAAGTTAATTCCGCATCTTTTTTTGCACGTTTACGAGAATGATTATCGATTGAATCTTCGATAACGCTCATTCGAAAATAATAAGATTAAAATTTATTGTAAATTCAATATATTGTAAATTAAGTGTGACACTCACTAAGCAGCACACTTTTAAATACAGTACGATTTACACTGACGTTTTAGTTAGCATAATAGTTACTGTTTTGCTGTTGGCAAAGCCTTTATACGAATGGATTTCTCTCGCAAGTCACATTTTTCGATCTTTATTATGTTACGCT
>JACCDO010403069.1_pt1 | contig 10572 bp, 10 predicted proteins | sample 7446101 | NCBI WGS metagenome assembly JACCDO01 (sample SAMN15323440, study PRJNA562643) | freshwater metagenome | isolation source: river surface water | place: USA:Blue River Watershed | collected 2017-08-16
AATACTTTGGGTAACATCCGTTTCCGTAATAGATCCGGTATACGTGCCGGTAATAATGGGTACTTCATTGGTACCAAGTATAGTAATCGTGATGACTTGACTCGCCGTTCCATCCACACTGGTTACGGTAATACTATCCATATAATATTGTCCTGCTGAAAATTCATCGTGGGGAGAATTCATTGTGTAACTCCAGCTGCCACTCGCGTCAATCGAGAATTTACCGTATTGATTATTTCCCGACACATCGGTTTGGGGGACAAAGGCCGCTTCCCCGGCATCGGGGTCACTAATAGTAAGGGCTCCGGAAACAGATTGTACTGCGTTCGTTTCGGTAATGGTACCAGTGGAAGTACCCGTGATGGTCGCGGCGGTATTTGATGATCCAACCGTGTTGGTAAAAGTTGAAAACAAATAACCATTTGTAGCGTTTGTACCGGAATTGAATCGCATTACCTTTACTGCATAAGTTCCTGAGGCTAATCCCGTAAAAGAAAGATCACCTGCAGAACTATCTATCGAAATACCTGAATAGGTTGCCACAGGAGTTCCACTGTTTACGGTAATAGAAACAATGCTCCAAGTGGTGGTACTAGCCGTACGACTTGTTAAAGTGGTAGTCGCTGATTTGGTAGTAACATCTGTACCGCTATAACTATCATATAAATTATAACTAAAATCAGACAGTCTCCAAGCAACAGATGTAGAATTTAAACTTATATCGGTCCAAGAATTCGTAGAGTTATCTAAGTAAGCATTGGCGCTCGCGTCAACCCATTTAGTGCCACCATTGACGCTATAACAATTTGTAGCGACACCTGTATTTAATATACCATAAGCTCCTGTAGTTATTATTCCCAAAGAATAACAATTTGTCGCAGTACTATTTGTCGAAGTCGTAAATATACCAGCGCCATAGCTTGTAATATTAGACGTCGAATAACACTTTACTGCACTACAACTTATTGAATCTGCTCCAAATATACCACCGCCGCCAGCTATAGTACCCGATGACCAACAAGATACTGCGCTACAATTTGTTGCCCTATGTCCAAATATACCGCCGCCTGAACTTATAGTACCCGTTGAAAAACAAGTATGTACTAATACATTATTAGCATACGTACCCAAAAAATGTCCTCCTGGCAAATAAGTACCTATACCTGTTGAAGATAAAACGCCACTTGAATTATACCAATAAGCAGTGACTACGGTAGGAGTTTTTCCAATGCAGTTGAATATGGTATGACCTGTTGTACCGTATCCATAATAAAGCTGACAAAAAAATCCGTTACCATATTTTGTACTACTAGACGACGTAGTCGAAGCAACACAACTTATGCTAGCTGTAATAGTATCCATAGTAAGGTTTTTTATAGTGCTGTTCGAAAAACCTGCAGACGGAGTAATATCACCATTAGCATTATAAGTATAACCACCGTTTCTTACTAAACCACGAAACCCATATGTATTTGCAGAAGCGGTATTATAACTACCGTCTATTGTTTGACCATCTGCACCTATAATGAAATAACGGGTTATATCGTTAAGTGAAAGATTACTCACAAATGTTAGGGTAGCATTTGCGGTTCCTAAAGTAACTGGCCAAGAGCTTACTGTTGTCCAAGTAGAATTATTTGTAGAGTACGAAATAGTAGTTCCACTTTGTTTCATATACAATGTTGTACCTGTAAGGGTCGTCATTTGATATATATATATATATATAGATATATCGAATTTTTCAAAAATTTTAATTCATTCCTACCCACCCACTTTTTGGCAACGCCCACCTTTGGTTATGAAAAGTGGGGCAAAACATATACGCATTTATGCTTGGCTAAAGGTTGTAACGAAGTAAGGGGGCAAAACATATACGCATTTATGCTTCACTAAAGGCGCTTGGATTAGGCTATCATTGCAACCTTAATGGCATCGTGACTTACATAATTATGTATCTCAAAATCTTCTACCTGATAATCATTTATATTATCTTTTATTTCTTTGATAGAAACACTCGGAAACGGATAAGGATTTCTAGTAATTTGTAATTTACACGCATCCAAAGCATTTTCATAAATATGACAATTTCCCACAAAATATACGAATTCATATGCTTCTAGTCCACAATGTTTTGCTAGCAAATGCGTAAGAAAACTATAAGACGCTATGTTTATTGGTTGACCCAAAAATTCGTCCGCACTGCGTTGATAAAGTGCACAGCTCAATTGGTTCCCATTATGTACATTAAATTGACACAAAATATGACACGGTGGTAGTGCCATTTCATCTAACTGACAGGGGTTCCACGCCGTCATAATCAATCTCCTACTTGTTCTTTGTGCAGGATCTTTCAATGCATCAATAATATTCTGTAATTGGTCAACACCTTCACCGCTATAATCCTCATCTCCCTCCCATTTAGCATTAAAGTGTCTCCATTGATGACCATAAATAGGCCCTAATTCACCATCCGAATAATGTGCTAATCCACGCGACTTTAGAAACTCCGGCGCTGCATTTGCGTCCCAAATATGGACTCCTTGGTCCCGCAAAATATTATTATTGGTTTTACCACGAATAAACCATAACAACTCTTTTAAACAAGTCTTCCAAGCGGTTTTCTTGGTAGTCAAAATCGGTATTTGACCATTCTTTAGAGAAAATCGCATCATATTTCCAAAAATACTTTTAGTTCTACCATTTCGTCCCTCTTCCCAGGTACCGTTTTCAATAATATTTTGAATGAGATTTATATACTGGTATTCTTCGTGTGGCTTGTTCAGAAAGAAACTTTCTTTATCCGTAACCGCTAGACCTACTCGATGATTTCCATTTAGTATATCTATTCCGTCCATTCTCTAGGATTATTTAGAATAATACCTTTAAACCTTGGAAGAATGAATAAACTTAATTTTTAAAATTTTTAATTTCTAATTATACCCTATATAAGGATATGGACAGTTCAGATGATTCAAATAAAAGTTTTTTTAAACACGTCTTTAATTTCGACGACGATTCAAAATCCGACATTTTAAATATAATCCAATATGCTTTAATTGCTATTATTCCAATCGTAATTTTAAACAAAAGTATCGGAAAATATGTCCCTGAATCTGACGACAAGAAAGGCAGTTTAGAAATAACAGCCGAAATCGTTATTCAAATCATTGTCACCTTTATTGGTTTATTAATAGTTCATAGAATTATTACATTTGTCCCAACTTATAGTGGCGCCAAGTATCCTGAATTCCACATTGTCTACATTATTTTAGCAATATTAATGATTGCAATGAGTCTACAAACAAAACTAGGAGAGAAAGTAAGTATTTTAGTAGACCGTGTGATGGAATTATGGGATGGTAAAACGGATACTAAAAAGAAAAATGGTAAGAATTCAGTAAAAGTATCACAGCCAATTTCAGGTCAAATTACTGGGCAACCAATGAATAATGCTGCTATGAGCCAGTCATTGTACACTGATGGAACTGCCATTAGCTCTCTACCAACCAGTGATTCACAAGCCACAACTCAGTCGCAACAAATGCCAAATTACGACACAATGTATAGACAAGATACCACACCATTAGTTGGTGCAGCGAACCCAACGGGTCAACCAATGGAGGGCTTTGGCGAACCTATGGCAGCGAATTCCGTTTTAGGAGGCGGCGCATTTGGTAGTGCGTGGTAATACTTTTTCAAAAAGTATAACAAAATAGATGATACTTTTCAAAAAGTATTACGAAGTTAAAGTAAAATAATATAAATATAAATTTCGTTCTATATTTATATGGATATTCAAAAGTTATTAAAAGCATTAGACGACGAATCTAATGAAACGCTTTTAAACTTTACTACTGATAAAATTAAAGAAATGAATTTAAATATTTTAAAAGAACTCCATCTTTCAAAACACGAGACCCTTAACTTATTAGACAAATTACAAGACTACAAATATGTAGACGAAATGAACGAGCTTAAATACGGTGCCTATATTCGATGGATACCTATTGAAGATCCTACCCACATACAATTAACAAAAGGCGCATTGTTTTGTGAAATGAAAATTACCGATAATGGTGTGTTTTGCGTTTGCAAAAATATGGGGTTTTCATCGCGTCATTTTCGCATATCAATGGACAAAAACCTTATCTTCCAACGGCTAACTGAACAGGAACTAGTATTGTTATCAGCATTGGACCATTTAGCAAAATAAACTCGAAATACAATTTATAAAGCGATTCCCTATATTGATATCAATTTCTAGTGAACTGTTATAGACATATTCGGCACGTCTAGTGTTCAGATACATTGTAAAAATAGATGGGGTTGAATGAAGGTTTACCAAATTTCGGAATTTATGCAATTCTATTATCGTATCAATATCCGACTCATCTATATGTTTTAACCATTTGTAATGTCTACTATTATCATCTGCGTCTTGAAAATGGGTGTTATAAATATCTTCTAATATTTCTTTCATTATTCGGAATGTTTCCTTACCTCTTTCAAAACCTTTATCCATTAAATAATGCCAATTATTTTGTATATTTTCATATTGGGGTATATGTTTTAGATTACTAAAATTGGTAACTATAATAGAACGCAAATCTTCGTACAAAAATAGGTTTTCAATATGATAATCACCGTGACTATAACCAGTGTTTACAGCAATGCTTATAATTTCATATCTCGCAATATTGTATATTATTTTCAATCTTTCGGAAAAATTCGACAATTCTAATGTATTATAAATTTCTGTAGGCAGGTCATTTGCGACGATTTCATTGCCTTCATTGTATTGTTTCTGTTTAATAATTACATAATCTTGTTTACACGAAATAGAATGGATTTCATCTATAATCGGCGTTATTACATCATAACAATTTATATATTCACTACTAATAAATTCACTTACTGTTAATGCGAAATAATATTTAGAATGTAAACCGCTGTTGTTTATATTATTAAAGGGAGTAAACAAATCAGTTAGATAGCGCCGAGTTTTTTTGTTTACATTTTTACATAATGTTTTATAAAGCATTTTATAATTAGCTGATTTGTTGTCGTATAATTTGGAAAATAACATTATTGGAGTATTACGATTTAAATGCATAATACCTGCTTCTGCTATTTCACATTGTCTACAATTTTCTTTAAAAAAATCATAAGGACTTATATAATTCATCCGTATTCCCGGAGTAGGATAGTCAGCATTGTCATATCTAGTATGCGGTCTACCTCTAAAACTTAAGGGAGTTTTTTTATTTTCACAAGTAAATGATATTTTAATAGTTATTATTTTGACATTTACCATTTCACCGTTGGCAAATAAGTAAAAATAAGGAGATAAATTGTCGTCTTTATTAAATATGCAATTGAATAAAAAATATTTGTTTGAATAGTAACTAGCAAAACGGATTTTGCTGTTTTTAATAAAATAATAAAACGAATCTTCTGCATTTCTAGGAGTTTTTGTTTCTCTTATCGTTTTTATAAATATATAATTATTATGATACATTACTAATTATATAGGAAAAATATTTTTATATTTGTTATATTTGTTATATTTGTTATATTTTATGCCGTGTTATTTATTATTTTTTCTAGTTTTCCTATTATTGCATTTACAATCAGAAAATAAACCAGGAATAAAAGTGCCCAAACTAATGAGTTGAATATGAGATTTATGAATTGGTTTCTTAACTGTGCGGACTTTTTTGCCTTTTTGATATTTTGTTACACTTTTGTATCCTTTCCCGTTTTTTATCGACACTTTACGCACGATTTTTGCTCCTCCCATTTGTCTTTTAACTTCAGTATTATCATAATTAAAATTATTGACTTCCATACGTATTATACAATAAAACTAGAAAATAAAACAAAAATATTCATATAATCGGATATGTCTAAAATAATTATTCTTTATACAATGTATATGAATAGTACATTGGTTCATTTGTTTCACATTATATTTGTCGGTGGATTATTTCTCTATGTAGGCATACATAGAGAGAAAATTTATAAACAACTATTTCCACTTCTTTTAGGTTTAGGTATTGTTATTATATTGTATCATACCTACAAAACATATAATTATTGGCGGGAAGGCAAGGGATTTTGGGTAAATTTGCTACACATTTTCATTATCGGTCCATTACTAATATATATTGGTTATTACGGTGAAAAAACGGCTAGATTATATTTTGAGCTATTATTAATGTTAGGGTTTGCGTCCATAGGTTACCACGGATACTATTTATTCTATTAGCACTCACGTGTAATCCATTCTTTTGTCAAAACTGCCTTTACGCTTTCCAACGCGCCTTCTGTCCATCCTTGATATCTACTTACGACTTCACCCACCACCAGCATACCTTTTTCGGGATGTTGTGCAGCCTTTACAAATTCGTTTCGGTTTTTGAAAGTGGTTGTATTTGACGCTCTCAATGGTTCATAATAATGAGTGCCAATCGGCCAATAATAGTCCTTAATAGCAACCAAATGCAAGGAACCACTTGGAATGCCTAGTGATTTTTCTATAAGGTCACAATAGAGATTCCTATTTTCGGCGGTATTTTCCAAATATTTCTTTAGTAACAATGCATTATTGTTATCGCTATAGGCAATCATATAAACACCTTTGTTGGCATCCATTGGAATGATTTTTTGCAATGGACCAGGGACAATAGTATAATTAGGCACAAACTTTTTCATAATTTCGGCGGATTTCTTATCGAATTTACCATATAAACGTAAAAATGGTTGCCCGTGAATTTGTTGATACAGGCTATTTTTATCATCCGCGCCCGGTACTATTTTTTTTATTCCGCTAATTGTCGTAGCTATGATTACTTTATTGCAATGATAAATTGTACCATTGTCCAGTTTAATCTCGAATAAACAAGGCGTTTCTCGCACCTTTTTTACGGAGACTACATCGCTTGAAAATTTGAAATGTTCTTTGCCGATTTTATGGTATAAGATTTCTACCATATTTTTCCAAGGAATATGCAGACCGGTCCATCCACCTTTATTATCATCCATACCATAATTATAGAGAGTTTCAATAAGGTCGGCATTCTCATAATCCGTATACCCGGCAGACATAATAAATTGTTTATACAACTTCTCTCCAAACATTTGAATAAATGCTTCTTTAAATGTTTTTTTCTTCAAATCGGGTTCTTTTTTTAATGCCATTTTTAATTTATTAATGAATTTAACAATGTCAATATGAGTAAACCGTGTCGAATAATCCATAATTGAATTAAATTTGTTGTATTTGACACCTATTTCGTTCATTAGTTGGATTAAAAGGGGATTGGTGTCTTCCCTTCCGATGCCCGCTCCAGTAACAATTTCAGCGCCGTAAAAGGTTTCATTGCTGGTTCGCCCTCCAATCCATTGTCTTTTATATTTTTCTAAAATCAAGAAAGAAGTATTTGGTGAACATTTCTGAATATTATATGCACTATATAAACCGGACATACCACTACCAACAATAATAATATCATAATATTTAATCATATATAGTATGAATAAAAAAATATCATATACATATATGCGAAAGTTTAAGGATACTAAAAAAAAGCGTCAAAGAAAGGGTAGAGCCACTTCTACCAAAAAACAGCGCGCAGGTTCAACAACAGAGCAAGATATCGTAATGGCGCGACGACTATTTGGACCGCCAGTTGAAGATTTCGCTATTGGAACAGAAATAAATATAAGAAAAAATAGAATTACGAAATTATGGTCCGTAACAGACCCAACTGGTAGGAGTTTAGCTAACACTATGTACACCGAAATTAGTTGTGTGACTAACAAACTCACCGCATTACCGACTTTGCCAGCCAGTTTAGAAGATTTAGATTGTGGTAACAATTCACTCACACAATTACCGGATTTGCCCAACAGTTTAACAGAGTTAGAATGTTATAACAATCGACTTACACAATTACCGAATTTGCCTAACGGTTTAACACGTTTATATTGTAGTAACAATCAACTCACACAATTACCCGATTTGCCAAATGGTTTAGAAGATTTAGAATGTAACAACAATCGACTCACACAATTACCGAATTTGCCTAACGGTTTAACAGAGTTAAATTGTGATAACAATCAACTCACACAATTACCTGATTTGCCAAATGGTTTAGAAAATTTAGAATGTAATAACAATCAACTCACACAATTACCGAATTTGCCTAACGGTTTAAACTATTTAGATTGTGGTAATAATCACCTTACACAATTACCTGATTTGCCAAACAATTTAAACTATTTACTTTGTGATAACAACCAACTGACCCAATTACCAACTTTGCCAAACAAATTAGGAAAATTACGTTTATCGTTTGACCAAGCGGAATTGCTAAATAATATAGAAGTAAATGAAAAAATAAAAATTATAGTAGTAGACAGTAGTTCAAAAATGGGAATTGATAAACTTGGACAACATAATAAGAAATGGAGAGAATTGTTAAATAGAGGTATAAAAATAGAGTTTAAAACACCAAAATCTAAGTCAAGCTTACAAGATAGAACATCATTTGACATAGCAACAATGAACCGACAACAGGTTCAAGGTTCAAACGCCAATATGAATAATGCACCCGATGTTATGTTAGGTGAAATAAAAAGTTATTTAGGCGGACTTCATAAGAGAAGAAGAACTAAAACCAAAAAATACAAGAAATAAAATTAAATTTTCTTACAGATAAGTATTCGAAAATATTTACTATAAATTTTTATGGTAAATATTTTTATTTTCATTTTCTACGCGTTATATTTTTTTTAGTACCTCTTCTTTTAGCCTTTTTTGTTAATTGAATAGATGCCTTACCTTTACATTTGAATTTTCCACGTGTAAAACCCTTCCTATTGAGTATAGTTTTCGAACATATGCCAATTGCGCGTCCCTCATTGGTTTTGTCGACTTTTTTAATACACCTGCATAATTTAGTAGCAATTATGTGTTCTGCGTTTATTCTAACACGACGCGATGACTCAGGTATTTGTTCTTTATAGTATTCCAAAATTTTCTTGTAATCATTAATATTTAATTTAGGCATAGGTTCTACTTAATATTAGCAAATATAATAATTTATTCACTTCCAAAAAAAGCACCCTTACCGATATTGAAATCCGTTAATCGAGTAATCGTCTCCTCTTTATCCTTCATAATGTCTTTAATGACATCTTTCATAGATATCATTCCGATAAACTTAGGGTTTTTATCGTCTACAATCAACAAATGGTGAATATTTTTAAAGTTCATTTTATTCATACAAGCTTCTAGGGAGTCGTCTTTTTTGGCAACAATTACATTATTACCATAAGTGCAAATGTCTTTAACCTTCAAGTTGTCATATGTCTTATTTAATGCAGCAACTTTGTTGATATAATCACGTTGTGATAAAACCCCTATTAATGTGTCATTTTTATCAGTGACTGCTAAACATCCGACATTAAAGGCAGTAAAACGTCCAATTGCCTCTTTTAGTTGTTGTTCTTCGTTGATTTTAAAGTCGACTTTATAGTAGCACGATTTTTTAAACACGCTTAATGCAGTGGAATTTTTAAAAGAAATAGTAGATAATGGTCTGTTGCCTAGTGTGAATAGCTTTTTAGAAAACATATTTATATACTATTGAATGGTGCATTATCTTTATATATTTTTAATTTATAATTTTATGTGTGATTTATTTGGTGATTTTATGCGAAATTAGAAATATTGCAAAATCTAAAAACTCTACATATATTAGGAATGAAAATTGTTGTATTTGATTTAGATGAAACACTGGGCTATTTTACAGAATTTGGTATATTTTGGGATAGTCTAGTCCAATATTTAAAAAGCATAAATAAACCTTCCTTAAATCAGAACGACTTTGATGACGTATTGGATTTGTATCCTGAATTTTTGAGACCAAATATAATAAATATATTAAACTATTTAAAGGAAAAAAAACATTCCAACTGTTGTCATAAAATGATGATATACACCAATAATAACGGACCTCGTGAATGGGCACAGCATATTATCAAGTATTTTGAAAAAAAAGTTAATTATAAATTAATCGACCAATTGATTGCCGCATTCAAGGTAAATGGTAAAACAGTTGAAATATGTCGAACAACCCACAATAAAACGCATAAAGATTTTATTAAATGTACCCGAATACCACCCAATGCGGAAATATGCTTTTTAGATGATACGTTTTATCCGGAAATGGCAAACGATAATATATATTATATTAATGTAAAACCGTATTATCACGATTTACAATTTGATTATATGTTACAAAAATTTATTGAAAGTGAAATTGGACGTAAAATAATAAGCAATCCGGAAGAGACCGCCGAGTTTACGGAACAAATGATGAAAAATATAAAACTTTATAAATACGAGTGCATTAATAAAGATTCTGACGAATATGAAGTGGATAAAATTTTAGGCAAACATATTGTTACCCATTTGCAACAATTTTTTAGTAAATCGCGACGGAATAAAACGCAAAAAAACCGCGGAAAACGCGCGTATAAAAAGAAAACGTACCGGAAATATGA
>JACCDO010997008.1_pt1 | contig 10572 bp, 12 predicted proteins | sample 7446101 | NCBI WGS metagenome assembly JACCDO01 (sample SAMN15323440, study PRJNA562643) | freshwater metagenome | isolation source: river surface water | place: USA:Blue River Watershed | collected 2017-08-16
CAAACCCAGTTAACCAACTTACTCAACAATAGAAAGTGGACCTCTGATTTGTACAAGCCACAAGAAAAAATTGAATGTAGTTTTATTCTCAACATCGAGTCTATTGTTGAAACCAATGTTTACAAAGCTACACTGAGCATTCAAGCAGCGCGTCCGGTGTATGGGTCTAGTTATAAAGCAAGCATGGTTAATTTTCAGGATCCCGATGTTACCTTTAAATACCAAGAGTTTCAACCACTCGAATTCAATGAAGCTAGGGTGCAAGGTACCGATGCCGGCACCGCCAATTTGCCCGCTATTTTTGCTTACTACGCCTACATGATTATAGGGTTAGATTACGATTCATTTTCCTTAAAGGGTGGCGAAGCATATTTTAGAAAAGCCCTCAATATTGTAAATAATGCACCGGAAGGAAAAGGGATACAAGGTTGGAAAATGTTTGATGGACTTCGCAACCGTTTTTGGCTCGCCGAAAATGTTACCAATCCGCGTAACAATGTTATTCACGATATATTTTACGGGTATTACCGTGGTGGACTCGATCATTTAATAGATAATGAATCACAGGCACAAAGTTCAATACTAGCTGCCCTTATTCAACTCCAAACCTTTGCCGCGGACAATCAAAATAGCATGATCCAGCAGTTTTTTTTGCAAAGCAAATACACTGAATTATCAGGCATTTTTAAAAAAGCAAAAGCAGCTGACCGGGTAAAAGCTGTCGAATTATTAACGGTACTTGATCCTACCAATGCGCCAAAATACAAAGAAGCACTTCAATGATCCAGCGTACCATTTATATACTAGTATTTGCATGGGTGCTCCTTGTTTCATGTAACAACGGGACGCCTAAAAATGTATTACCCGTTAACACCATGAAGGTTGTTATGTTTGATATGCTTAAGGCCGATGAGTGGTATGCAAGAAAATTAGTAGGGGACACGCTCATGTTAAGGATCAAAGAAGACATTCCATTGTATGAGCAGGTGTTTGCGATTCATAAGATCACCAAAAAAGAGTTTTTTGATAGTTATCATTATTACGAAGCGCATCCAGTTGCGTACAAAGAGTTAGTAGATTCATTAGAATCCTATGCCAACAAACAAAAGCTAAAAACTTTAAAAAAATAAACAATCTTTATTCATACTTGTTACAATAAAAAACAAAAATCATGAGTTTAACAACAGGCACCGCAGCCCCTAATTTTAGTTTATTTGACACCGATAAAAATCAGGTTCATTTAGCAGACCAAAAAGGTAAAAATGTAGTTTTATTATTTTTTCCTTTAGCCTTCACTGGCGTTTGTACCACAGAGCTTTGTTCTATCAGAGACAATATTGCACTATACAATAACACCAGTGCAACTGTGTATGGCGTTTCGGTAGATTCTTTATTTGCCCTAGGTAAGTTTAAAGAAGAGCAAAACCTAAATTTCCCTTTATTAAGCGATTTTAACAAAGAAGCTGCTAAGGCATTTGGCGTTTTATATGACGTATTCCCTGCATTTGAAATGCAAGGCGTAAGCAAGCGTGCTGCTTTTGTAGTTGATAAAGAAGGTGTTATACAATACGCCGAAGTTTGTCCTACCCCTGGTGACCTGCCAAACTTTGCAGCGATCCAAGAAACCCTAGCTAAACTAGCTTAATTTAGTTTGTTGTATCTTTGTACCATTAGGTCAAAAGCATGCAAAAAAAGAACTTCATTATAGTTTGTATATTATTTATCATTACCTCCAGTTTTACACCTGGGGGTAATGGTTTTTATGACTCTTTTTTTAGTGCACCTGCTACAAGTAAAGTAACCCGCTTTTATCCCAACCCAGCTACCACCGTTATCAATTTTGAATTTGACAAGTCGGTAGAGTCTACTTCTGTAATTTCGATCTATAGTTTTTACGGAAAAAAAATGAGCGAGCAGCGTTTATCAACTAATAAAGTAAGCTTTACTTTAGACGATCATTATACCCGCGGCTTGTATATTTTCCAACTCCGCGATCAAGCAGGCAGGCTCATTGAGTCTGGTAAATTTCAGGTAAACAAGTAGTTTATTTATCTGTTACTTCAACAATCAAAAATTTTAAATAATTGGTATTTTCCATCCCCCAAATAATGGGATGATCAGACGCTTGCGCTTGAAACGTAACCTGTCTAATTTTTTTGCGTGCATCTTTTGCTGCCATTTCAATGGTTTGCAAAAAGAGTTCTGGCTGTACTAGATTGGTGCAGCTAGACGTTACTAAAAAACCTCCGTTTCTAATTAATTTCATGCCACGCAAATTAATTTCTTTATACCCGGTAATGGCTTTTTGAATACTTTCTCTACTCTTTGTAAACGCAGGTGGGTCAAGCATTACAACGTCGTATTGTCTACCATCTTTACCCCATTGTTTGAGCACATCAAATGCGTTCATTGCTTCAAATTTGCAAATAGCATCCAGTCCATTCAGGGCTGCATTTTTATTAGCTTGCGCCACAGCATTTTCAGAAATATCTAAACCCAGCACAGATTTTGCACCATAGTGTGCAGCATGAATTTCAAATGTTCCAGTGTAGGTAAATGCGCCTAAAACATCGGCGCCTTTTACAATATGTTGAATGGCTTTTCGGTTGTCTTGTTGGTCTAAAAAGTAACCCGTTTTTTGTCCATTTTGTATGTCTACATGAAAACGTAATCCGTTTTCGTTGATGATAATATTTGTATCAAATGGCTCCGATAAAAAACCTTTTATTTGCGTAAGCCCTTCTAGTTCTCTTACAGGCACATCGTTTCTTTCATAAATTCCTTTGGGCTTAAAAATGGTATTGAGTGCATCAACAATGGCAGGCTTCCAATGGTCCATGCCTAACGACAAAGTTTGCAAAACAAAGTAGTCGTTAAACTTATCAATGATAAGGGCAGGCATTTGATCTGCTTCACCAAAAATAAGTCGACAGTTTTCGGTGTAGCCAATTTTTTGACGGTAAGCCCATGCTTCTGCAATTCGGCGGTGAAAAAAGGCAGCATCAATGGTTTCGGGCTTTCTGGTAAGTAGCCTAACCAAAATTTGAGATTTTGGGTTAATATAGCCTCTGCCGGCAAATTTGCCATCGGCGTAATAAACGTCTACAGTGGCAGCTGGCTCAATAGGGCCGTCAATTTTGTCTACTTCATTACCAAATACCCAGGGGTGACCATTTGCGATACGCGCCGCAATCTTCTTTTTTAGAAACAACTTTGTCATGTCTGCGAAGATAAGGCGGATTAATCTGCCAATTTTTCCCTTTTCTTTGCAACGGCAAAATTTTTGCCATGATTAAGGGGTAAAACAATAAGCAATAGTTATGGAAGATTCAATACCAAACGAAATGGAGCAAAATATTGAGAATGAGCTCAATACCGATGAAAATATGCCAGGAACCGAGCATTTGAATGAGCCGGTTGCAAATGAGGATCCAATCGCTAAGCTAGAGGCCGAAGTACAGGAGCAAAAAGATAAATACCTCCGTTTAATGGCAGAATTTGATAATTTCAGAAGAAGAACTGCCAAAGAGCGTTTAGAGCTTATTCAAACTGCTGGAAAAGACGTTATTGTATCGATGCTTGATATTTTAGACGATTGTGACCGTGCCGAAAAGCAGTTACAAAGCACCGATGATATCGCGGTTCAAAAAGAAGGGATTCAGCTTGTTTTTAATAAATTGCGTGCTACTATGTTAGCCAAAGGCGTAAAGGCCATGGAAAGTATTCATGAAGAATTTGATGTAGAAAAACATGAAGCCATTACCGAAATTCCAGCACCTTCGGAGCATTTGAAAGGAAAAGTAATTGATGATGTAGTGAAAGGTTATTATTTAAACGATAAAATTATCCGCTTTGCTAAAGTGGTGGTAGGAAAATAAACAAGCAATGGCTAAAAGAGATTATTACGAAATATTAGGTGTATCAAAGTCTTCATCTGCTGATGAAATTAAAAAGGCATACCGTAAAGTGGCGATGCAATATCACCCAGACAGAAATCCGGGAGATAAAGAAGCAGAAGATAAATTTAAAGAAGCTGCAGAAGCCTATGAGATCTTAAGTGACGCCGATAAAAAAGCAAAGTATGACAGGTTTGGTCATAATGCTTTTGGCCCAGGAACGGGTGGTGGCGCATCTCATAGCTCTAATATGGATGATATTTTTAGCCAATTTGGAGACATGTTTGGTGACGATGTATTTGGTTCTTTCTTTGGTGGAGGTGGAAGATCAAGAGGCGGTGGTGGCAGAGCAGCAAGAGGATAACGCGGAAGCAATTTGCGTATTAAAATCAAATTAAATTTTGAGGAAATCGCAAAAGGTGTCAATAAAAATGTAAAAGTTAAAAAGCACGTTGTTTGTACAGGATGCGGTGGTAATGGTGCTAAAGATAAAAACAGTGTTCAAACTTGTAGTTCTTGTGGTGGTAGTGGACAGGTGCGTAAACTCACCAATACTTTTTTAGGTCAGATGCAAACAGTTACTACCTGCTCGTCTTGTAATGGAGAAGGAACAACTGTTACTGCTAAATGTGGAACATGTAAAGGTGAGGGAAGAATGTATGGCGAAGAAACCATTTCGATTGATATCCCTGCTGGTGTGCAAGAAGGCATGCAGCTTAGCATGAATGGTAAAGGAAATGCGGGTGAAAGGGGAGGAAGTGCTGGTGATTTAATCATACAAATTGAAGAAGAAACACATCCAGAATTACAACGTGATGGATTAAATGTAGCTTTTGATTTACACTTGAATTTTGTGGACGCTGTATTTGGAACACAAGTAGAAGTGCCTACCATTGATGGGCGCGCTAAAATTAAAATTCCTGCAGGAACCCAAAGCGGAAAAATATTTAGACTCAAAGGAAAAGGATTCCCAGAAGTGCAGGGTTATGCAAAAGGAGACCAGCTCATTTATGTAAATATCTGGACGCCTCAAACAGTTAATGACGAGGAAAAAGCAATGCTTGAAAAATTACAAGCAAGTGATAATTTCAAGCCCAATCCTAGCAAAAGTGATAAAAGCTTTTTTGATAGGGTTAAAGAGGCTTTTAATTAATTTTTTAGTTGCTTTATTCGGCAAGCTTGTAAATATCCCTACTGTTTCGGCCGTAACCATCATAGTCTAATCCATAGCCTAACACAAATTTATTAGGTATAGAAAAGCAACAATAATCGATTGGCACTTCAAACACGGTAGCTTCAGGCTTGTGCAGTAGTACCCCAATTTTTAGGGATGCAGGTTGTTGGTTGTGTAGTTGAGGTAAAAACGTATGCAGTGTTTTACCAGTATCAATAATGTCCTCTAGTACTATGATATGTCTGTTGGTTAGATCTACGTCAAGTCCAATTGCTGTGATGACTTGTCCGGTAGAAGTGGTGCCCTTATAAGAAGCAAGTTTTATAAAACATATTTCTGCTTCTATGTTAATCGATTTAAATAAATCTGAGGCAAACATGAATGAGCCATTTAGCACAGCAATGAATAAAGGTTTTTTGCTGGCATATACTGTATTAATTTCGGAGGCTAATGCGGCAATTTTTTCTTGGATAAGTGCTTCAGGTAAAAATATTTCGAAACTTTTTCCGTGTAGTTGAATGTTAGACATAGCCTTATTTTTTCTTTCTTTTTTTAGAATTCTTTATTGCAGGTTTGACGGTTTTTTCTGCCCTTAATTTAATTTTTTGACCAACTTGCAAAATGGTGTCTTTTAAAATTTTAGGGTTCAGCGTTAGTAGTGAACTCAGTAAAACGCCTTCTTTTTGAGCAATACTATAGAGAGTTTCAGTTCCCGTTACGGAATGTATTTCAGATGCACCATATTTTTGTTTCTTTTCAATAAATAAAATACGGTCTTGATCTAAGATGTTCATTTCCGAAAGCTCATTGTATTCGAATATCTTACTTAAACTAATTTTATTGTTGTTGGCAATCGCAAGTAGAGAGCTGCCTTTTGTTGCAACTACCGCCTTTGTATGATTGATGGTTACTTTGGTGTTTTCAAGTAAGCTTACTGGTGCAGTTATCACTTCTTTGGTAGGTGCTGTTTGTAGGGATGGCGATACTACAGGGGTTGGTACTTCTGCAACGACTTCTTTTTCTGGAGCAGGTTTCGTTACAGTTTTTGTAGGCTCAGGCGTATTTGTAGGTACAATTACTGGCTTTGTAACCGGAGCTGGGGTAATAACAAAATCAATTCCTTTTTTCTTGTTTTCCAATGCAATTAATGAGTACTGTGCTAAATCATAATCATTGATTGCTTTAATAAGTAGTGCCGGATAATTTGGATTGGTGGCATAGCCAGCTTGTTTGAGTCCAAAGGCCCAGCTTGTAAAATCAGTAACATCGAGTTTAAATAAAAATGCGTAGTGTGTTCTTGTTTTTAAAAAATTAGAGTGGTCTATAAATGATGTTTCTGCATTTTCGTACACCCGAAAACATTCGCCAGTTGCATCATCATTATGGTATATTTTAGGTCCCTTCCATTCTATTTTACATTTAATGCCAAAATGATTGTTGGCCTCAGTGGCAAGGCGGCTCTTGCCGGTCTGTGATTCTAATATGGCTTGTGCCAACTTAATAGCAGCAGGAACGCCCGTTCTAATTTGTTCCTGCATCGCAATGTTTTTATATTGATTGATGTAGGCGGCTGTTTCTGCGCTGATGGTTTGGGCAATACCACTCAATGATATTATTAAGGTAAATAGGAGTGTGTATATAAATTTTAATTTCATAGTTCGTTTTTTTGAATCAGTAGCATACCATCTCTGATTGTTAATAGCACTTGTGATGTGCGCGGATCATTTTTTACGTGTTCGTTAAATGCATGGATGGCCATTGCATTTTTTCCGGAAATATTTTCTTCTAATACTTCTCCATGAAACAACACATTGTCTGCAATAATAATCCCGCCAGTCGCTAAAAGTGGAACCACCATTTCATAGTATTCGATATAGCCGGTTTTGTCAGCGTCAATAAATACGATATCCCATTTATAAGGCAGGGTGGGTATGATTTCCTTGGCATCTCCAATATGTAATTCAATTTTATGGGCGTTATGGCTCTGTGCAAAATACCGTGCTGCTTTATCTGCGTCTTCTTTTCTGTTTTCGATGGTATGGAGCTTTCCATTTGGACCCAGTCCTTTGGCTAAACATAGGGCACTGTAGCCTGTAAATGTACCAATCTCTAAAATATGCATGGGACGTTTCATGCCTGATAGCATGCTTAATAACTGTCCTTGCACTTCGCCACTTAACATATGGGCCTTAGGGTGTGTAGCCCTTGTTTCATCTAATATGATTTGCAATAAAGGATCAGCGGGTGTTGTAAAAACATCCGAATATGAATTTGCCTTATCTATAATAAATGGTAATGCCATGAATACTTATATCGCTATTTCTTTTTTAGAGATAAGCAGTAGTCCTATAAAAGTGATGAGCCCATTTATGATGAGTAGTTCAAGTCCAATTTCAAAAGAGCCAAATAATGCTTTTTGATTGAGGTCAATAGCCAAACATAGTAAAGGGGATATGATACAAACCAGCGGCACCCATTTATCCAAAACATTTCTTTTTAAAAGAATGCCAAATGTAAAGAGACCTAATAGTGGGCCGTAGGTGTAGGCTGCTACTTTTAATATAACCCCAATCATGCTTGGATTGTCAATCCACTTGTATAGCATTACAAACAATAAAAACACAAGGGCAAATCCAATATGTATACGCTGTCTAATTGTTTTCTTTTTTGCTTCATCCCAATCTTGTCGGCGCTGCATGCCTAAAATGTCAATACAAAATGTTGCCGTAAGTGCTGTTATAGCCCCGTCGGCACTAGGGAATAATGCAGATATAAGGGCGATGATAAAAATAATGGACATGGCAGGTGGCATGTGTTCAAGAGCAATACTTGGGAACAATTTGTCGCCTGTAACAGCTAGGCCATTAGCGCTTGCGTACAAATAGAGTAAGCCGCCTAAAAATAAAAATAGTGTGATAACTACCAGCATGGTAAAACCAAGTGTAATTACATTTTTTTGTGAATCTTTTAATGTTTTTACAGAAATGTTTTTTTGCATCATCTCCTGATCCATACCTGTCATGGTAATGGTAACAAAGGCACCTGCCAATATTTGCTTTACAAAAAATAGCTTACTAGAGGGCTCTGTAAAAAAGATTTTGGTATAACCCTTGTCTGCCATGGTAGATAAGCTTTCAAAGAAACCTACATGGAGTTGGTTGAGGATATAAAAGACGCAAATTACAAGACCTAAAAGCATGCATGATGTTTGGAGTGTATCGGTCCAAACAATGGTTTTTACGCCGCCTTCATAGGTGTACAATAAGATCATCAGTAATATAATGATGGTAGTTGCCCAAAAAGGAACATCAAAACTTTGTAGTATCGCGTCTTGTAAAATACGTACCACTAAATAAAGCCTTGCAGTGGCACCAAGGGTTCTTGACAGTATAAAAAATGAAGCACCTGTTTTATAAGATGCCACCCCAAGTCTCGTGCTTAAGTAATTGTATATCGAAGTTAAATTAAGCTTGTAGTAGAGAGGGAGTAATACATACGCAATGATTAAATAACCTATCACATAACCCAGTGTAATTTGTAAATACGAAAATGCATTTACATAATTGGTGCCACCTACAAGTGTACCCACCTGACCAGGAACGCTCACAAATGTTACCCCACTCAGTGAAGTACCCACCATGCCAAATGCCACAAGCATCCAGTTGCTATTTCGATTACCAATAAAAAAAGAATCGTTGGTACTATTTTTACCCGTTATTTTAGCTACAACAAGTAGAATTAGGAAGTATACTATTACAAAAGAAAATAAAACAATGGGCGACATAGCAATCGTTATTTTTTGTTAAATTGTAGGCCTTAAAGGTACGGATATTGAGCCTTTTTTACGCATAAGAATCTGATATATGTCTATACAAACAGTGGCTGTTTTTTGTGGTTCCAAAGATGGGTTAGACCCTGCGTTTTTTCAGGAGGCAACTGCCTTTGGAAATTTATTGGGTGTTATTGGCATGGACCTTGTTTATGGGGGTGGCAATAAGGGCCTAATGGGCGCTGTTGCCAATGGTGCCATGGCTGCTGGTGTAAAAGTTATTGGTGTTATTCCAGAAGTATTAACGACATGGGAACATCAGCACGAAGGCATTACCGAACTGCATGTGGTACCAGATATGCACGTAAGAAAAAAGATGATGTATGAACTTTGCGATGCAGCACTCATTTTACCAGGTGGAAATGGCACACTCGATGAACTATTTGAAATGCTTACATGGAACACTTTAAAAATCCACGACAAAAAAATAATCCTGCTTAATTGTAATGGCTTTTATGATCACTTAATTGCTCATATGCGTATGATGCAAGCCCAAGGTTTTTTATATGAAAATTTTGAACACCGTTTAATGGTTGCTACAACAGCAAAAGAAGCCGCGGCTTTACTGCAAAGTTTTTAATGACTTTTTAGGTCAAAAATTTTACCAGCGTTTAATATATTATTGGGGTCAAATGTTTTTTTGATGGAACGCATGAGTCTTAGGTGCGTTTCCGAAAAAACAGTTTTCAAAAATGGTTTTTGAATAAGTCCCACACCGTGTTCTCCACTAATGGTGCCTCCTAAACTTGCAATAAGTTCAAAAAGTGGCATGAGTGCCGCCGTCATTTCTGAATTGTTGTAACTATTTTTAATGGTAGGGTGGTTGATGCGAATATGCAAATTGCCATCACCCGCATGACCATAGCAAACAACTTTAAAACCGTTGTTAGCAGCAATTTCTTTAACACCTCTAATTAATTTAGGTAGTTCGGCTCTTGGCACAACAGCGTCTTCTTCAATGGTATAACCTGCCATAACAGACGCTTCATTTGCTTTTCGGCGAATTTTCCAAAGTTCGTTTTTTTGCTCGGCGTCTTCTGCAAAGTATATTTCACCTACTTCGAAACTATTTAATACTTCTGAAATGGCTTCCATTTCGTTCATTAAAACATCTAGGTTATTGCCGTCTACCTCAATAATTAAATGCGCTGCTAAACCATCTGTTAATGGAACCGCTGAACTATCTAACATTTTAGTGGCAAGTGTTATGGCGTCTATTTCCATAAGCTCCATAGCGCTTGGCGTAATGCCTGCTCTAAAAATGGTACTCACTGCTTCGCTTGCTTTTTCTAAACTATTAAAAGGAGCAAGCATGAGTAAATCAAACTTTGGATGCGGAATTAAACGAAGCACAATTTTAGTAACAATACCAAGAGTACCTTCGCTACCAACAATTAATTGTGTAAGGTTATATCCGGTAGCATTTTTTAAAACATTGGAACCGGTCCAAATAATTTCACCAGAAGCTAATACAACTTCTAAGTTTAACACATAATCTTTTACAACCCCATATTTTACGGCCTTGGGGCCACCACTATTTTCAGAAATATTACCACCAATAAAACAACTTCCTTTACTAGCAGGATCGGGTGGGTAAAAAAGTCCCTTTTCTTTAACTGCATTTTGTAACACTTCGGTAATCACACCTGGCTCGGTGGTTACTTGTAAGTTGC
>JACCDO011301570.1_pt1 | contig 10572 bp, 9 predicted proteins | sample 7446101 | NCBI WGS metagenome assembly JACCDO01 (sample SAMN15323440, study PRJNA562643) | freshwater metagenome | isolation source: river surface water | place: USA:Blue River Watershed | collected 2017-08-16
ATGCCTTAACGCTTTGTTCATCTGGGTCTAGACTTGTGGCAAGCGATTTGGAGAGAGAAATGGCTCAACTTTTGGTTTTGACGGCATTTGCCGAAACCGAAGTTCTGCCTGCGCTCGGATTCTTGAGTCACCGCGTGCGCAAAATTGCCGCAGAACCGGCAAGCCTAGTTAATGCACCCGGCCACGACCTTATTTTCTTGGATGCCCGCCGCGATTTGGCAGGGGCCAAGGCACTTTCAAAAATTCTTATCACCACCGGAACCTCGGCGCCAATCATCCTGGTTGTCTCTGAGGGCGGCCTTGCGGCAATCTCGAACGAGTGGGGCGCAACCGACATCATTCTCGATGGCGCAGGCCCGGGCGAAATCGATGCGCGCATACGTTTGGCTATCAGTCGCGCCACCACGGTCGAAAAAGACGACCGCATTCACGCATCTGGTGTGGTCATCGATGAAAACAGCTATTCGGCTAAAGTTCACGGCAAACCACTTGACCTGACCTACAAAGAATTTGAACTTCTTCGATTCTTGGCCCAGCACCCGGGGCGAGTTTTCACCCGCGAACAATTGCTGAGCGAAGTGTGGGGCTATGACTACTTTGGTGGCACTAGAACCGTTGACGTGCACATTCGCCGCCTTCGCGCAAAGCTTGGAGACCTTGAGTCGCTGATCGGCACAGTGCGCAACGTGGGCTATCGATTTAACATCGAAGACCAAAACGAATTGGCTGATTCTCTATAAAGCGTTTACCCGCTAGCAACACTGGCGTGGCAAGATTGCTCTATGTCTTCTGAAGAAACAATGGCGATTTCGCTGCCCGACTTTGGCACCGAATTTCCAGCTGATCGCTACCTCGACCGAGAGCTGAGCTGGCTTGCATTCAATCAGCGAGTGCTGGAGCTTGCCGAAGACCCAAATCTTTATCTGCTCGAACGAGTCAATTTTCTGGCCATCTTCGCCTCGAACCTAGACGAATTTTTCATGGTTAGAGTTGCTGGCCTCAAGCGCAGAATTGCCACCGGGCTTGCGGTAACTTCAAGCTCCGGACTCTCTCCGCAAGAAGTGCTTAGTGAAATTAGCCGCGAGGGGCACCGCCTGCAAGAGCGTCACGCTGCACTTTTCATCGACGACATTAAGCCGAGAATGAAGGATGCCGGAATTCGAATAGTTCGATGGTCGGCACTCGAAGATTCTGAGAAATCGGCCCTGCACGACTATTTCCAAAACCAGATTTTCCCGGTACTAACCCCGCTAGCGGTCGACCCGGCCCACCCGTTTCCTTACATTTCTGGCCTTTCGCTCAACCTCGCCGTGGTGGTTCGAAACAATGAAACCGGCAAAGAGCACTTTGCTCGAGTAAAAGTGCCGCCGCTCTTGCCTCGCTTTGTTCGCATCCCTGGCAACACTGGAATAGCCGATGCTCGCTTCGTGCCGCTCGAGGACATCATCGGGGAATTCTTGGGACTACTCTTTCCAGGCATGCAGGTGTTGCAGCATCACACTTTCAGAGTCACTCGAAATGAAGACCTCGAGGTTGACGAAGATGAAGGCGAGAACCTCTTGCTCGCCCTCGAAAAAGAATTATTGCGCCGCCGTTTTGGCCCTCCGGTGCGACTAGAGGTGGCCAACGATATTAATCCCGAGGTGCTTGAGCTGCTGATTCGCGAGCTAGACATTTCAGACGAAGATGTTTACCACCTGCCTTCGCCCCTCGACCTAACTGGTTTGTTCGAAATCGCATCGCTGAAGCGCCCTGATCTGCACTACCCACCGCATCAGGTGATCACAAACCGCTTTTTGAAGCCGGTTGAAGACAAAGATGTAAGCATTTTTTCTGCTCTGCGGCAACGCGATATTCTGCTTCACCACCCTTACGAGTCTTTCTCGACCTCAGTGCAAGCGTTTGTTGAACAGGCTGCCGCTGACCCCAAGGTTTTGGCAATCAAACAAACTCTTTATCGCACATCTGGAAACTCTCCGATTGTTGATGCCCTGATTGCTGCAGCCGAAGCGGGCAAGCAGGTGCTTGCCTTGGTCGAAATTAAGGCGCGCTTTGACGAACAAAACAACATCGCTTGGGCTCGCAAACTTGAGCAAGCAGGTGTTCACGTGGTTTATGGCATCGTTGGGCTCAAAACACACTGCAAACTTGCGCTGGTGATTCGACAAGAAGGCAACCAGCTTCGCCGCTATTGCCACATTGGCACCGGCAACTACAACCCCAAGACGGCCAGATTCTACGAAGACTATGGTTTGTTGACGGCACGAGAATCTGTTGGCGAAGACCTGACCAAGCTTTTCAACCAGCTTTCCGGCTATGCGCCAGAAGCCGAATTTAAGTCACTGCTGGTTTCTCCCAACGGCGTTCGAGACGGGTTGGTTGAACGCATTGATCGAGAAATCGCTCACAAGGCCGCGGGCAAACCGGCCAAAGTTTTTGTGAAGGTCAATTCGCTGGTTGACGAACAGATTATTGACGCGCTTTACAAGGCATCTTGTGCAGGCGTCGAAGTCGACATCCTGGTTCGCGGTATGTGCGCGCTAAAGCCCGGGGTTAAGGGCCTAAGCGAGAACATCCGCGTTCGATCGGTTCTTGGTCGCTATCTCGAGCACTCTCGAGTTTTTGGGTTCCTGGGCGGTGGCGATCCAGCTATTTTCATCGGCTCGGCCGACATGATGCACCGAAACCTCGACCGTCGCGTTGAAGCCCTGGTGCGCATTTCGCAGCCCGACCACATCCGTGAATTATTTGGTCTTTTCGAATTGGCTATGGATGACGGCTCGGCGTCTTGGCACCTGGGTGCCGATGGCAAATGGAGTCGACACCAATACGGCGAAAACGGGCAACCACTTGTCGATATTCAAGACAGGATCATGAAAGACGTTTATGCCAAGCGAGGTTCGCGTAACGCATGACCATTTATGCCGCCGGAGCACTGCTTTGGCGCGAAGTAGATGGAGAACTGAGCGTTGCTCTGATTCATCGAGCGCGCTATGACGACTGGAGTTGGCCAAAGGGCAAGCAAGACCCGGGCGAAACTCTTCCTGAAACAGCGGTGCGCGAGATTGCCGAAGAAACCGGCCTAAAGATTCGTCTTGGTGTTCCCCTGCACGTTGCCAAATACACCGTGGGAAAAGGCGAACCCAAAGAGGTTCACTATTGGGCAGCACGGGTTAGCGATAAAGCCCTCGCGGCATCGAACTTCGAGCCCTCTGAAGAGGTTGCCAGCGTTGAATGGCGCAAACCTGCTGAGGCACGAAAGCTTCTCACCTATGTGTTTGACCAGCAAGTGCTTGACCAACTTGTCGATCTGCATGCCAAGAAAATGCTGCAAACCAAACCGGTGATTGTTCTGCGCCACGCGAAAGCCACACCAAGAGGTGATTGGAAGGGCGGCAAAGGGATCGACGATGGACATCGCCCGCTTTTGCCAGCCGGACACGCCCAAGCTGAGGCACTCAAGCCTTTGCTGGCAGCTTTCGGCATCAAGCGTTTGATAACTAGCCCCTGGGCACGCTGCTATGCAACGCTAGAGCCATTCGCAAAGGCCAGACGCCTGAAACTAATCGAGCGCCACCAGCTGAGTGAATTTGGCAATGCCAAAGGCCCAAAGCGAACGGCAAATGTTGTGAGCGATGTGATCGAAGATGGTCGAGCCGCAGTGATCTGCAGTCATCGCCCGGCATTGCCAACCGTGCTTGAAAAGCTCGCAGAACACGCCGATTCAGCTTATGCAGCAAACATCAAAGCTGCGTCTGCACTAAAGCCCGCTCAGATGCTTGTGGTGCACTTGAGCAAAGAAACCTTCGAGGGTAAAAGGCGAGTGGTTGGCATTGAGACCCACGCACCATTTGGTGACTAGCCAACTGCGGCGGGAAGTAAAGCAGTAAACCTAGTGTTGACTTCTACTATGACGAATTGGAACGACTGGGTCTCGGCCCGAACAAAGAACTTTTCGAATCCAACAGGTTTTCTAGCGGTCACTAGCATGCACTGGTTGACAAGTGAACCGCAAAACTTCGACGATGTCGAAGGCGAGTGGTGGGCTGAAGACCACACCGTTTTCTCGCGCGGTTTCACATCGAATGAAGTTCAGTCTTTTGAAATTGCAAAGGGTTCAGAAATAACTTTGCCCGCTGGCGACGGAGTGCTTGAGGTGGCTTCTCGCCACGGAGCAATCATTCTTCGACCAAGAAGCCCGAAGTCACCCCTGCTAGGCAAGTTCGACGGGGTAAAAGTATTTGACTACAACCCTGAATATTTGGTTGAGGCCAGGTTGGAGGGCGCCGCCAAATCGGTCGCTGTTGGCAGCCTTGCTGGTGATACCAAGAGCGAAAAGGTTTCGCCAGGTGACTTGGTTTTTGAATTAGCTGGCACCACTCATCGAATCACCGCATTCGAGACAGTCAACCCAGACCAACTTTCTGTGATGTTCCGAGATGCATCAAATGGTGTTTCCACTTATGGCACTGGTCGCAATCTGACTGCTCACAAACTCGCAAATGACAACTGGTCTATCGACTTTAACTTCGCGCAAAACTATCCGTGCAGTTACACCGACTTTGCCACCTGCCCAATTGTGCCGCTTGAGAACCGACTCGCGGTCAGTGTTGAAGCCGGTGAGAAGACTCCGATTTATCGCTCCACCGCTGACGGCCTAAAACAGCAGGCATGAACATGACCAGCACAGTCAGCCAAGGGTTACCGCTTGCAAGAAACGCCAAAGGTGAACCAGCACTGTGCCTGGTCACGGGGGCTACCGGTTACATCGGAGGTCGTCTAATTGTTGAGCTGCTCAATCATGGCTATCGGGTTCGAGTTTTAGCCCGAAACCCAGCACGTCTAAAGAACCATCCTTGGATCAACCAGGTTGAGGTTGCTGGCGGCGATGCCCACGACGAGAATGCCCTTAATGCCGCGCTCAAAGGCGTAGATGTTGCCTATTACTGGCTTCATGCCCTGATGTCGAAAGACAATTTCGAGGCTGAGGAAAAGAAGCTCGCCGAATCTTTCGGAAGAGTGGCTAAGGCCCAAAAAGTGGCTCGAATCGTCTATCTGGGCGGAATCATTGCTCCTTCAGAAGTTATGTCTCCGCATCTTCAATCACGCGCAGACACAGGCGAAATTTTGCGAGCCTCGGGTGTGCCAACTATCGAATTGCGAGCCGGCGTGGTTATCGGGTCGGGCTCGGCTTCGTTCGAGATGCTTCGATACCTAACCGAGCGCCTACCTATCATGACCGTGCCCAAGTGGGTCAACGTTCGAATTCAGCCCATAGCCGTTCGAGATGTACTGAGATATTTGGTCGGAGCAGCAGCGTTAGACCCAAAAATAAACGACGTGTTCGATATCGGCGGGCCAGAAATATTTAGTTACAAAGAGATGATGCAACAGTATGCCGAAGCGGCAGGGTTGCGTCGTCGAATTATCATTCCTGTTCCCGTGCTAACGCCCAGACTCTCCAGCGGTTGGGTGGGTTTGGTCACCCCTGTTCCATACACCTTGGCAAAACGTCTGGTTGCAAGCCTGAAAAATGAGGTCGTCGCTGCAGACGATCGCATTCGAAAACTAATTGCTGATCCGGTCGACGGCCTGACACCGTTCAAAAAGGCCGTGCAATTAGCCTTGACCAAGGTCAAGGATGCCCGAGTCGAAACTCGATGGAGCGATGCCTCAGTGCCAGGCACGCCATCAGAACCCTTGCCCACAGACCCCAGTTGGGCTGGTGGCACCCTTTACACCGATGTTCGTGTAGTTGAATCGCCAGACTCGGCAGAAACGGTATGGAGACGAGTCGAGTCAATCGGCGGCGCAAACGGTTACTCGACCGCAACCTGGGCCTGGGAGCTTCGCGGATTAATTGACAAACTGTTCGGCGGAGTCGGACTTCGTCGAGGTCGACGAGACCCAGTGACTCTTCAGGTCGGCGACGCCTTGGATTTTTGGCGAGTTGAAGAGCGCGAGCAGCCAAAGCTACTTCGCCTTCGCGCGGAAATGAAAATGCCAGGTTTAGCATGGCTGGAATTTACTATCGAGCCCCACACGAACGATGCCGGTTGCACTCTCACCCAGCGCGCAATTTACGCACCGAAAGGCTTGCTTGGCCACGCATACTGGTGGTCAGTCTGGCCGATGCACGGCTTGGTTTTTCCATCCATGGCCAAAAATGCAGCCCTTGGCACTCGCTCAAAATAGTCACTTAGCCTGATTTAGACTGGCACGATGAAGCGTTCTGCATGGGCAGCCATTGCCCTAATTTTGGTAGCCGTATCTTGGGGCGCAGCCTTTGTGTTGATGAAAGATGCGATCAACGCGCAACCTTTCTATGATTTTTTGGCCACTCGCTTTAGCATCGCGACACTCATCATGATTGCTGTTCGCCCCCAGGTTTTGCGCGCCTTGAACGCCGAAATGCTAAAGAAGGGCCTCGTGCTCGGCCTTCTACTCGGCGGCGGCTATATCACTCAAACCATTGGTCTAGAAATGACCACGGCAGCAATCACCGGGTTTGTAACCGGTCTTTATGTGGTGCTGACTCCCCTGCTGGCTTGGCTTTTGCTTCGTGAGACGGTTGAACGCAAGGTTTTGATTGGCGTTGCCTTGGCAACTTTAGGACTTGGCCTGATCTCGATCACCGGCTTCAGCGTAGAAGTGGGTCAACTCTGGGTAGTGCTGTGTGCACTTCTGTTCGCCGCTCACATCATTGGCCTTGGCAAGTGGAGCTCCGGTCTCAACACCTACGCTTTGACCGTGGTCCAGCTGGGTGTGGTTTCTTTGGTCAGTTGGGTTGGCGCGTTGGTCGATGGATATCAGGCTCCGCCCAACGGCGATGTTTGGTTTGCGATTCTTTTCACCGCTGTGTTCGCGACAGCCATCGCATTCTTTGTGCAAACCTGGGCTCAAAGCCACATGGATGCCTCTCGCGTGGCCATCATATTGACCAGCGAAGTGGTCTTTGCAGCAGGTATCGCTGTAATGGTTGGCCAGGAAGAACTAATGCTCAAAACCATCATCGGCGGAGCTTTGATGATTGCCTCGATGCTGGTTGCTGAGTGGCCATCGCGTAAGAATTCATTTGTGCCCCTTGAACCTTTGGTGCACTAGTCAGATCGGTTAGGCGCTGAGCGACTTAATGAACTCTGCCATTTTGTTGTGACTGAGAGCAATAACTGGCACCTGCGCCGAGGTGTTGTTCAAGAATCCGTGAGTCATGCCCTCAGCCAAGAAGCTTTCGACTCGAACTCCTTGAGCCTTGAGTTTGCGAATGAACTCTTCTGAAGAAGCTCGGATGGCATCATATTCAGACTCGATGAACAGGGCCGATGGAAACCCAGAAAGGTCGTTCTCTTCGGCAGGCCAACCGAAGTGATTGGCAGGAAGTTCACTTTCGGGCATTAAAAATGCATTGCGGTTTTTGACATACTCAGAGCCCATGAGAAGTGGTGGCGGAAGTACGGTAATTTTCTCGGCAAGCTCTTCTGAAATTTCGGGAAGTTCAAGGTGAGCTAGCGGGTAAGCCAGCACCGCGCCTCGAACAGTAAGGCCGACTTCACGGGCTTTTAGGCATACAGTCGCCGCTAGGCTTCCACCGGCACTGGCACCACCTACAAAAATTTTTCGCTCATCAATTCCAAGAGCTTGAGCATTCTCAAATAACCATTGGCTAGCGTCGAAGCCATCTTCTAGAGGAATAGGAAATTTTTGATCTTTGGTAACAAGGCGGTAGTCGACCGACATCACTAAACAATTTGCTAGTTTTGCCAGTTCAGCCGAAACCACGTGAGCCTCTTTTTGATCAATACTGCCGCTTACGAATCCCCCACCGTGAAACCAAACTAGAGCCGGGGCGTTGGCTTGGAGGTTTTCAAAACGATAAATTCGAACCGGGATCTCCCCGTGCCGCCCAGGAATCGAACGTTCCTCGGTGGTGACTCCCTGCGGCAGGGGATACGGAACATCTTCTTTGGCTATTGCTTGAAATGCCTGGGGGATTGTCATACCCGACTGAAGTTTGGCCGAAACGTTTGCAAAGAATTCGATGAAATACGGGTTCAGTGGCATGGGTTCTCTCCTTCGAGGTGTCGACTTCATGCTAACAGGCGTCAATCGACTGTTAGACTTGAGCACTGCAAGGGCCTCTAGCTCAGTTGGTTAGAGCAACGGACTTTTAATCCGTGGGTCGTCGGTTCGATCCCGACGGGGCCTACCAAATGACAAAACCCCACTCAAAGAGTGGGGTTTTGCTTTTCGGTTGAGATTAGAGAACACCAAGAAGGTCGATTACGAAAACCAGGGTGCGGCCAGAAAGCCTGTGACCACTGCCGGCGGGGCCGTAGGCCAGTTCTGGCGGGCAAATCAGGGTGCGACGACCGCCAACCTTCATGCCGGGGATGCCCTCTTGCCAGCCCTTGATTAGGCGGTTTAGTGGAAACTCGATTGCTTCGCCACGGCTCCAAGACGAATCAAACTCTTCGCCTGATTCGTAGTCGACGCCCAGGTAGTGCACCTTGACCGTTGAGTTGGCTGGCGCCTCGGCACCATCGCCCACTACGTCGTCGTGCATGGTCAAAACGGTCGGTGCTGGTTCGAGCATTGGCTCAAGAACTGGGGGCTGAAGATTTGTCATGCTGATACCTTACCGTCGTTTGCCTTTGAACCAGCAAACCAATATGACAAACGACAAATAGCCGGTCTGCATGGTGGCGACTACACGCTCGGCCAGGCCAACGTTGGTCGCATCCGGGTTTGTCCAAGTGGCCAAGAACCAAAGTGAGACCGCTGTCATGATGGCAGTCGCAATGATGACGCCAAGTGGCCGCAAAACCAAAGGATAGGCCTTGTCGAAGCGCATGGCAAAAATGGGCCAAGCCGAGAAGATGACGAAAGAAATGATTGCAAACAACCGATGCATGGCTGACGAACTTTCTTGGCTCGGGGTCGTGAAATAGGCGAACCCGTATGTGGCTAGACCTCCAAGAAAAATCATCACGCGGCCAGGCATCGAAAAACTTCGTGAATACACGGCGGCGATCAAACTCAGAGTGCCGCCAAGCAAGAAGAAACTGGTCTGGATGGCCTGCACCGGCGAGTCATCGGCAGCCAAGTCACTGATCGTCTTGGCGATTGGGTCATAGCCAGGCCAAAGGGCAGCCGCGATTACCCAACCTAGAACCGACTGAATCGGCCCAACGATTGCCGCAATCAGAGCGGGTTTAGAAATCTTTTTCACAAGGCTTAGGTTAGACCCCTAGAGAGGTTGGTAGAGATGAGCCAGTTACAGAACAGAGCTATTTTGGTTGTCGGCGCAACTGGTGCGATTGGTGCATCTTTGGCAAGCCAATTGAAGAATCAGGGTGCTGCGGTTTATGGCACTGCGAGCTCAGCCGAAAGTTCGGTGAGGCTAAGCGAAAACCTCAACCTTCGTTTGCTTCTAAATCTTGAAGATTCAAATTCAATCGCAGTGCTTGCGAACTACCTACTAGCCCAAGCTGCGCCACTCGACGCCATAATTCTTGCCTCAGGCCTGGTTGGCTTCGGTTCTATCGCCGAAACTCCAGATGGCGCGCTCGATCGTCTGCTGAAAGTAAACGCCACGGGACAAATCGATCTGGCACAAAGACTTTTACCAAAGCTGCTTGATTCGGCGTTAGCCGAGAGGGAGCCTTTTGTGGTGTCGCTCAGCGGGGTAATAGCCGAGGCGCCGATGCCTGGCCTCTCTGCGTATTCGGCCAGCAAAACCGCATTGCACGGCTACTCTCAGGCAGCAGCGAAAGAGTTGAGAAAATCTCGAATTCGCTGGATGGATGCTAGACCAGGCCACACCGAATCGGGTTTGGCCGGCCGTGCAATTTTCGGAACTGCGCCGAACTTTGGAGAGGGCATGACGGTTGAACGGGTAACATCTCGCATCATTCAAGGAATTCTGGATGACGAGCGAGACTTGCCAAGCTCAGCCTTTTAGTGCTCGAATTTGCTCCTGAAAGCACGAATTGCGAGTGTTGATACCAACGCTGTTATTACAACAATGCCGAGAGTCACTTCTTTGACTGTCGAAAGGGCTGCGTTGGTGGCTACCGTGCTAGCGATAATCATCGAGAATTCACCACGCGAAGACAAAAAAGCGCCGATGCGTTTCCAACTCATGTGATCGGTCATGTCTCTGCCAACCCACCAGCCAACCGCAAATTTGCCAGCAACACCTACAACCGAGAAGATAAGCGAGATTGGCAACACTTCCAAGACATCGCGATAGTCAATAGTCAAACCAAAAAACAAGAAGAATATTGCCGAGAAGATGTCACGCAAAGGCGCGAAGCGGCTTCGAAGCGATTCGGCCACCTCACCGGTTAGCAACATGCCAACTAAGAACGCCGCAACCGCTCCTGAGAAACCCACCAGGTTTGAGACTCCTGCTGCCGCTAGTGCGGCTCCGAATACCAAAAGCAACAACACGCCAGGCCCTTGATGTGCCAGAGTTCTCAAACCCGGAAGCTCGCGCCCGAGTGCGATTAGAAACACACCTGAGGTCACGGCCAGGGCAACTGCTACCGAAATCAAGCCACCAAGCACTCC
>JACCDO010419804.1_pt1 | contig 10571 bp, 11 predicted proteins | sample 7446101 | NCBI WGS metagenome assembly JACCDO01 (sample SAMN15323440, study PRJNA562643) | freshwater metagenome | isolation source: river surface water | place: USA:Blue River Watershed | collected 2017-08-16
GGGGGTGCTAACTTTTTGTCGCGTACCACCGGAGTTTTAGCAACCGTATTTTTTGTGTGCACATTGGGCCTGGCTTACTTTGGTAATTTGCGTCCAGCAACGGGTGGCAGCGTGCTTGAAAACGCAGTCGTTGCCCCAGTTTCTACAGATGCAGCGAGTGCTGTTCCTGCTCCTGCGGCAGTACCTGCCTCTGGCGCTGCACAAATCCCTACTAAGTAAGCAGTAAGTAAGCGTAAATGCAGCCTCCTGAGAGGGAGTCGCATGCTTTTCAGAGTAAACTCTGAGGCTGTTCAGGTGGCGTTATCCCTCTTCGCTTCATGAAAAGCATCCCAAGGCCGTCGTGGTGAAATTGGTAGACACGCTATCTTGAGGGGGTAGTGGCGAAAGCTGTGCGAGTTCGAGTCTCGCCGACGGCACCATGGATAGAGTTAGTCCAAACGCGAGATCGCGATGAGCTTAGAGCAGTACCTCCCCGTTCTTTTATTTATTCTTGTCGGCTTAGCCATCGGTGTGGCGCCGCAAGTCATTGGTTTTATCTTGGGCCCTAATCGCCCAGACCCCGCCAAAAATTCCCCATACGAATGCGGTTTCGAAGCCTTCGAAGACGCGCGCATGAAGTTCGACGTGCGCTACTACCTGATTGCCATTTTGTTCATCTTGTTTGATTTGGAAATTGCATTTTTGTTTCCTTGGGCTGTCGCGCTCAAAGAAATTGGTTTTATTGGTTTTATCGACATGATGATCTTCCTTGCCATTCTCGTGTTGGGCTTTGCCTACATGTGGATCAAGGGAGCGCTTGATTGGGAATAAGGAAGTTGCATGTCACTTGAAGGCGTTTTCAAAGAAGGCTTTATCACCACCTCTTATGACTCAGTGGTTAACTGGGCTAAAACAGGTTCCTTGTGGCCCATGACATTTGGCTTAGCCTGCTGTGCGGTAGAGATGATGCATGCTGGCGCAGCGCGCTACGACATCGACCGCTTCGGTATGTTGTTTCGCCCGAGTCCACGCCAATCTGACTTGATGATCGTGGCTGGGACTTTGTGTAACAAGATGGCACCAGCCTTGCGCAAGGTGTATGACCAAATGTCTGAGCCACGTTGGGTTCTTTCTATGGGCTCTTGTGCCAATGGCGGTGGCTACTACCACTACAGCTATTCCGTGGTGCGCGGTTGCGACCGCGTGGTGCCTGTCGATGTGTACGTTCCTGGTTGTCCGCCTACAGCAGAAGCATTGCTCTATGGCATATTGCAATTGCAAAGCAAGATCCGTCGTGAAAACACTATTGCGCGCTGAACCCAATACCCATGAGCCATTCCATTCAAACTTTAGAGGCCGCATTGCACGAGGTGTTGGGCGACAAAATCCAACACTTGGACTCTGCTTTGGGCGAACTCACGCTCACCGTAGCGCCAATTAACTATCACGGGGTTGCGCAAACCTTGCGTGACGATGCCCGATTAGGCTTTGAGCAACTCATCGACTTGTGTGGCCTAGATTATTCGCAATACAAAGACGGTGCGCATTCCAAATTCACCGATGCCCCGCGCTTTGCAGTGGTGAGCCATCTGCTGTCGATCACGCATAACTGGCGTTTGCGTGTGCGCAGCTTTGTGGTGAGTGACGACGTGCCTGTCATTGCATCGGTCAATGACATTTGGAATTCCGCCAACTGGTTCGAGCGCGAAGCCTTTGATTTGTTTGGCATCGTGTTTGAAGGCCATTTGGATTTGCGCCGCATCTTGACCGATTACGGTTTTATCGGCCATCCATTCCGCAAAGACTTCCCCACTTCAGGTCATGTGGAAATGCGTTACGACGCAGAACAAAAACGTGTGATCTACCAGCCCGTCACGATCGAGCTGCGTGAGATCACGCCGCGCATCATCCGTGAAGACAACTACGGCGGCATCCACTGATCATGGCTGATATCAAAAATTACACCCTCAATTTAGGCCCCCAGCATCCCGCAGCCCACGGCGTATTACGCTTAGTACTGGAGTTAGATGGTGAGGTCGTGCAACGCGCAGATCCACACATCGGCTTGTTGCATCGCGCGACGGAAAAGTTGGCTGAGAGTAAAACCTATATCCAATCGTTGCCTTATATGGACCGTCTCGACTATGTGTCCATGATGTGTAACGAGCATGCTTACTGTTTGGCCATTGAAAAAATGATGGGCCTAGATGTGCCTGTACGCGCGCAGTACATCCGTGTGATGTATGCCGAAATCACCCGCTTGTTAAACCACTTGTTGTGGTTGGGTTGCCATGGCTTTGACTGCGGCGCGATGAACATTTTGATTTATTGTTTCCGCGAACGCGAAGACTTATTCGATATGTACGAAGCGGTTTCTGGTGCACGTATGCATGCGGCTTACTTCCGCCCAGGTGGTGTCTACCGCGATTTGCCAGACACCATGCCGCAATACAAGGCCAACAAAATTCGCAACACCAAAGCCATGGCGCGTTTGAATGAAAACCGCCAAGGCTCCTTGCTCGATTTCATCGATGACTTCACGCAACGCTTCCCAAAGTTGGTCGACGAATACGAGACCCTGCTCACCGACAACCGCATTTGGAAGCAACGTTTGGTGGATGTCGGCATCGTCACGCCAGAGCGTGCAAAGAACCTAGGATTTACTGGCGCTATGTTGCGTGGTTCTGGAGTCGCGTGGGACTTGCGCAAGCATCAACCGTATGACGTCTACGACCGCATGGATTTCGATATCCCTGTCGGTAAAACCGGTGACTGCTACGACCGTTATTTGGTGCGTGTAGAAGAAATGCGCCAGTCCAACCGCATCATCAAACAGTGTGTAGATTGGTTGCGCGTCAACCCAGGCGCTGTGATCACTGACAACCACAAAGTCGCAGCGCCTACCCGTGAAGGAATGAAGTCCAACATGGAAGAGTTGATCCACCATTTCAAACTCTTCACCGAAGGATTCCATGTGCCCGAAGGCGAGGCTTACGCTGCTGTCGAGCATCCCAAAGGCGAATTTGGTATTTACTTAGTGAGCGATGGCGCTAACAAACCCTATCGTTTGAAGATCCGTGCACCAGGCTTTGCCCATTTGGCCGCCATGGATGAAATGGCCCGTGGCCACATGATCGCTGACACCGTGGCGGTGATCGGCACGATGGACATTGTGTTCGGGGAAATTGACCGATGAGTTCTGACACCACCTTCCACAGCACACCGCTGTCGGCCGCAACGATTGCGCGCTTTGATCGCGAATTGTCGAAATATCCCGATGACCAAAAACAATCTGCTGTGATGGCTTGTTTGGCCATCGTGCAACAAGAGCAAGGCTATGTCAGTGCAGACAGCGAGCGTGCGATTGCCGCCCATTTAGACATGGCACCAATGGCAGTGCACGAAGTCAGCACGTTCTACAACATGTACAACTTGCAACCCGTAGGCAAGTACAAGATCAATGTGTGTACCAACTTGCCATGCCAATTGCGCCATGGACAAGGTGCGCTGGAATATGTGTGCAAGAAGCTTGGTGTAGATGTTGGCGGAACCACATCGGACGGTATGTTCACCGTGCAACCCGGTGAATGTATGGGTGCTTGCGCCGATGCGCCGGTGTTGTTGGTCAATGACCGCAATATGTGTAGCTATATGAGCCACGACAAAATCGATCAATTGATCGATGGTTTGCGTGCGGTGAAAGAATGACGATGAACCTCGAGCAAGTCCTCTCTCAATTTCACACCAATGCCGTGGAAACGTGTTTCCATGGCCGCCACATCGGCCCACAAATCTTGGCAGATTTGAATGGCAAAAATTGGTCTGTCAAAGACTACGAAGCGCGCGGCGGCTACCAAGCTTTGCGCAAAATCTTAGGCAAAGATGGTGGAGAAGGCCTCACCCAAGACCAAGTGATTGCCATCGTCAAAGAATCTGGTTTGCGTGGACGCGGTGGCGCGGGTTTTCCTACTGGATTGAAGTGGAGCTTTATGCCCCGTCAATTCCCGGGCCAAAAATATTTGGTGTGTAACTCTGACGAAGGGGAGCCTGGCACTTGCAAAGACCGCGAGATCTTGCAACACAACCCGCATATCGTGATTGAAGGCATGGCGATTGCTGCGTATGCCATGGGCATCAGCGTGGGCTACAACTACATCCACGGTGAAATTTTTGAAAGCTACGAGCGCTTTGAAGCCGCACTAGAAGAGGCGCGTGCTGCTGGCTTCTTGGGCGACAACATCATGGGCTCGAACTTCTCATTTCAGTTGCATGCAGCCCATGGTTTTGGTGCTTACATTTGCGGCGAAGAAACAGCCTTGCTCGAATCACTCGAAGGAAAAAAAGGCCAACCCCGTTTTAAGCCACCGTTTCCTGCTAGCTATGGTTTGTATGGCAAGCCCACCACCATCAACAACACCGAAACATTTGCTGCAGTGCCTTGGATTATTCGCAATGGTGGCCAAGCGTATTTGGAATGCGGCAAACCCAACAACGGCGGCACCAAAATTTTCTCGATCAGCGGTGACGTAGAGCGCCCTGGTAACTATGAAATTCCGATGGGTACGCCTTTCACCAAGTTGCTAGAACTCGCTGGTGGTGTGCGCGCGGGGCGTCAACTCAAAGCGGTGATTCCTGGTGGATCGTCCGCCCCCGTGTTGCCTGCGTCCATCATGATGGACATCACCATGGACTACGACTCGATTGCCAAAGCAGGGTCTATGTTGGGCTCGGGTGCAGTCATCGTCATGGACGACTCGCGTTGCATGGTCAAGAGCTTGCAACGCTTGAGCTATTTCTATATGCACGAGTCATGCGGCCAGTGCACGCCTTGCCGCGAAGGCACAGGTTGGTTGTGGCGCATGGTCGATCGACTCGAACGCGGCGAAGGCCGTCCTAGCGATATGGACTTGCTGGACAACGTCGCAGAAAACATCATGGGTCGCACGATTTGTGCTTTGGGCGACGCAGCCGCCATGCCAGTGCGCGGCATGCTGAAACATTTCAGAGCTGAATTTGAACACCACATCACGCACAAGACCTGCATGGTCCCGGCGTACGTTTGACGGAAAAGTGCCATGATTGAAATCGAACTCGACGGTAAAAAAGTGGAAGTCCAAGAAGGCTGCATGGTCATGCATGCAGCTGAAAAAGCGGGCACTTACATCCCGCATTTTTGTTATCACAAGAAACTCAGCATTGCCGCCAACTGCCGCATGTGTTTAGTCGATGTGGAAAAAGCACCCAAGCCCATGCCAGCCTGCGCAACACCTGTTACCCAAGGTATGGTGGTGCGCACCAAGAGCGAGAAGGCGATCAAAGCGCAAAAGTCGGTGATGGAGTTTTTGCTGATCAACCATCCACTCGATTGCCCGATTTGCGACCAAGGTGGCGAATGCCAATTGCAAGATTTGGCTGTCGGTTATGGCGGTTCTACTTCGCGTTACGAAGAGGAAAAACGCGTGGTGTTACACAAAGATGCGGGCCCCCTCATTAGCATGGAAGAGATGAGCCGTTGTATCCATTGCACACGCTGTGTGCGCTTTGGACAAGAAGTCGCCGGCATCATGGAACTCGGCATGTCGCACCGCGGTGAACATGCAGAGATTGAAACATTTGTTGGCCAGTCAGTCGATTCAGAACTATCCGGAAACATGATTGACATCTGCCCGGTAGGCGCATTGACCAGCAAACCTTTTCGCTACAGCGCACGCACATGGGAGCTAGGCCGTCGCAAATCGATCAGCCCCCACGATGCAACTGGTGCCAACCTCGTGGTGCAAGTCAAAAACAACAAAGTCTTGCGTGTTGTGCCACTAGAAAACGAAGACGTCAACGAGTGCTGGATTTCTGACCGCGACCGCTTTAGCTACGAAGCACTCGACAGCCAAGACCGACTCACGGCTCCCATGCTCAAACAAGGTGGCGAGTGGAAAACAGTGGATTGGCAGACCGCGTTGGAATATGTGGCCAATGGCTTGCAAGCTGTGAAATCGCAACACGGTGCTGAATTCATCGGCACTTTGGCTAGCCCACACAGCACCACAGAAGAGTTGTATCTGGCCGCTACATTGATGCGCGGCTTAGGCAGCCAAAACATTGACGCGCGTTTGCGTGCATCAGACTTCCACCACAACAATACTGCGCGTTGGTTGGGCACTTCGATTGCCTCTTTGGGTGCTTTGCAACGTGCCTTGGTCATTGGATCCAACGTACGCAAAGACCAACCTTTGTTAGCTTTACGTTTGCGCCATGCAGTGCGCCATGGTGCTAAGTTACATGCGATCAACGAAGTCGCTTTTGATTGGGCGATGCCAGTGGCTACACAGATGGTCTCTGAATCTGCCAATTGGGTACAAGCCTTGGCCGATGTGGCCGGTGCTGTTGCCCAGCTTACTGGCGCAACTGCCCCTGTGTCTGGCAACGCAAACAACCCACAAGCACAAGCGATTGCAAAATCTCTGCACAGTGGTGATCGCAAAGCCATTTTGTTAGGCAATGCGGCAGCACACCATGCCAAAGCATCTAGCTTGTTGGCATTGGCTAATTGGATTGGTGCACAAACTGGCGCTACTGTGGGCTATTTGGGTGAAGCTGCTAATACGGTAGGTGCGCAAGTAGTTGGCGCCGTCCCTTCGCACGGCGGACAAAACGCGGCGCAAATGGCGCGTGGTGGTTTGAAAGCCGCATTGCTTTTGCATACCGAGCCCCATGCCGATATGGCGCATGGCGCGGCTGCAGTTCAGGCCCTAGAAAAAGCAGAGATGGTGGTGACACTTTCTGCGTTCAAAACCAATATGGCATTCAGCGATGTACTGTTGCCGATCGCTCCTTTCACGGAAACTGCTGGAACCTTTATCAACACCGAAGGTCGCGCACAAAGTTTCCACGGTGTCGTCAAGCCTTTGGGTGAAACCCGTCCTGCGTGGAAAGTGTTGCGCGTCTTGGGTTCTATGCTCAAAGTGCCTGGGTTTGAGTTGGAGACAATCGAAGAAGTGCGTGCCAAAGCCATTCCTGCCGATATCACATCACGTTTGTCGAATGCGTGTGATGCTGCTATCGATTTAACGCCTGCCAATGAGAAACCTGAAGTTGCATCAATTTACCAACTAGACAGCTTGGTGCGTCGTGCGCCTTCATTGCAAAAGACGGCCGATGCGAAAGCGGGGAGTGCCGCTTAATGGTTGACCTGATTTATAACTCTGGTTTGCAGATGAGTTCCCATTTCTTTTGGGTCCACTACGCATGGCCCGTGCTTTGGACGCTGATGAAAATTTTGGCGGTTTTGTTGCCACTCTTGGGTTGCGTGGCTTATCTGACTTTGTGGGAACGCAAAGCCATTGGTTATACGCAAATTCGCAAAGGCCCTAACCGCACTGGCCCAGGTGGTTTGTTGCAACCGATTGCGGACGCTTTGAAGTTGATGACCAAAGAAATCATCATTCCCACGCAAGCCACGACGGGTTTGTTTTTATTGGGCCCCATCATGACCATCATGCCTGCGTTGGCAGCTTGGGCGGTGGTGCCGTTTGGTCCTGATGTGGCTTTGGCCAATGTCAATGCTGGCCTTTTGTTTTTGATGGCAATTACTTCGTTAGAGGTTTATGGTGTGATCATCGCTGGCTGGGCGTCTAACTCTAAATACGCCTTCTTGGGTGCCATGCGTGCATCGGCGCAAATGGTGAGCTATGAAATTGCCATGGGCTTTTGCTTTGTGATTGTGTTGATGGTCTCAAACAGCCTCAATATGAGCGATATCGTTATGGGGCAAGCCAGCGGCACGATGGCAGATCTTGGGCTGAATTTCATGTCTTGGAACTGGTTGCCCTTGTTGCCTATCTTCTTGGTCTACTTCATCTCTGGTTTGGCAGAAACCAACCGCCATCCATTTGACGTGGTCGAGGGCGAATCTGAAATCGTCGCGGGCCACATGATCGAATACTCCGGCATGGCGTTCGCGATGTTCTTCTTAGCCGAATACGCCAACATGATTTTGGTGTCGGTGTTGACTGTCGTCATGTTCCTTGGTGGCTGGTTGTCGCCTATTGATAATGCCTTTTTCAATATGGTGCCTGGCTGGATATGGCTCGGTGTCAAAACCTTTGTAGTGGTCACCATTTTCTTGTGGGTGCGTGCGACTTTTCCCCGTTATCGGTATGACCAAATCATGCGTTTGGGTTGGAAGATTTTTATCCCCGTCACCCTTGTCTGGTTGCTGGTAGTTGGTGTTTGGATTCAAACACCTTGGAATATTTGGAACTGAGGCCGTACACATCATGACTGCGATCACACGCCCCTCTGCTTTTTCTTTGCGCGACTTTTTGTCGAGCTTTTTGTTGCTCGAACTCTTCAAGGGCATGGCCTTAACTGGTAAGTACATGTTCTCGCGCAGTATCACGGTGCAATTCCCTGAAGAAAAAACTCCTCAATCACCACGCTTTCGTGGCTTGCATGCATTGCGCCGCTATGAAAACGGCGAAGAGCGTTGCATCGCTTGTAAGTTGTGCGAAGCCGTTTGTCCCGCGATGGCCATCACGATTGAATCCGACCAACGCGCCGATGGATCACGTCGCACTACCCGTTACGACATTGACTTGACCAAATGTATCTTCTGCGGTTTTTGTGAAGAAAGTTGTCCAGTCGATTCGATTGTTGAGACGCATATTTTTGAATACCACGGCGAGAAACGCGGTGATTTGTATTTCACCAAAGAGATGTTGTTAGCAGTCGGCGACCGCTACGAACCAGAAATCGCCGCTAACAAAGCGGCTGACGCCAAATACCGCTGAAAGATTTGATGATGGATGCTCAATCGGCTCTTTTTTACGCGTTCTCAGCAGTCTTGCTGTTTGCAGCTTTTCGTCTCACCACCTCACGTAACCCTGTGCATGCTGCGCTCTACCTAGTATTGGCTTTCTTCCAAGCCTCTGGCTTGTGGATGTTGTTGGAAGCAGAGTTCTTATCGATTGCACTAGTTTTAGTTTACGTTGGTGCAGTGATGGTTTTGTTCCTATTCGTGGTGATGATGTTGGACATCAACATTGACAGCATACGGGTGGGTTTTTGGAAACACTTTCCCCTAGCCGCCACGATGGGCGCTGTGATTGCTTTGGAGCTGGCCGCTGTGTTGCTTGGCGGCTTTAGAGTGTCTGTGCCGCTTACGCCCCAAGTGCCCGCGATGGTCACGCCGCTGGCTGTGGATGCCGCTTCGTCTGCTGTTGCTGTGGGACATATGGTGGTGACCGAGGTCTCTAACACCAAAGCTTTGGGTGTGTTGCTCTACACCGAGTACCTCTACCCCGTCCAAGTCGCTGCGCTCATTTTGTTGGTGGCCTTGATCGCCGCCATTGCATTGACATTGCGCGAAAGTAAAGATACCAAAGCCCAAAACCCTGCAGACCAAGTGCGTGTGAAGGCCAGCGATAGGGTGTCGTTGGTCAAGATGGCGCCTGTTAAGCCGGATCTTCCCGCAGCCACTGAGCCGGAGAAATCAGCATGAGCATCACACTAGGACACTACCTGACCGTAGGTGCAATTTTGTTTGCACTCTCTGTGATCGGTATCTTTTTGAACCGCAAAAACCTGATCGTGCTGTTGATGGCTATCGAGTTAATGCTGCTTGCGGTGAATATGAATTTCGTGGCCTTCTCGCATTACTTAGGCGACTTGCACGGACAGATTTTTGTTTTCTTCATTCTCACAGTTGCAGCCGCTGAGTCTGCTATTGGTTTGGCCATCTTGGTGCAGTTGTTCAGAAACAAGTCGAGCATCAATGTGGACGAACTCAATACGCTCAAGGGTTAATTTATGTCGCAAACCCTTCAAACTACTAATTTATTGGCCGTGCCTTTAGCGCCCTTGGTGGGCTCCGTGTTGGCGGGCGTTTTTGGCACCCACTTTGGTGGTAACTGGTTGGGCCGTCGCATCACGCACAGCCTGACGATCTTGGGTGTTTTGGTGGCTTTTATTTTGTCTGCACAAACGCTATGGAGCGTGGCGGTGGACGGTGCCCGCTTCAATCAAACCCTCTATACCTGGATGGTGGTAGGTGGATTGAAGATGGAAGTCGGCTTTCTGATCGATGGACTCACCGCCATGATGATGTGCGTGGTCACATTTGTATCGCTCATGGTGCACATCTACACCATTGGCTATATGGAAGAAGACGAAGGCTACAACCGTTTCTTTTCTTACATCTCTTTGTTCACTTTCTCTATGTTGATGCTGGTGATGAGCAACAACATGCTGCAACTCTTCTTTGGATGGGAAGCGGTGGGCTTGGTGTCTTATCTGCTGATTGGCTTCTGGTTCAACAAGCCCACAGCCATCTTCGCCAATATGAAAGCCTTCTTGGTCAACCGTGTGGGTGACTTCGGATTTATCTTAGGTATTGGCTTGATCGCAGCTTTTGCTGGAACGCTCAATTACACAGAAGCTTTTGCCAAAACTGCTGACTTGGCTGCGCTCAACTTGCCAGGCACAGAGTGGATGTTGGTGACGGTGATTTGTATTTGCTTATTTATTGGCGCGATGGGTAAATCAGCCCAGTTCCCATTGCATGTGTGGTTGCCAGATTCCATGGAAGGCCCCACACC
>JACCDO012127655.1_pt1 | contig 10571 bp, 10 predicted proteins | sample 7446101 | NCBI WGS metagenome assembly JACCDO01 (sample SAMN15323440, study PRJNA562643) | freshwater metagenome | isolation source: river surface water | place: USA:Blue River Watershed | collected 2017-08-16
TAAAATGGCGAAAATAACAAATCCATCTAAACTACTTCCATCCGCAAAGTCAACGGCAATTACAAAAGTTGGAAAGTCTGGATTAATTTCTCCAATTAATATTAATAAAAAAAGCACTGCAATTGTTAAAAGTGATAGTGTTGGTGGTAAATTAGTTAATATTGAAAAGTTTTTAAGATCCGATTTAATCATATCTCAAAAAAAGGCAGAGGTAAAAAGAAAGCAAAAGGAGAAACAGGATTTTGATGAGGCAGAAAAAAGATTAGAACTTCCAAAACTTAAAGGTTTTAGTTTACCAAAAGTATCATTACCTTCAATTGGACTTTTTGAAAGAGTTAAGAGATTTTTATTTTTTACTGCTCTCGGATGGTTACTTCCAAGAATACTTGATACTCTTCCAAAGTTAGAGGGACTTGGAAAAACTATAGTTGGAGTTTATCAATTTGCTGAAGGAATGTTTGGTAAACTCTTTGATGGTTTTATGAGTTTGGTGAAGTTTGGTGGTGATTTAAAGAACAAGACAATAGGTTTTATTGCACAGGCAAAGGCAGGAGTTGGTGGTAATTATGATACTGAATTTAAAAAATTAGAAAGTCAATTCAATACTTTTGTAAATGCATCAATTATTGCTGGAGTATTGAGTACTGATATTGGTCTTGCTGCGGTTGATGAGTATAATAAATGGAAAAGATTAAATAGTAGTGGTTCTAAACTTGCTGCTTCATCTGCAGCATCTAGATTTAGGGATACTGGTAAAGAACTTGGTGAAAGAGAAGCAGGATATAGAGATGAAGGTAGATATCGCGCTAAAGGTCAAGCAAGAGCTGGTGGGTTTGCTTTAGAGCAAGCAAGAAAAAAAGCAACTCAAAAACCAACAAAACCACCAGGTTGGTGGGATAAAATTTTTAAAGGACCTCTTGCAAAATTAAAAGGTCCTTTAACTAAATTTGCTGGTGTTGCAGTTCCTGGACTTGGTGCAGTTGTTGGTGCAGCTGATGCGGCAGCAAGATTTAAATCGGGAGATAAACTTGGAGGTACTCTTGCCAGTCTTTCTGCAACTCTTGATGCATTAACGGCAGGTTCTGCTATACTTGCTTTAACAGGAGTTGGTGCTGCTGTTCCTGCCTTCTTCGGCACTTTAAGTATGTCTATTGATGTCTTCTTATTAATAAGAGACATTCTTAAAGCATTTAATGTTCCTATGTTCTCTCGTGGAGGAAGAGTTCTCCGTAAATATCAAGGCGGTGGAACTACAAGAGGTGGAAGACCTGTTGGTGCTTCTCCAAGAAGATCTATTACTCCAGTAAGAAGAAGGAAACCAACAAAGGTTGTATTGTCAAAAGTTCAACCAGGTAAAGACGTTGGTGGTGAGAAGAAAGTAAAAGAATTTTATGGAGAACCTGAAACTACTGATCAAAATTTATTATCGGGTGGAGGATCATCTGGATTATTAAACCAACAACCAAGTCCTTTTAAAACACTTAAGAAAATGTCAGGCACTTTGAAGTCTGACGAAACTCTTGCAAAAGGAATTCTTGGTTTGATTGGTTCTGGTATTGATATGGCATTAGGTCAAAAACCAGATAAAAGAGTGTTTAAATCTTTCTTTGATACTATTGGTTATGTATCAGATACTCTTGCAAGTCAAAGAGCAAACATGAGTATGACTTCTATGATGTCTCAACTTAGAGGATTTGCTGCGGGTGGTACAGTTCCATCAAGAGGATTGGAAGGAACTTACGATATTAATACTGGAAATATGCTTGCTAAAATTCTTGGTCCAACATTAGATCAAAAGATAAATGAAGCAATACAAAATATTCAAAAAGAGTTACAGTTAAAACGAGAACCAATGACTCCACAAACATCTCCAGGAGCTCCTGGTTTAGATGGTGGTATTCCTGTAGAGGTTGATCCTAATGATGTAATTGGAACAGTTGGATATACTGGAAGAGTAGTTCCAGCGGGACCAGGAGGAACTCATATTCACATTGAAAATCTTAATGATTACAATGCAGGTATTCCAGATAGTGTAAAAAATAGTATTTTAGTTAGTGGAGTTCCAATGACAAGGAGATTGAGATTTACTTCTGGAATTGGTTGGCGATGGGGTAAAACACATAGAGGTGAAGATTATGCGGGAGAACCTGATCAACCAATTACTCTTACTGGAGGATTGAAATTTGTTGATTTTAATACTGCAAGTGAAACTGGAGGATATGGAAATCAGGTTATTATTGAGTCTCCAGATGGAATAAGATACTCGTTAAATCATTTAAATTCTGGACCTAGAAATTTAGGATCTTTAAGGCAAAGGCAGCAACAAAGACAAGATCAACAAACAGGCCAAATGCCTAGAACGGGTAATACGATATCAGGTCAAGCATCTTGGTATGGTCCGGGTTTTCATGGAAATAAAACTTCAACCGGAGAAAAATATGATCAAAATAAATTAACTGCAGCAATGTCTAGACCTGGATGGAACCCTAGTGGGGGTAGACCTTTTTATGTTGAAGTTACAAATACGGCAAATGGTAAAAAGGTTAGAGTTAAAGTTAATGATAGTGGTCCTTATGAACCAGATTTAAAAACACCACATAGAACAAGAGTAATTGATTTAAGTGCAGCAGCATTTAAAAAAATTGCTAGTTTAGGGTCTGGAATTATTAATGTTACGGTTGAAAAACTTGGAGCAGCTCCAAGAACTTCACAAACTTCACAACAACAAACACAAAGACCTCCAGGACAAACACCATCACAGCAACCTAGTGGAAAAGTTGTAAGATCTTTTAAAGTTGGAGATTTTACTTATACTGAAAGGGAAGGTAATGTATATACTGAAAATGGAAAACCTATATCTAGGTCTGTTTTTGAAGCAGTTGCAAAAAACCATCCAAGTGTTAGTAAAGGTATGCAAGGTGGTGGTCTCATAGCACCACCAAGACCAAATCGTTCAGTACCAAATTCATTTGCTTCTTATGAAAATTATGGACAAGGAATGATGATTGCAATTCAACCAATTCAAATGATTGTAGAAAAACCTGTTCCAGTTTCTTCAAGTGGAAACTCTATGATTGCATTTCCCGTTTTAATTGGAGTAAATAATAGTAACGATTTAGATAGAGCATAAGATGCCAGAAAATATTTCAGCACAAGGAGGGCAGTCACAAATTACTCTGTTTGAAACAACAGCAGAGAATGGAAAAGAATCTTTAGATCTTTCTAAAGTAAATGAACTTAGTTATTATGAAAGTATTTTAGAGCATACAGTAAGAGTGACTGCAACAATTGCTGATACTGGATATCGTTCTCAGACAAAATCTGGAAATACAACAGCAGCTAAGTCAGATGATATTAACGGTAGATTTGTAAATCTTAAGATAGTTGATGGAAATGAAAATGAATTGAAATTTACGGAGGATCGCAAATTAAGAATTGCTTTCTCCAATAACATTGAAGAAAGTACAAATAAGTCTTTTTTTACAATTGATCTAACTTCAAAAGAGTATGATGATAATTTAAAATTAAAATGTGCAGTAGTAAAAAGATATGATGGAAAAATTGACGAGAGTGTAAAAAAGATTTTAACAGAATGTATTAAAACACAAAAAGAAATAGATGCAGATCCAACACTAAACACTTTTAATTTTACAGGAAAATCTCAAACTCCTTTTTATCTTTGTACTTGGTTAGCAACGAGATCTGTTCCCGAAATGCAAGGGGCAAATCAAAACCTTGCTGGATATTTTTTCTATGAAACTGCGGATGGATACAAGTTCAAATCTATTGATAAACTTTTTGAACAGAAACCAAAAAAAATATTAATTTTTAATAATATTATAGGTGATGTTCCTCCCGGATATAATGGAAAAATTTTAGACTATTCCTTTGATAAGACTTTTAATCTCAAACAATTAAGACAAACTGGAGCTCTTGGACAAACTCAATTAAGAACCTTTAATATTTTTAGTAATAGATACGAAGAATCTGAATTTAATTATCAAAAACAATATCAAGAAAAAAATACTGGAGGTACTCGTCCGATTGATTATGGAGAGGATCAGGATGAGACGACAAGAAGATTTTTTTCTCTTAAAGATTTTGGCGTTCTTCCGTCTGGATCGACAAAACAACAATTAGAAAAATCAAGAGATACTTTAAATTTTAATGTAGATAATATACTCAGACAATCTACAATGAGGTATAATAGTTTATATACTATCAAACTTTCTATTGTAATTGCGGGTGATTTAAGTTTAAGAGCAGGAGATTTAATTCATTGTGATTTTCCAGAAGTTACTGGAGAAAAATTAAAAGTTGTAAACTCTGAGAAAAGTGGTATATATATGATACATGATCTATGTCATCGAATTACTAAAAATGGTTGTTATACTAGATTAAATCTTGTGAGAGACTCAATCGGCAGAAAACCTTTCTAACATGGACAGAACACTTCAACAACATATTAATGATGATCGTGATGAATTAGATAATCCTAATACAAGTGGTCAACGTCGTCGTCATCTAGAAGGAGAACTTGATTCACTGGAACAATATCAAGTGTATCATCCTGCTGAGGATCATCATCCAACACCATTAGAACTTTATTGTGATGCTAATCCAGATGCACTTGAATGTAGAATTTATGAAGACTAATAACTGATGAGTAACTTACATGCAAGGGCAACAACTCCTGCTATAATTTGGTGGGGTCAAGTTGTTGATGATACTGTTTGGAAAGGCAATCTTCCTGCATCTAATTGGAAATACTCTGACGAAATTCCAGGATGGGGTACAAGATATAAAGTTCGTATTCTAGGTAGAGACACTGAAGTAAAAGATGTTCCTGACGATCAGTTAGAATGGGCAGAGTGTTCATTTCCAGTTACTGCTGGATCTGGTCATGGAGGTAGTTATCAGACTTCAAATTTGAGAAAAGGTGCGTTTGTTTTTGGGTTCTACAAAGATGGAACTCATATGACTGAACCTTTTATTTTAGGGTGTCTTGGTAATAATGAACAAACAAGATTATCTCAATCTATTCCTCTTAAGGGATTTGTTCCTTTTAGTGGTTATGTAAAAGAAAAGGTTTCTTATAATGATATTCCTGCCGAGGGATCTATTCCTCCAGAAAAAAATCCTTTAGAGGGTATTAATAGTCCAATTCAAGATAATGTTGCTAATCAATATCAGCAGAGTAAAGGAGAACAAGAAACTGCCGTTATTGTCCCTACAGATTGTGATAAACTGCAATTGGGAGCAATACAGATTGAAATTAAAAAGTTAATACAAGATATACAAGAATACAAAAAAAGAGTTAATAGTTGGAAATATACAGTTTTAAAACCAATTAATGAGGAAGGTAAAGAGTATTCACTTTCCGAATATATTACTTATAAAGTTAATAATGTTTCTAAATGGGTTTCGGGAAAAGTTAAAAACATAACCACAGATATTCAGCAGGGTATAACAAACGAAATAAACAATAGAGCAAAAGATTTTTATTATGATCTATTTCCAAATGAAAGACCCGAACTCAAAAAGAAAATTGATACTGTAAATGATCTTCTTGCGTGTTTGTTTAGAAAGATTATTTCAAACTTGCTAAAGATGATCACCGATGCCTTAAAGGCAATCGTTGAAAGATTTATTAATGCTCCATTATGTGCGATTGAAAATATAGTTGCATCTTTGCTTGGGAAATTAGTTGGATTGATTACGAGTGCAGTTCAAAATATTATCAGTCCACTAGAGGCACTTATTGGTGGTATTTTTGATTTTGCTGGAGGAATTCTTAACTTTATTACTGATTTACTTTCTTTTTTATCTTGTGATGAAAATCCAGAGTGTCCTGGAGTCACTGGTTGGACACCTTGGGTTGGAGCAACATCATTTAATGTAGGATCAAATGTAAACAATCTTATTACTAAAGTAAAAGATATTGCTTCTAATGCACAACAAATTACAGATCCAGATAATTTCGATTTTAATTTAGATTTTAGTGACGTTTTTCAAGATACTTGTAATATTGGTCCAATTTTCTGTGGTCCTCCTACTGTTGAATTTTATGGTGGAGGAGGTTCAGGAGCAACAGGAAATGCAATCATAAGTGCTGCTGGAGATATTCTTGGAGTTGATCTAACAAGTTTTGGATCTGGATATACCTCTGCTCCTTTTGTTAGATTTGTTGATAATTGCGGAAAAGGTAATGGAGCAACAGGAACGGCAACTACAAATTCTTCAGGTCAACTTTCTAGAGTTGTCATTACAAATCCAGGATTTGGATACTTAACGGCACCAAATGGAGATCAGGGTGGTGACGGAAGAACCTGGGCTAAGTCTGGAGAAACTATTGTAAAAAGAATTGATGGTATATATGATAGACCTTATGTACCTGGAGAAACTTTCCAGGTTAATCCTGGAGATGAAGTTTCCTCTTGTGGTAATACTACGATAGTTCAGGAGGTTCAAACAATTACAGCACCAACATGTAAGTCAACAGATGTAACAAGAGGACAAAATCCAACATTAGACGATGGAAAATATCCAATTATATTGGAATTGGATGATGTTTATATCGAAACGCCAGGAATAAATTATAACTGTAGTGTAGATAAAATAACTATCACACCAAATAATGGTGCAGTTTTAAGTTATGAGTGTGACAATCTCGGTAGTTTGACAAAAGTAAATGTTGTCAAACCAGGAATTGGATTTACAAGTTATCCAACAATTGAAATAGAAACAGAAACTGGATATAATGCAACACTCCTTCCTGTATTTAAGGTAAATAGAATTGGTGATAATCCAGATCTCCCCGTTTCGCCAGGACAAGTTATTTCTGTAGTTGATTGTGTAGGTAAAGTCTAATGCCAGAAACTAAAAATTATCATACTGTAGGATATGGAAATAAAGATGGAGAATTAAAGTTTGGTCATATTCATAATGATGGAGTTTTATCGTCAACAATTTTAAGAAGTGGTGCCGAACCAAATCATTATATCACTTTAGATTCCACTGGAGAAAAACATCGAAAGCATGGAACTATTGCTAGATCCATGGGTTCATTCCAGGTGATTGCTGGAGATAATGTTCCTGATGAAATCCCTGGGGTTTATATTGATGCAGTAAATGGTGATTTGGTTTTAAATGCAAAGAATGGTAGAATAAGAATACTTGCAGAAAATATTGATCTAATTGCAAATGGCCCCGATGGAAAAAATGGAGTCATAACAATTGATGGTAATGAAAAAGTTATTATTAAAGCACCAACAGTTGATATTCGTTCTAAAGTATCTACCAAAATATTTTCAGAAAAAACCGTTGAATGTATTGGTAAAGGTATATTAAATATATACGGTGGATTGATTGATTGTGCTGATGGTGCAACAAAGAAAAAAGGATCTAAAGGTGGTTCAACAAATGAGGAGCGAAACAAAAAATGAAAGTACCTGATTTATATGTTGGAAAGAGACTATTTGTCGGAGAAGGAAAACCCGAAGCTTTAGGAAGAGGACAAGCAGAAATTCGTGGATCTGGATATGTTGAAGGACCTCTTCAAGTAGGAGATTCTGGTTCTTATTCTTCTGTTGATGCAACAGTTATGATAGGACCTGATAAAAATTCAGAGTCAAAAAATCCCGATAGATCTCTCTTTGTAAAGGGAGATGTTAAAATTGAAGGAAATGGAAGAACTAGTAATGCATTATTGGTTCAGGGGGATGAACAAATCATAAGTGGTGATTTAAAGAATTCAAATCTTAAAAATTGTACAGGACAAAGTTGCACTTGGAGTGGAAGTAAAATTAATATTCAATCTTGGAAAGGATTTGATATTCAACATCCAACAAAAGAGGGACACCGATTAAGATATGTTTGTCTCGAAGGTCCAGAAGGTGGTGTTTACTTCAGAGGAAGAGTTAGAAATAAAACAGAAATTGAACTTCCAGATTATTGGAAAGATCTTGTAGATATTCAATCAATTACTGTTTCATTAACTCCCATTGGTTCTCATCAACATGTAATAGTAAAACGATGGGATGATTCGAAAATCTATCTCCAATCAAATGGTGGAATGCCTATTGATTGTTTTTATCATGTCTTTGCAGAAAGAAAAGATGGCGAAAAGTTAATCGTTGAGTATCAAGGAGAAACTCCTGCAGATTATCCAGGAGATTCTTCTCAATACTCTATCGCTGGTTATGATTATGGGAGAAAAGAATGACTCAATATAGAACTTATCTTGATGGATCCACATCAGCAGGACAAGAAACAATTTTGAGTATTCAACAAAATGGATCTGAATTTGGTGTTGGTGTAAGTACTGATATTGTTTGCAATAACATTAGTGCCGGTATTGTTACTGTTACAAACTTAAGAGTTTCTGGAATTGCAACTGTAGGATTAGGAACAACTTCTTTACCGTCAAATTCTCAATTGACTTTTGAACTTATAAGTGATACAAACTTAAGAATCAAAGTCAGAGGGACCGATGGGGTGTTAAGGAGTGCTAATATTACACTCGCTTGACACCAGCACCTAGTCGTCCTATAATATCCAGGTAATCAAACAAATCCAAATGACTGACGAGTACCTTACACGATGTGTGGTTGACCCCCTTAAGAAGACCGTGTATCTCTATTCTAGTGAAGGGTCAGAAAAGCAAGTGTCCTGCGAAACCGTTGAGCAGTTTATGAATGTGTTAGACTTTGTTCGTTCCACTTTGGATGAAGGAACTCTCTCATACGCAAATCCACTTTAAGTTTCATTTTAGGTCGAAAAAAATCCCGGCAAAATTTTCTCACGCGATACTTTTTGGAAAAGTATGAATTTATACAAAATTGACACAAAAAGACTCAAAGAAGAAACAGTCAAGACGACTCCTGAAAATGTTCGAGAAGCAAATGAAGGTTTGTTTTATTCTAAAATGAATCTTCCTCAGGCAGCAAAACACTGCGGAATGTCACAAAAAGAAATGCGCTTGACATTCTTTGAGTATTTGAAGTATCATCCTATTGAGTTTCGGTAGGGTTTTTTACGCGAGTGAGACTTGGTAGTCAGAGAGGTCTTATAAACCTTTTCCGCCAGATTAGCGGCTTTGAGATGGTTCGAATCCATCCACTCGTATTGCCCGTTTACCCATCTGGTGATAGGAGCGTCCTCATAAGACGACACAGGCGTGTTCGATCCACGCAACGGGCACTTGACCATTAAGACTCTATAAGTTATAATGGTCTGATATCACGGGCGAGTGATGAAATTGGTTAGACATCTCAGACTTAAAATCTGACGGGCATTGCGCCCATGCGGGTTCGAGTCCCGCCTCGCCTATTAAATATTAAAAGGCATACTTAAATAAATAATATTAACTTTACCTTTTAACTTATGTCTTTTAAATATACCGAAGATCAGTTTATTGAGGCAGTAAGAACCTCCACTAGTGTTCGCCAAGTCCTATTTAAAATAGGACTTAAAGAAGCGGGTGGAAATTATAAAGTAGCAAAAAATAAAATTAAAAAGTTAAACCTTGATACTTCACACTTCACAGGTATGGGTTGGTTAAAGGGACAAACTCATAAGCATACGACTAAACCAATTGAATATTATTTAACTGAAAATTCTTATCATCAAACATATAAACTTAAATTGAGACTTATTTCTGAAGGTCTAAAGGAACATAAGTGTGAGTGTTGTAGTATAATCGAATGGAATGGAAAACCAGCACCCATTGAACTTGATCATATTAATGGAAATAATACAGATAATCGTTTAGAAAATCTTCGTATTCTCTGCCCTAATTGTCATGCTCAAACAGATACTTATCGCGGCAAGAATAAATAATCAAAAAACCAATGAAATATAAGATTACAACTTCTTATAATTGGTACGAAGCAGAAGGTGATAGGTTTATCATAAAGACTTATTACATCAATGGAATTGCATTTACTTTTGATGAACTTCCAGCAATTGTTCAAGATGATCCCGAAATCATCAAAAAAGCAAATGAGCATCTAACATATACTCCAGAGTTCTTCTACTTAAAATCTTTCTATTTGATTGATGAGCAGTGTCACCCTTGTTTATTTGAACTTGATTTAGAAAATCCAGAGGTACTTGACGAAATCTGCTAAATATCCTAAAATAATTTTATTGCCCTTGTAGCTCAGTTGGATAGAGCGCGGTTTTTGTAAAGCCGATGTCGCTGGTTCAAGTCCAGTCGGGGGCTCTGAGTTCTATAAAACTCCAATATGTCTTTAATATCACAACAAGACCGTCAAATGGTTATTGAAGCACTTGAATATTATGTTTATGATATGGAAAAAAATAACTGCAATGAGGCAGCGATTTATTCATATAATACCTTGCTCAACTGGATCCGATTGGAGCATTTCAAGAATGAAAATTAATTTGTGGTATTGTGAGAATATGAAGCAGTGGCGGTGGACTTTAACTGATGACCATCGCCCAATTGTTAGGCAAGAATCAGGGCAGCGTCCATTTCTTCGTGATGCAATGAATGATGTGGCAAATACTGTAGAATATATGTTAGAATGCAAACAAAGTGAGTAAAA